>ERZ827450.929-NODE-929-length-35602-cov-3.721692_pt1 | contig 35602 bp, 27 predicted proteins | sample MGYA00519773_ERZ827450 | MGnify/ENA primary metagenome ERZ827450 (study PRJEB31778, sample SAMEA3449306) | human gut metagenome | biome: human gut; feature: human-associated habitat; material: faeces | place: United Kingdom | collected 2010/2012 ...
GACCGCGCAAGCACCTTCTTTTCGATCTCCTCCACCTGGTGGCAGAACACCTTGTCCGTCTCCATCAGATTCGAAATCGCCTTGCAGGCGTGCAACACCGTCGCATGGTTCTTGCCGCCGATCGCCGCGCCGATGGTCGTCAGCGGAGCCTTCGTGTGCTGCTTGCTCAGGTACATCGCTATCTGGCGCGCTTGCGCGATCTCGCGCGTCCGTTTCGGAGAATTAAACACCTCCGCACTGAGTCCCATGTATTCGCAAACGACCTTGCGGATATGCTCGATCGTGATTTCCCGCTGATTGAACTGCACGTATACTTTCAGAATTTCGCGGGCCAGCGTGATCGAAATCTTCTTGCCCAGGAACGAGGCATTGGCCACGAGCGACGAAAGCGCCCCTTCGATCTCCCGGACATTGGCGTTGATATTCTCGGCCAAGAACTCGACCACCTCCTGCGGCACCTCCGCATTCAACTTCACGGCCTTGTTACGAATGATCTTCACCTTGGTTTCGTAATCGGGCTGCAACAGTTGCGTGGAAAGCCCCCATTTGAAGCGGGTAATCAGCCGCTGTTCGATATCTTTCAGCTCGACGGGCGGTTTATCGGAAGTCAGGATCAACTGCTTGTTCGACAGGTGCAGGTGGTTGAAAATATTGAAAAAAGCGTTCTGCGTCTTATCCTTCCCGGCCAGTTCCTGAATATCGTCGATAATCAGGACGTCGAGCATCTGATAGAAATGGATGAAATCGTTCAGCTCGCCCTTGATCGCCGCATTCTGAAACTGCGCCTGAAACTTGTTCATCGACACGTACAGCACCTGCAGCTGCGGCTTACGCTGCTTGACCTCCATACCGATAGCCTGCGCGATATGCGTTTTCCCGAGGCCCGAATCGCCGTATATATATAGGGGATTGAAAGGCGTCCGCCCCGGATCGACGGCCACGGCCAGCCCGGCCGAACGGCAAAGACGGTTGCACGCGCCTTCGACAAAGGTATCGAACGTATAATTGGGATTGAGCTGAGGATCGATCACCAAACGCCGTATGCCCGGAATGACAAACGGATTCTTTATATTTGTCGTGTTCGTCTGCGTGGCAAACGTATTGATAGCCGTCATATCGGCATCGGAAACCACGGTGGAAGCCGGCTGCTCGGCCTGGGGCACCGCATAGCGCAACTTGGTTTTCAGCCCGAATTGCTGATGGATGATCGGGGTCAACAACGGAATGAAGTGCTTCTCAATGTGATACACATAGCTTTCGTTCGGAACGCGCAGCTTCAGGGTCGTTCCGTCGAAATCGAGCGGCACGATCGGCTTGAACCATTTGGAGAACTCTTCGTCAGAGGTCTGCTCCTTTATCTGGGACAAGCACATTTGCCACACGTCTCCGTATGTCCGATTTTTAACGATCATCGTATTAAGGTGGGTTATTTCTGATTTCCGTAGGACAAAATTGTAAATAACAATATGAAAAAAAAACGGGGTATCATATTGTTTGTTTAACAAATATTTATATAGAAGAATAAGGGCTTTCCGAGGGTCTAAATTTAACCGTTTGATATAGAGTATTCAGAAAATAATTCGTATTTTTGTTTATAAGTTTTTTCGACCTGAATGTTCCGTAATTATAAATAAAACACATAAAATCATGAGTGAAAATCTGGACCAAATCGTGCAGGGGAAAGCCCAAAAATGGCTGGACGGCAACTATGACTCAAAGACAAAAGATCAGGTTAAATACCTGATGGAAAACGACAAAAAAGAGCTTACCGAAAGTTTTTATAAAGATCTGGAATTCGGCACAGGCGGCTTGCGCGGCATCATGGGGGTCGGCACCAACCGCATGAATGTCTACACGGTCGGAATGGCCACCCAGGGGTTAGCGAACTACCTGAAAAAAGCCTTTCCGCACGAACACATCAAAGTGGCTATCGGACACGACAGCCGCAACAACAGCCGGCTCTTTTCCGAACAGGTCGCATCGATTTTCGCAGCCAACGGATTCAAGGTATACCTGTTCGATTCGCTACGTCCGACCCCGGAACTCAGTTTCGCGATCCGGCGGTTGGGATGCCAGAGCGGGGTAGTAATCACGGCATCGCACAACCCCAAGGAATACAACGGCTACAAGGCATACTGGACCGACGGAGCGCAGGTAACCCCTCCGCACGATAAAAACATTATCGCAGAAGTAGAGAAGATCACTTCCCCCGACGAAGTACTCACCACCCAGAGCAAAGACAACATCACTATTCTGGACGAAACTTTCGACGAAATCTACCTGGACGCCGTCCACGGCCTATCGCTTTCGCCCGAAGCCATTGCAGCGAACCGGGACATGAAAATCGTCTACACGCCGCTGCACGGCACGGGAGTTATCCTCGTTCCCGCATCCCTCCGCAAATTCGGATTCCGCAACATCATTACGGTCAAGGAGCAAAACATTCCCGACGGCAACTTCCCGACAGTCGTTTCGCCGAATCCGGAAGAACGCGCCACGATGAAGATGGCGCTCGATTTGGCAGCCAAAGAGAAAGCCGACCTGGTATTGGCAACAGATCCCGATGCCGATCGCATCGGAGTGGCGATTCCAAATGAAAACGGGGAGTATATACTGCTTAACGGCAATCAAACCTGCGCATTGTTGACCTATTACCTGATCAAGCGCTGGAGTGATTTGGGACGGCTCGACGGCAAGCAATACATCATCAAAACCATCGTAACGACCGGACTGATCAACCGAATCGCGGAAGCATTCGGAGTTAAATGCTTCGAGTGCCTGACCGGCTTCAAATACATCGCCGAAATCATCCGCGAACACGAAGGCAAAATGCAATACATAGGGGGAGGCGAGGAGAGTTTCGGCTTCTTGGCCGGCGATTTCGTCCGTGATAAAGATGCGGTGAGCGCCTGCTCACTGGCAGCCGAAGCGGCAGCCTGGGCCAGAACCCAAGGCATGACACTGTACGACCTGCTCAAAGATATATATGTCAAATACGGCTTCTACAAGGAAGCGATGGTTTACATCGTCCGTAAAGGCAAGGAAGGTGCAGACGAGATCAAGAAGATGATGGATGACTACAGGGCCAATCCGCCCAAAACCATAGGCGGTTCTCCTGTGATTACTATCAAAGATTACCTTTCATCCGAATCACTGGATGTCCGCGACGGAAAACGTTCGACGATCGGTATGGAGAAATCCAATGTACTGCAATTTTCCACCGAAAACAACACGATCGTCTCCATCCGGCCTTCCGGAACAGAGCCGAAGATCAAATACTATTTCGGCATCTGTGAAAAACTGCCGTCGAAAGAACAATTCGATGCCGTGCAGCAGAAACTGGACAAACGACTAAAAGAACTCGAGACCGAACTGAATCTGGACTAAAAATTCACACAAATTTATGGCTTCTATATTCACACGTATCATACAGGGTGAAATTCCCTGCTACAAAGTGGCCGAAGACGACCGCTATTTTGCATTTCTGGACATCAACCCGCTCACCGAAGGCCATACGCTGGTCGTCCCGAAAAAGGAGACCGACTACCTGTTCGACTTGGACGACGACACACTGGCAGGCATGGTGCTTTTTGCAAAGCGAATCGCAAAGCGGATAGGGGAGAAAATAACATGTAAAAGGGTTGCCGTAGTCGTCCTTGGACTGGAAGTACCGCATGCACATATCCACCTGATTCCAATCAATAACGAAAAAGATGTCAATTTCCATCGGGAGAAACTAAAACTTTCACCGGAGGAGTTCAAGCGCATATCGACAATGATCACATTGTAAATAAACCACTTACACTCCATGTAAAGCACCCTATTACAGGGTGCTTTTTTATTTAACATAATTAAACGCTCGGATTACAGATATAAAATCCAGACAAACACCGAAATAGGGCAGAGTCTAATGTAATTAACTTTTCAGCAATTACACAATTCATGGATTACATTTGTAATTCAGGTTAGTGCAAGGCCTCCCATATTTATCACATTTGTAACCACGAAAACATAAAAGTGGGAGCGTAGCTGCTGGATTACATCTGTAACCGCATTCTTTTACCGAAATTTATCGCTTTACTTTACCTGACGATTAAATCATTTTACATATTATATTTAAGTACATTATAATCAATCAATTGATTTAAATTACATCATGTTTACATTTAACATACCGGCTGACTTAAATACGACCTAATGCATACACGGGGCTTTATCCATGTTTAATATAACATAAATACACTAATAATCAAATATTTAAACATATTTACACAAACTAATAATGCACCTCAATCAATTTGATTGCTATCAATACTGCGGATTAAATATTACTATTTACATTTGTAACTAAACATTGTCGCATTTTATTTGTTTCCTTTTGTATGCAACCTTCGAATTTATTGGCATAAATATGTTAACTTTGTAAAAAACGAGAAACATGAAAGATCGGCTGGAAAAATTCATAAAAACGGAAGGTTTGACTCCTTCACGTTTTGCAGAAATAATGGGCGTACAACCATCGAGCATCTCACACATCCTAGGTGGCCGGAATAAACCCAGCTTCGACTTCATTGAGAAAATGCTGCAGCGTTTCCCGAAACTCAATCCAGATTGGTTGCTTCTAGGTAAAGGCAACATATACCGTTCAATTTCCGACAATACGGTCACACCGATCACAACTTCGTCGTCACAGGCGACGATCATCCCCGCTGCGACAGAAACGAATGATGCATCGAATACGAATCGGGCATCATCTTCGGGAGACTCAATGGGAACAACCACGATAACCGAAAATAATCAACAAAAAGCGGCGGGATCGTTATTTGATTTTACCGACAATTTAACTCCGCGAGAATCGCATAAAATGAATCAACATGGACAGTCCCTTGGAAAAATCGATTTTCAAGAAACTAATCCTTCAACACATCAGACTCCGGAAATCGCTCCGAATCATTCGACACAGTCTAAAATAGGTACAACCACACGAACAGGAACCGGGTCAAAATCTCAGAGCGACTCCCAGGATCACACTAGAATCATGAATGATGTCCGGCAAACATCCGAAATCGAGCGAATCATTATTTTCTTTAAGGACAAAACTTTCATCTCTTATACTCCGGACGAATAACCAATGGATTATAATTTATATTATGTTAAATAATGATTAGGATTTGTATCTTTGTGATACATCAAAACCTAATCATTATGTCTAAACCTATTCTTATTATTTCTGATGAGCGAGCTATCAATCTCCTCATTCGTCTTTATGGTGTTCGCTTGACTCCGTCTGTTCTTGCTATGCTTCTTCGGATGCCTATTGAGTCAATTCGCAATCTCTTGGCTCTTGAGTTGGATAAACTTTCTAAGCCTGTAGGCCATGAGACCGACCCAGCGTAATATGCGAAGGCTTTCGGAGTTGCTTATTGACTTTCCGGAAGTGTCTTATACGCCTGTTCTGCGTGACGGCTCTTATGGTCAGCCTCGTCCACGCTATTGGCTGTATATCTATTTTCGTTTCCATCGTAGAGAAGATGGTAAGATTGTTTCTGGTTGTCGTCCTTTTTCGAGAGGTCGTCATGCTCTTCGTTTTATCTCGCAGTATGTTGGTAAGGGTCTGATAGACGATATTTATTTCGTTGATTCTAAGGAACGTAAGTGTTATGATGTTATTTATGATTACAATAACATCAAACTTCTTCCGCTTTCTGCTGCTTTTGATTTTTAGTATGAGTAAGGAAGTCTATTATCCTCTTCTTCGTCGTCGCACTAATTGGGCGAAGCGTTTGATAGCTGAGTATCGTCTGCACCCGGGCGATACTTGGTTTTGTACTATTACTTATGATGATGAGCACTTGCCTGTTTCGTTTGATGACGATGATCTTCCTCAGGTCGATGTTAGCAAGCGTGATGTTCAATTGTGGTTCAAACGTATTCGTGAGAACTATGGTGCTCGTCTTGGTCATATTCGTTATTTTATTGTCTCCGAGTTTGGCGAAAACACGTTGCGTCCTCATTATCATGCTATTATATTTACTGAGAATAAATGTACTGAGGAATTGATAAAAGAGGCTATTCTCTCTACTTGGAAAAATGGGTATATTATTGACGCTTCTCGTGTACGTGGTGATGGTGCTTTGCGCTATGTTGCCAACTATATTCTTTCTCCTACACAGGAGTTGCGGACGCTCTGCCTTATGTCTCGTCGTCCTGGCCTTGGTCGCCGCTATGTTGATCGGTTTTGTTCTTGGCATCGCCACGGAATTAAACCGATAGAATTGTGTTCGGATGACCCTGAGTATCAGACTATTTTGGCTCATTGCCTCTACCCTACTTTTGAAAAACGTATAAAACGTTTGGAAAAAAGAAAATTTTTTTCTTACTTGCCTGGTGATAAATCAAGAGGTATTCGTGCTAGTAGTATGCCTCGTTATTTCGCTGAGAAAATGTTTACTTCCTTTGAACGGAAGTTGCTTTTTCTGAGTTATTTGGATAATGAATGTGGAGAAGTTTCTCGACTCTCTTCAGCAGATCGGCAAAGCCGTTTTGCCTTATTTAACAACCGCGAGAGGATGGCTGAAGATCGTTATCGTCGCTCTCTTAGTAAGCATGGCGGTTCTGCTTTGTTACAGCTGTACTATCGTGAAAAAAAGCTCCAATGTCAAGATCGATCAGGATGCGCAGACGTCGGTGTTGGATTCTGCAACCCTGAACATGTTGAATCGTGGCTTGGAGTAGTTTGAGTTATGGCTATTAATTGGTCAGGTATCGGACAGGGTGCTATTATGAGCGGTATCGGTGCTATTGGTAATCTTTTTACTGGTGGTGCCTCTGCTCGTAAGCAATACCAGTATCAGTCGAAGCTGATGGATAAACAGAATCAGCAGCAGATTGATTTCTGGAATATGAATAATAAGTATAATACTCCGCTTGCTCAGCGTGCTCGTCTTGAACAGGCTGGATATAATCCTGATCTTATGGTCGGTGGATCCGGCAATATGTTTCAATCTCAGATGCCTACTGCCGCCTCGCCCGGTTCTGCTCCTAATGTTGATTATGGTTCCTTTTCTGATAATCTTCGTTTTGCTATGCAGGCTCAAGTGATGGATGCGCAGGTTTCGAAGATCGAGCAAGAAAATAAACTTCTTGCTGAACAAGCTCTTACTCAGGCTCAACAGCGTGAACTTTGGGCCGCTCAGGCCAAAGAGGCTTGGCTCCGTGCAGAGCATCAAGGTATTTATAATAGACATGCGGACACTCGTTATTTTCTTGAAAATGAGACCCGTGGTTTAAAGAATACTCTCCTTGGTGCTGATGTGAACTCTTATGAGACTCGTTTGCGTCTTGATCAGCAACGCGTTGCCAATGATAATATGCGTGCTAAAGTTCAGGTTCTCCAGCTTGGCCTTAATGAAAAGAAACTCAAGGCTGATATGGAGAAAATTCGTGCTGATGTTGCTGAGACTGTTAGTCGTATTCCGGTTAATAATTCTCAGGCACGAAAATTGGCCGCTGAGGCTATTGAGGCCGAGCTACTTAACAAATATTATTATAGTAATGGTCGTGTCCCCGGTGGAACTGTTTTGCAAGATATTTCTCGCCGTGTCCAAAAATGGTTTGAGGATGGCAGTTTTCCGATCACACCTATTAATATGGTTCCGTAGTGCGTACTTTTATTTTGGGCCTTTTGTTATTGTGCCTGCCTTTTCTTATCCCGTTTGTACTCGCGCATTATATCGTTAAGATTGATGACGCTTTGCGTGAGGAATAATTCTTAAATCGCTCGCTTGTTACACATGTAACATTCTGAGTTTCAGTATTATGGCACGTCGCCGTCGCGGTCGTCGTAGAGGACGCCGTTTATCTCGCAGTTATAAACTTAGTCGCGGTGGTATCCGTTTGTAATCATGGCCAAAGGATACCGCAACACTCTCTTTACAAGTGTAAAGACTCCCCGTGTACCGTTAAATCGGTTCGATCTTTCGTTTGACCGGATTGGCACTTACAAGATGGGTAAGCTCTATCCCATTATCTGTAAGGAGATGCTTCCCGGTGATCGTTTCCGTGTGCGTACTGATTCGTTGGTACGTACTATGCCTCTTTCGTCTCCGGCCTTTGGCCGTCTCCGGATGTATATCCATTACTTTTTTGTTCCGAACCGCCTCGTTTGGGATCATTGGGAAGATTTCATCACTGGCGGTGAATCCGGAGAAGATACTCATGTTCCTCCTTATGTTCAGTGGTCTGACCTTGTTGGTGGCGATTTTCAGGCTCGATCAGAGTCTGATGCTGAAGGCAATTGGACTTACAAGCCCGAGGATGGTCTTGTTTCCGCTTTCGGCCTTCCTGCTCAGCCCTATGCAGGTTCGAATGTCGTCGAGGCTGGTGTAGCCAATGGTATTTCTACCACTACTCCGGTTTCCGCTCTTCCCTTCCGTGGTTATCGTCTGATTTGGAATGAGTACTACCGCGATCAGAACGTTGATGATGAGTTGCCGATCGCTACCGGTAAGGATGGTAGGTATCTTATTGATGGTATCGGTGATACTGCTTTCAAGGAATCTATCTTTGGCGATCTTCTTTCCCGTCGCTGGCTGAAAGATTATTTCACTTCTGCCCTCCCTACCCCTCAGCGTGGCCCGGATGTGCAGTTGCCGATCGTTGGTGAAGGTGGTACGATTCAGGCTGACGGTCCTCTCAAGCTTCTCATTCAGAATAAAGGTACCGGAGAGATTACAAAAAATACTTCGGCTTTTGTTCCGGATGTTAACAAGGGTCTCGGCAATGTCACCAGTATCAATATTGCTGAATCTCCGACCGATCAATTTCCGTTGGATGTTCAGCATACTGATCTGATGTATGCTTCCGGCCTTACCACTGCTGGCGGATCTGTTGTTGCCGCTACTATCAACGACCTTCGTCGTGCGATCGCTCTTCAACGTTTCTATGAGATCTCCGCCCGTGCTGGTTCCCGGTACATCGAAACGATCATGGGCCATTTCCACGTTCGTAGTTCCGATGCCCGCCTCCAGCGTCCTGAGTATCTCGGTGGCGGCGTGACCGATATTAACGTTGGTGAGGTTCTTCAGACTTCCGCTACGGATCAGACCAGTCCGCAAGGTAACATGGCTGGACGTGGTTTTGGTATCGGTCGTTCCAATCAATGTACTTACCGTGCAGAGGAACATGGCTATCTGTTCGGTATTATGTCGATCATTCCGGAACCGTTTTACTATCAAGGTATTGATAAAGAGTGGACGCGTCAGAGCCGTGTAGATTACTACTGGCCGTCTTTTGCCCATCTCGGTGAGCAGGAGATTGATAAGTCTGAGCTTTCGGTTGGTACTTCTGACGGTGAGACGGATACCTATGGAAAGCTCTTTGGTTATGCTCCTAGGTATGCGGAATACAAGTTCAGTAAGAATGTTATTACTGGTCTCCTTCGTGGATCTCTCGCAAACTGGACGTTTGCCCGTAAGATTTCCGATCCTAACCTTAATGCGGCCTTTCTTGAGATCCCTCAGGTGAATAATCCGTTTGCGGTTCAGGATGAGGATACGGATAAGTTTATTATCTGGTTGTCTAACGATATTCGTGCTTTGCGGCCTATGCCGTTCTTCGGTACGCCGTCTATCTAACTATGACTTTTGCAACTCAATGGAATGTCCAGCACAAGGTGCAGGAGCATTTCGTAGGTGATGACGATTTGGCTGTGCCGGATTTGGCTTACTCCATCAAGGAGCTTCGTGAGAGGTTCGTTTTGGAGACTGAAATTCTGCGTGCACAGGCTCGTAAACCCGCTAACTATCTTTTCCCCGATGTAGGTGATGATGAAAACAGAGAAAATGAAGCATTCGATTCTCCGGCCGTTGAGTATTCTCATGGCGCTGATTTGGTTGATCTCTCGGCCGATCGTGATCGCATACGTTCTGCTGTGCGGCGTGTCAAAGATGCTCGTGTTGCCGCTTCTCGTGCTCAGAGCGAGAAAACGTCTGAACAAGGTACATCGAAAGATGCATCCCCTACCCCAGTTTCCGGAGAGTAGTCCCCTGCTTAGACACCTCTCCCCCACCGAGGTGGAGTTACTTAAATTCCAGCAGAAAGGCCCCTAACGGGGCCTTTCCCGTATTATACCAATATAGAAAGCCTAGGCTGTGGCCGGCGAGTGAGGCCACACCATTAACCGCGTCAGCGGTATCGGACTATTGTCCGCGCCTTATACCCCTTGTCAATAAGGCGCGGATTGACAGGATAGGCTTGAGGGAAACCCTCAAGGCCGATTTGTGAGCATGTCGAGGCTGTGGCCGACATAACACGCGCAACACACAACGCGTATGTGCGTGCGCGCGTTTCGCGTGCGTGCGCATGCGCGACCTTTGTGTAAGTGTCTGTCCTCCCCTACCCCATAAGTCAAACTTATGGAAATATTTTTTTTATGATAAATGTTGATATTATGTTAAATAATGTGGCGCGGATATCCTTAATACTATAATCTCAGGTCCGTTTGCATAGTTTTTGCTGTTCTGCTTTGCATTGACTACCTTTATCATCCGATTCAATGCCCGATCACATCATCGTATGAAACTCCGAATACCACTTATTACAATAGTTTTGTGTGGCTTGATTGTAACCATGTGCACCAAACCGCAAAGCAACCATCCTTCTATTGCTGTCAGTATCGCGCCGTTGCAATATATCACGAAACAGATCGCCGATTCCGATTTTCGTATCAATGTCTTGGTTCCTTCGGGTGCCAGTCCGGAAACCTATGAACCCTCTCCGGCACAAATGCAACAAGTCGCTCAATCCCAATTTTATATTCATACCGGATTAATCGATTTCGAACGAAACCTCCAACAGGCTATTCGGAATAATATGCCTGATGTTCAACAAATCAACGTCTCAGAAGGAGTCGAACTAATTGCCGGTGACTGCGAACACAATCATCAGAATAACAGCGAAAAGATCGTACACGATCATGAGGTCGCCGCCACGCACGGACATACTCACGTCCAAGGCGTCGATCCCCACATTTGGAATTCGCCCAGGACAGTCAAGCAAATCGCTGCGACTATTTACGAAGCATTGGCACGGCAATACCCGGATTCGGCCCGATACAAGGATAATTATCACCGGTTCATTTCACGCCTGGATTCGCTCGACAGCCAATTGACCGCCCTGTTCGGCCCCCATACCCACCATGCCTTTATCATCTATCATCCGGCACTTACCTATCTGGCCCGGGATTACGGATTGCAACAAATCGCACTGGAAAACGAAGGGAAGGAACCATCGGCCGAACACATGCGCCGGATTATCGACACGGCACGCAACCTGAATCTGACCAAACTTTTTTATCAGCGGCAATTCAGCAAAAGTACGGTGGATGCACTGGCAAGAGAGTTGAATATTCCTGCCGTCCCAATTGACCCATTGGCTCCGGATGTGATTAATAACACATTAGAAATAAGCAAACTAATTGCTCAACCATGAGTCTGATCTCTCTGAAGGATGTCTCGGTCGGCTATGATGACCGGCAAAAAGTACTGGATCATGTCAATCTGGACATACTCCCGAATGATTTTATCGGTGTGATCGGTCCGAATGGAGGTGGCAAGACGACATTGGTAAAAACGATCCTCAAGGCACTCCCCTATTCCGGTGAAGTACAGTACTCACCAGTGATCGGTAGCGACGGTTACAGGGCTATCGGCTACCTGCCACAGGTATCCGACATAGACAAATCCTTTCCAATATCGGTCTGTGAAGTGGTGCTTTCCGGGTTGCAGGCCCGTAAACGGTTATTTGGCCGTTACTCCGCAGCCGATAAAGCCAAAGCCTTGCAACTGCTTGACCTATGCGGTATCGAGTCGATTGCCCGGCGCCCTATCGGAGAGCTCTCGGGCGGCCAGTTGCAACGTACGTTGCTTTGCCGTGCGCTGATCTCCGACCCGAAAGTGCTGATCCTCGACGAGCCGGCAAATTTCGTGGACAATAAATTTGAAAAGGAGTTGTACGCAATTCTGCGGCAACTCAACGACCGGATGGCAATCATTATGGTGTCGCACGATCTGGGAACGATCACCTCTCATGTCAAATCGATCGTCTGTGTCAACCGGCATGTGCACCGGCACAACTCAAACGTCATCACACCCGAGCAATTGCACAACTACGACTGTCCCATCCAGATCGTTTCACACGGCACGGTTCCGCATACCGTACTCGAAGAGCACGCGGATTAAACGTTAAACGAGCGTAGTATTTCGAATCATTCGACAACAAAACGACGGGAGCCGGAGCGATAATCGCTCCGGCTCCCGTCGTTTCCCCGTAAATAAAACAAAATTATTTGCAGATATCGCTCAGTTTCCGGAACAAATCATCCGTTCCGCTGATCATATCCCGGCGGATCTGCGCATAGTGTTTGCGTACCAGGCTTTTATTCTGCTTGTCTGCCGGATTATTCACTTTCTCGTACAAATTATTACGCATCGCAACGGCCTCTTCGATCACCGATACGATCGCATCACGCTTCTCCACGTTGAAATAAAGCGCCATATAGCCATCCGAAATCACTTCGCTGACCAGATAATCTATCTCGTTCTTAATGCCTCTGATACTTGCCATAACTATTTGAATTTGATTTGCAGACAAAGATAGTAAAAACTATCGGAAAATGAGCGGTTAAAGCGGATTTTCAGTATTCCCGGTTTCCCATTCGGCCCACGTTTCCCCGATAAAATCGGCCAAATCACCCGCGTTCACTCCCTCCTGTCCATAATACTGCGTCGCTTTGTCTCCCGCTTTTCCGTGCAGGTATACCCCGACAAGCGCCGCCGGCAATGGAGGATAACCGCGTGCCAGTAGGCCGGTAATCAATCCTGTGAGCACATCGCCACTCCCCCCTTTGGCCATACCCGCATTGCCGGTAGGATTGAAATAACAAATTCCCTCGGGAGTACAAACCATCGTATGCGCCCCTTTCACCACTACATAAGCCGACAGCCGACGGGCCAGTTGCCGTACTCGTTCGTTGCGGTCTGCATCATCTTCCCACTCCCCGACCAATCTCCGTAATTCGCCCGGATGCGGCGTCAATATAGAACCGGCAGGCACCAGTTCCTGCAAACCGGGATCGGCAGCCAACAAATTCAGTGCATCCGCATCGATCACCATCGGCCTGCCGCATTGCAGCAGAGCTTCCAAAGCCCGAGCGGTCTGGAGTCGCTGCCCTAATCCCGGTCCGACACCGATTGCTGTAAACCGCTGGGGCTGTTGGGGTAAATGCGAAAAACAGGGTTGTTCATCCCCACTGACCATTGCCGCAGGATGGTTGGCCTGCAGTGCAACACGCTCTTCCCGGGGAAGGTGTACGGTTACCAGTCCGCATCCGGAACGGAGCGCGGCACCGGCAGCCAATACCGCAGCACCGACCATCCCCTCCGAACCACAAACCAACAAAGCGTGGCCGAAACATCCTTTATGCCCGAAGCGAGGGCGCGGCAATAACATTTTGCGGATTAATTCCTCATCTACATAAAAATACGGCGTACCGACCTGCTCCATATATGCCTCAGACAGGCCGATCGGCAACACAGTCACCACACCGGCGCACTCCCCCGCTTCGGAAAGCAACAGCGATAATTTCGGAAATTCAAGAGTAAGCGTCACATCGGCATGCACGATCAAACGGCCCGGCAGATTGCCATATTCGGTCACCATTCCCGAAGGAACATCGATCGACAGTACCCGGCAACCGGAAGCATTGATCTGCCGGATCGCATCGGCGGCCAGACCCGTTACCTCGCCCCGCACCCCAGTACCCAGCAATGCATCCACAATCACGGTTCCGAAATCAGGCAGAGTGTCAAACCGGGTAGACACACGCACCCCTTTGGGCAAACGTCCCAGGTTCGTCCGGCATTCCGTTGACAATTGATCCCTGCCGAAGACCACAACCGCCTCACAAAGGTATCCTACCTTGTGCAACATCCGCGCAACAGCCAGGCCGTCGCCGCCGTTATTCCCCTTACCCACAACGAACAGCAACGGCACATCCTGCGAAATATGATTGCATATCCATTGCGCAATAGCCTCCGATGCTCGTTCCATTAACGCAAGGCTTTCGATCGGTTCATGCTCAATCGTAAAGCGGTCTGCCTCCCGAATAGCTGTCCCGGTTAAAATCTTCATGTCGATACGTATATTTTATAACGGAATATCCCCGTTGCTTGCTGCCGAAAATCACCGTTCCTCAGGCCATTCCACTGTCGGGTACGCTCTTCTTCGGCGGCCACATCCTCATCCCAACGGAACGGATCAATCAACGGGATTTTGAAATGCATTCGTCCGGTGGATAAATCCGGATATATCAGCCGAGGACAAATACGGAATGTTCGTCCGAATCCGTTCCGGACTCCAATCCCACCACCGTATTTTCAATAAGGCACCGATCTGTTCCTGATCGAACCGGAACCGGATCACCTTGGCAGGAATCCCTCCATACAGGGCATACGGGGGCACATCCCTGACAACGATGGACCCTGCGGCGATAATCGCACCGTCCCCGATCGTCACACCGCTGAGAATCGTCACCGAAGAGGCTATCCATACATCATTACCGATGGTGATCTTCCCATGCGAAGAGGGCATCTCCCGGGTAAAATACCTCTCTTTCTTGCTCAAGAAACGTTCGCTCAACGGAAAAGTAGAAACCCATTCAACCGGATGGATGCCACCCGTAATCACGGTGACGTTCTCGGCTATCGAACAAAACTTGCCTATCTCCAGGTCAACGGCATTCCCCCTGAATTCCTTGACATTCAAATTATAGACGCCGTAAGTATAATCACCTACGGAGATCATTCCCTTTCGGATCAGCCTGCGTATCCTGTATTTACGCTGATACTGCAACAGTTCGTTCAACCGTCTGGAGAGCCATCGTTTCATGGGGTCAAGTCTTCGTTAATCAAAAAATCAGTCCTAAGCGACTTTCAAGCAAACTCTCCGGAACAGAAAAACTGCTTATATTCTCCTGATTCCTACCTACGATCCGAAATCGTCGTACATGATGTTCTCTCCCGGTACGCCCAACTCATCGAGCATCTGGTTGACCGCCGCATTCATCATCGGCGGCCCGCAAAGATAGTATTCGATATCTTCAGGCGCTTCATGGTTTTTGAGGTAGTTTTCAAATACGACTTTGTGGATAAAGCCCACATAGCCGCTCCAATTGTCCTCTTCCTTTGGGTCGGAAAGCGCTATATGGAAATGGAAGTTCGGGAACTGCTTTTCGATCTCTTCGAAATCGGATTCGTAGAAAATCTCGCGTTTCGAGCGCGCTCCGTACCAATACGTGACAGGAGCGGTAACCTTTTGGGTTTTGAACAAATGGAAAATGTGCGAGCGCATCGGCGCCATACCGGCTCCGCCACCGATAAACATCTTTTCGTTGGGTGTATCCTTGACGAAAAATTCGCCGTAAGGCCCTGATATAGTCACTTTGTCGCCCGGTTTAAGCGAGAAGATATACGACGAGCAAATGCCCGGATTGACCTTCATAAAGCTCCCTGCAGTCCTGTCCCAGGGCGGTGTGGCGATACGGATATTCAGCATAATGATATTGCCTTCGGCCGGATGGTTCGCCATCGAATAGGCCCGGAACGTCGGCTCCGGATTGCGCGTCACGAGTCCCCACATTTTCATCTGGTCCCAGTCTTCACGATATTCGGGCGCGATGTCGAAGTCGCTGAATCTGATCTCATCGTACTTCGGAACATCGATCTGGATGTACTGTCCGGAACGGAACTTCAGTGTCTCGCCCACCGGCAGTTTCACAACGAATTCCTTGATAAAAGTCGCGACGTTATTGTTCGAAACCACCTCGCATTCCCACTTCTTGACCCCAAGCACCGCATCTCCGACCCGGATCTTCAGATCCTCCTTCACTTTGACCTGACAGCCCAAACGCCATTTTTCAGCCTGCTGGCGCCGGGTAAAAAAGTTCACCTCGGTAGGAAGTATCTCACCGCCTCCGTCTAGCACCTGACACTTGCACATCCCGCACGATCCGCCGCCTCCGCAGGCCGACGGCAAAAAAATACCGTTATTACCGAGCGTACTGAGCAACGTGCTTCCCGGCGAAACGGTCAATACCTTCTCCCCCTCGTTAATATCGATCCGGACTTCGCCCGAAGGCATCAGTTTCGCTTTGGCATAGAGCAGCAGCGCCACCAGAATAAGCGTCACCACCAGAAAGGCTGCAATGGCTACAATAATTGACAAACCCATTATTTTATGGTTTTCGCGTTATTTTACATTTTTTCCCGTTACAACTGGATCCCGAGGAAAGTCATGAAAGCAATTCCCATCAGTCCGGTCAGTATGAAGGTGATCCCGGCACCGCGCAGCGGCGCAGGCACATTCGAATAGGCCAGTTTCTCACGGATGGCTGCCATCAGGATAATCGCCAGCCACCACCCGATACCCGATCCGAGCGCAAAAGCAGACGCTTCACCCAGCGTAGCGTAATCGCGTTCCTGCATAAACAGCGAACCACCCATAATCGCACAGTTCACGGCAATGAGCGGCAGGAAAATCCCCAACTGGTTGTAGAGCGTCGGCGTGAATTTCTCGACCACCATTTCGACGAGCTGTACGAACGAAGCGATCACTGCGATAAAAACGATAAAGCTGAGGAAACTCAGGTCGATCATTTGGCTTCCACCTACCCCGTATTTCGGATCGACCCAACCAAGCGCTCCGGGCGAAAGGACATATTCGTTGAGCAGGTAGTTCAGCGGTACGGTCATCACCATCACGAACGTGACGGCAATCCCGAGTCCCATCGCCGTCTTGACGCTCTTGCTGACTGCAATGTAGGAGCACATGCCGAAAAAGAAGGCGAAAACCATGTTTTCGACAAAAATCGCCTTGACGAATATGCTCAGTATGTTTTCCATATCGTGGATTTTTTAGCGGATGCGGATTTATTTTTCAATCAAGTTCTTGTTGCGGCTGCGCTGCACCCAGATAATCAGTCCGACCCCGATCAGTGCCATCGGCGGCAGCAACATCAGGCCGTTATTCTCGTAAAAACCGCCGTTTTTGATGTACCAGCTCGCAGGAACAACCTGATACCCCCACAAGGTTCCGGCCCCGAACAGTTCGCGGAAAAACCCGAGGATCAACAGGATAATCCCGTAACCGACACCATTGCCGACACCGTCCAGGAACGAAGGCCACGGCTTATTGCCCAACGCGAATGCCTCGATACGCCCCATGATGATACAGTTGGTAATGATCAACCCGACAAATACCGAAAGCTGTTTGCTGACATCGTAAACGAAAGCCTTTAGCACCTGGTCGACCAGAATGACGAGCGCGGCAACGACCACCAATTGTACGATAATGCGGATACGGTCGGGAATACCTTTGCGTATCAGTGAGATAATCATGCTCGAAAAGCCTGTCACGACGATCACCGAAAGCGCCATCACGAAAGCGGGCTTGAGCTTCGCCGTCACGGCCAATGCCGAGCAGATACCCAGAATCTGTACCGTAACCGGGTTATTCTGACCGAACGGAGAGGTCAGCAATTTGAGGTTTTTAGCCGAAAAAAACGGCGCTTTTTCCTTTTTATCACTCATGTCCATCGGATTTATCGGTTGATGTTCCGGCTGTTGTATCCGAGGGTATTGCCCCGGTTGCAGTACCGTCCTGCAAAGCGCTTTCCTCATGACCCGTTCCAACCGGTATGCCACCGGCAGAGACTGAATCCGCCCCGCTGGAAGAAGAGGCTATATCACCGGCTGCCGCACGTTGCTTGCGAATATAGGCATCGTAATCACTCAGACAGTTCTTCAGCATATTCTCCACACCGCGCGAAGTCAGCGTGCCACCCGAGAGCGCATCCACGGCATAGGGATCGTTCGGATCGGCACCTCCCTTCTGTAAGGTAATCGCAACCACATTGCCCTGCGGGCCTAAAATCTGCTTGCCTTTGAATTGTGCCTGAAAAGCCGATGTAGCAATCTCTGCTCCCAGACCGGGCGTCTCGCTTTTGTGGTCGAAGACCGCCCCGTCCACCGTATCCCAATTGTCGCCCAAAGCAATATAGCCCCACACAGGACCCCAAAGTCCGGTACCCCAGACCGGAATCACGTAACTGACGATTCCCTGATCGTCCCGGCTGACGAAAACCGGCAACACGCGATCCTGCAACGGTTTGTCGTATTCGGCCTTCAGGTTGATCAGCAGGTTGAAAGCATCTGCACCTTCGACCCGGTCGCCCGCCGCATTGACCGCATAGCTGTCAACGATATATTTCCGATATTGTTCGGTAATGTAAGCCGATTTATCCGCTACATGATCCGCATCACCGCCCTGGCCCACCGAACGGAGAATGTCCCCCATCTTCTCGATCCGCACGTTCTCGGCCTGTATACCGCCGAGTGACAAGGAGACGAACGAGAGCACAGCCGCGACGATGACGACCATCACCGAGGCATAAAGGATAATATAGCTGTTGCTGTTCTTATTCATGGCAGTCTCTTTTACTTTACTGTTTTGAGCCTCCGGGTACGCCTGCGGATATTGGCCTGCACGACATAATAGTCGATCAGCGGGGCCACTGCATTCATCAGCAGGATCGACAGCATCATACCCTCCGGATAACCCGGATTGACTACCCGGATCAGTACGGCCATCACGCCGATCAGCAGTCCATAAATATACTTGCCAGTGTTGGTCTGGCTACCGGTTACCGGGTCGGTGGCCATAAATACGGCGCCGAACGCGAAACCACCCATCAGCAGGTGGTAGTAAGCCGGGATGTCCATATAAGCGTTCAGCCCGATCAGATTGAACAGCAGGCCCATCAGGTAACCTCCGGCAAAGACGCTCAGCATAATACGCCACGAAGCTATCCCCGTCCAGAGCAGGATTACCGCACCGATCAGGATCGCCAGCTTCGACGTTTCGCCGATCGAACCGGGCATCGTACCGAGAAACCATTCGAGCGGTCCTCCCTGCGTCCAAATAATCTCTTTGGTATGGTTCAATACCGCCGAAGCCGCATCGCCCAGCGGCGTAGCACCGGAAAATCCGTCTACAATGCCTTCGCCCTTAGTCAGCCCTGCAATCCAGACTTTCTCCCCGGAGATATAAGGCGTGTAAGCGAAAAAGACAAAAGCCCGCGCCAACAGCGCCGGGTTGAAAATGTTCATGCCTGTCCCCCCGAATACCTCCTTGCCGATAATGACAGAAAAGGCGGTCGCGACAGCCACCATCCACAACGGGATATCGACCGGCATCACCAACGGGATCAGCATACCTGTCACGAGGAAACCTTCATTGACCTCGTGGCCGCGGATTTGCGCCGAAATAAATTCGATCCCCAACCCGACTACATAAGAGACGATAATGATCGGCAATACTTTCAGGAAACCGAACCAGAAACAGCTCCACAATGCGGCATCAGCCACCCCGATCGCGCGAAAATGCTGCAATCCCACGTTATACATCCCGAACAAAAGACAGGGCATCAGGGCCAAGACGACAATGATCATCGTCCGTTTGAGGTCCATCGCATCGCGGATATGACTGCCGCTGTGGGTAGTCTTGTCCGGGACGAAAAGGAACGTCTCGAACGCATCGAACGTCGAATGCAGCCTGCCGAAGCGGCCGCCCGGTTCGAAAGCGGGTTTTATCCGGTCTAAAAATCTTCTCAGTCCTTTCATTTCAGCCTGGTTAGTTCAACTCCTTAATCATCAAATCGATCCCCTTACGTACGATCGCCTGTATCTCGTTCTTCGACGGATCAACGAATTCGCACAGCGCCAAATCCTCCTCAATCACCTCATAGATGCCGAGATTCTCCATCTTGTCGATATCGCCTGCAAGGATCGCTTTAATCAGGTAAAGCGGATAGATATCCATCGGCAGGTATTTATCATACAGGCCCGTAACGACGAACGCCCGCTCGCCGCCGTTCATGTTTGCATCGAGCACGTACTTCTTTCGCGGCATCAACCACGAAAAATAGCTGTGCGACACCGAGAACTTACCCAGACGCGGCATACCCCAGCCCAGGAATTCATAGCGGTCTCCTTCGGGAATCACCGTAACCTGATTGCTGTAATAGCCCAGGAAACCGTCGGGTTCCACGCCTGCACCGGTCAGCACGTTTCCGCTGATATACCTCAGTTTCGCCCCGTCGTCCCCCGTGCGCAATTTTTCGGCCGGAATAATCCCTCCGATCGGAGCCCCGGAAATTACACGAAGGTATTGCGGATGAGCCACCTCGGAACCAGTGAGTGCAATTATTTTGGAATAGTCGGGCCGACCGGTGCGGAAAAAGCGTCCGATCATCGCAACCTCCTGCACGCCGACCGTCCAAACCAGCTCACCTTTATTGATCGGGTCTATATGGTGGATTTGCACGCCGACATTACCCGCCGGATGCGGCCCTGAAAAATAGTGTTTTTCAACGCCTTCGATCTTGTCCAGTACTCCCTCCCGACCGCTTTTCAAACCCAAATGCACCTTACCGTCGGTCAGTTTCGCCAACACACGAAATCCCATTTGCAAGTCATCTTGCCGGCCAGCCAACAGATAATCCATATCCGGGGCCAACGGCGCCGAATCGAAACCGGAAACGAAAATTGCCTTCGGAGTAGTCAGCGCATCGGCGATAATGCCATAAGGACGTTGAAGAACCATCGGCCAAAAACCGGTCTTAAGCAAAGCTGCTGAAACCACTTCTTTATCCGCCTGGTCCAATGCCGGAAGGTCGAACGTCTCGTAACGCTGCTCCTGAGCGGCCTGAACGACGACCTTCAGTATCTTGCGCTTCGCTCCGCGGACGACCCCCGCGAGCGTACCGCTTACGGGCGAACAGAAAAGCACTTCGGGGTGATATTTATCGAAAAACAGCGGCGTTCCGGCCTTCACCTCCTCGCCCTCCTTGACCAGCATTTTCGGGACGACGCCCCGGAAATTATCGGGTACCAGCGCATATTCGCGCTGCAACGGAAGTTCGTTCAACTCGCTCAAGGCTTCGCCCACCAGCGAAATATCGAGGCCTTTTTTCAGTTTGATGACTTTCGGCATGTCACAGGTTTTATATTGCGGTTACAAACGGCTGCAAAAAGCGGTACGGCTCAACGCCGTTACAGTCCGAGCTTGGCCCGGACGGATTGGGGAATGGAGTTCTTATTGACCAGAATAGCGGTCGTTTTATACAATACGTAGGGTGCCGAAGCATAGAAATAGCCTTTATAGGTTCCGCGCTCGCCCCAGGAGTTTTTTACCTTGTAAAACGGATGTCCCTCCTGATCTTTCGCTAATCCCACAATCAGCATGCCGTGATCGTCCGTAGTTTCGTAATTATCGAATGCATCCTGGCGCATTTGCTGGGTAATCGTCTTTTCGGGAGTCGGACCGACAGGCGACTGAGCCATTTTCTTCAGTTCTTCGTCGGTCAGCTTCGTCCATCGGGCCCTGTCCGAACCGCTTACCTCCTCGGCTTCGGTTACCGGAACTATAGCAAATCCTTTGTCAAAAGCAAATCCTTTCTCACTCACGTCGGCAGCCCAGTTGACCGCATAACCGGCCTCTAACGAACTGTCGATCACCATCTGCAACTCCTCGAGGGGAATGTTGTATACCTGCGAAGCAGTCCAGTTATCCGGAATTTCAAGCACAAACGACTGGTAAAAAGGATGATGCGTAAACGAGGTGAGTTGTACATAATCCTGCGGATCGATCTTCAGGGCCTCCATCCAACTCTGCGGCGTATAACTTTTGCCATTAACGGTAAAGGTTTCGGGCATCTGGCCGAAGTATGCGTCGAGTATCCCGTTCAGCCCCTCTTTCCAAGCTGTCGAAAGCGTTTTATTAGGAGCCGCGATCACCGCGTCCATATAGGCTTTTATCACCGCATTAAGCTCGCCGTGCACATGGTTGGGCGTTCCGTAGTTCAGTCCCCGGTAAACGCTGTCGGGCACGATCCCGTACAAACTCATCATATACGGTACGTCATAAGAGATACCGCCGGCATCGAGATTGGTCTTGCCGTGCATGCGTGCATACTGTAGCGCCTTGTCATAATAAGCATGGCGGACGATCCACATCTCGGAGAGGTCTACCGTATCGCCGCTCCGACGCAACAAGTCGCTCTCAAGCAACGCAACGCCCGAAAAGCACCAGCAGGTCCCCGAGCGGGACTGATCCTTGACCGAAGTGGCCGGCACGGTCTTCAGGTCGGTAAACACATATTTTTCAGGTTGCGGAGCCGTTTTAGGGTCTGCGGATTTCGGATTCCGGGCCACTACCGTTCCGGCCGACAGGCAGACCAAAGCTGCCAGCAGTACATATTTCCTCATCATAACTATCTTCAAAAGCTATCGGTTAAAATTAAGCGTAACAAATATAAGCAATCCGTTTGGGAAAAACGAAAGGGAAACCGGACATTTTCACCCGTTTTGCTACCTTTGTACCGATAACCGCTCCACCGTTCCCAACCTCTGGCATGCAACCGACTCCTTACATCGATATTCACACGCACCGCCGCTCGAACGCCCCCTATGTGATTGACGCTTATGCGGTCGGTAGCGACGGGTCGCTGCCCGCAGGCCCGTACTCGGCAGGAATACATCCGTGGGAAGTGCAGCGGATTACACCGGACAACACATCCCGATACAGACAGGACCTACTCGATGCTCTCACACCGCGCTGCATTGCAGTCGGGGAGATCGGGCTGGATTATGCAGTTACGGGAGATTCAGTCCTCAGAACGGCACAGTGGCATTGGTTCGAACAACAAATGGAGCTGGCAGCGGACCGCAGCCTGCCGGTAATCATCCATTGCGTACGGGCCTATAACGACCTGATTCCGATCCTGCGCCACTATCCTCACGTAACACCGGTGATCCACGGTTTTACAGGTTCGCCGGAATTGGCCGAGCGGCTGTTGCAAGCCGGCGGTTACCTATCGTTCGGACACCGAACGGCCGCATCGCCCAAAACACGGCAGGCACTGGCTGCCGTACCGGTCGACCGGGTTTTCTTCGAAACGGATGAAAGCCCATTACCGATCGCCGCAACCTATGCGACGGCCGCAGCGATCACCGGCAAAACCGTAGCAGAGTGGAAAGAGACGGTTTACGACAACTACCGGCGCCTATTTAAAACTCCCTGAGGGCACCCGGCAACGCAATCACACAACAGATGACAAAACAGAATATGACGAACGATTGGCTCGAACGGACGGAATTGTTGCTCGGCGGGCAGAAACTGGCACTGGTCCGACAGGCCCATGTATTGGTGGTAGGTTTAGGCGGCGTTGGAGCTTATGCAGCCGAGATGCTCACCCGCAGCGGAATCGGGCGACTGACGATCGTAGATGCCGACTGCGTTTCGCCTTCGAACCTCAACCGGCAACTGGTAGCCCTGCACAGCACGATCGGCAGGCCGAAAGCCGAAGTACTCGCGGAACGGTTGTGCGACATCAATCCGCAGATCACACTCAACGTGGTCCGGGAATTTATCAAGGACGATGCGACCGACGCCCTGCTCGACCGGGAGCGGTTCGACTATATGATCGATGCCATCGATACGCTCGCGCCGAAAGTCAACCTGATCAAAGGAGCCCTGGAGCGCGGCATTCCGTTGGTCAGTTCGATGGGTGCCGGAGCAAAAACAGACCCTACTTTACTGGAAATAAAGGATATTTCAAAATCGCACCACTGTCCGCTCGCACACATGCTGCGCAAAAGACTGCACAAACTGGGCATTCGTAAAGGATTTAAAGTGGTTTTCTCCCCGGAACCGGTCCGCGAAGGATCGATGGTCCTGTGCGAGGAGACGAACAAAAAATCGAATGTCGGCACGATCTCCTACATGCCGGCTCTATTCGGATGCCATTGCGCTTCGGTCGTAATCCGGGACCTGATCGGCGAATTTTAACGCCGCTTGTCCCCCTAACATGACAGACCGAGTTTCTGCAAGCCGCTGTTTGCATGTTCCGATTTTTACTCCTGATTTTCAATTTCATGAAAATATAACGGACAACACAGATTTACCCGTTAAGAGTAAAAGCTAAACAATCCAGACTTTAGGACATACCGAACACGTCCAAAACAATCGGGCCGGAACAGCTATGCTGTTCCGGCCCGATAACAAAAAAACTCCGATTACAGTTCCGCCAATGCCTTGCCAGTCATCTCGGCAGGCTGAGGAAGCCCCATCAGTTTCAGTACGGTAGGAGCCACATCGGCTAACACGCCATTGTGCACACTTTTCACCCGGTCCGAAACCACGATAATCGGAACGGGATTGAGCGAATGGGCCGTATTGGGTGAACCGTCCTCATTTTCGGCATGGTCCGCATTGCCATGGTCTGCGATAAGCACCACCTCATAGCCATTGGCTTTGGCCGCCTCAACGACATCGTGCACACAGGCATCCACTGCTTTCACAGCCTTGGCAATCGCCTCGTAAACACCGGTATGGCCCACCATATCACCGTTGGCGAAGTTCAAGCAAATGAAGTCGAACGTACCTTTGTTCAGTTCGGCGACCAAGGCATCTTTCACCTCGTAGGCACTCATCTCCGGCTTCAGGTCGTAGGTAGCCACCTTAGGCGATGCAACCAGGATCCGCTCCTCATGATCGAATTTCTCTTCACGGCCGCCATTGAGGAAGAAAGTAACGTGCGCATACTTCTCCGTTTCGGCGATACGCAATTGTTTAAGTCCCTTCGACGAAACGTATTCACCGATGGTGTTGTTGACATTTTCCTTGTCGAAAAGAATATGCAACCCCTGGAATTTCGCATCGTAAGGCGTCATACAGCAGTAGTAAAGCGGCAATTTTTTCATGCCGTATTCGGGCATATCCTCCTGGGTCAGCACGATCGTCAGCTCTTTCGCCCGGTCATTGCGGAAATTGAAGAAAATAACCATATCATCCGGCCGAATCAGCCCCAACGGTTGGTCGTCCGCACCGACACAGGCGATCGGCTTGATAAACTCGTCGGTCACACCTTCGTCATAGGATTTTTGCACGGCGGCAACCGGATCGGACGCTTTCTCGCCCGTGCCGTTCACCAACAGGTCGTATGCTTCCTTGACACGCTCCCAGCGTTTATCGCGGTCCATCGCATAGTAACGGCCGATGATCGAAGCGATCTTGCCCCCGGAAACCTTCAAATGGTCCCGCAAACTCTCGATGAAACCCTTACCGCTGCGCGGATCGGTGTCGCGGCCGTCCATGAAGCAGTGGACGAAAGTCTTGTCACTGACACCGTACTCCTTGGAGATATCGCACAATTTGAGCAGGTGGTCCAGCGAGCTGTGCACCCCTCCGTCCGACAACAGCCCCATGAAATGCACCTGCTTGCCGTTCTCCTTAGCATAAGTAAATGCCTTCACGACCTCCGGGTTCTTCAGGATCGAGTTGTCGCGGCAGGCGATATTGATCTTCACGAGGTCCTGATAGACCACGCGGCCCGCACCGATATTGAGGTGTCCTACCTCCGAATTGCCCATCTGGCCGTCGGGCAGTCCGACATTCTCTCCGTCGGTACGCAGCTCGGCATTGGGATACTTTTTCTCCAATCCCATAATATATTCGGGACGGGCGCAGTAAACTACATCGTCATGGCCGTGGTCGCCTTTGCCCCAGCCATCCAAAATCATCAGCAATACTTTATTCGACATACTTGTATAATCTTATCTGTTTAATTTCGTTTTTCTGTTCATCCAAAACGAACGCCCCGCGTGGGATCACTCCCCGGAAACGGTTATTCCCCGTCTGCGGATATTCCGGCCCGGATCAATTCGACAGCCTTGAGAATCGCGTTGTCGAGTCCGTCGGCATTCTTACCGCCCGCCGTAGCAAAGAAGGGTTGGCCGCCGCCGCCCCCGTTGATCTCTTTGGCCGCTTCGCGGATTACTTGCGAAGCATTGATCCCCTGGGCTACGATTTCCTCCCCGAGCATAACCGTGAGCGATACTTTCTCGCCGACGGTCGTGCCCCCGACAAAGACTAAATCCGCAAACATCGGCCGCAGACCGAAAGCAATACCTTTGATTACATCGGAATTAGCGCTTATCTGACGTGCAATCAGATGCATTCCTTCCTCCTCGACGACCGCTTTGGCAAATGCCTGTGTCAATGCCGCAATACGTTCCTGGGTAACCTGCTCGATCTGGTGGCTCATTTCGGCATTCTCTTCGATCAGACGCCGGACGGCCTGCTCGATCGACGGATTATTCAGATGCTTCTGAACAGCCCGGAGCAAATCTTCGAGACCATATACAAACTGTTCCGCCGCAACCCCCGTCACGGCTTCGATCCGCCGGACACCGGCCGAGATGGCACTTTCGCCGACAATCTTGAACAACCCGATATTACCGGTGGCGGAGACATGCGTTCCTCCGCACAGCTCGACCGAATCGCCGTATTTGACCACGCGCACCCGGTCGCCGTACTTTTCACCGAAAAGCATCATCGCACCGAGCGTGCGGGCCTCGTCTATCGGACAGTCGCGACGCTCTTCCAACGGAAAATTCGCGCGAATATCGTGGTTCACGAGTCGCTCTACCTCCCGGATTTGCTCATCGGTCACCTTCTGGAAATGCGAAAAGTCGAAACGCAGGTATTCGGGCGTCACCAACGAACCCTTCTGCTCGACATGCGTACCCAATACCGTACGCAAAGCTTTATGCATCAAGTGTGTAGCCGAGTGATTATTCGCGCTCGCATCGCGCAGCTGCTTGTCGACCACGGCATGGAAAGTGGCGGTAATATCTTCCGGCAGGTTTTCGACGATATGCACGGTCAGGTTATTCTCTTTCTGGGTATCGGTAACCCGAACCGTTCCACCGTCGCTTTCGAGGATGCCCTGATCACCTACCTGTCCGCCGGAGTTCCCGTAAAACGGGGTTTGATCGAATACCAATTGGTAATAGGTCTTATTCTTGGTCTTCACCCGGCGGTAGCGCGAAATACGGACATCGGCTTCCAGGGAGTCGTAACCTACGAATTTACTCTCGGAGATCGGGAACAGTTCCACCCAATCGTCGGTATCTACGGCAGCCGCATTGCGCGAGCGTTCCTTCTGTTTCTGCAACTCCTTACTGAAAGCGTCTCCGTCGACTTTCATGCCGTTCTCATGCGCGATCAACTCGATCAGGTCGATCGGGAAACCGTAGGTATCGTACAGCAAGAACGCGTCGCTGCCGCTGATCGTATCCTTTCCGGCCTCCTTGGCTTTCGCGATCACACCGTCCATCAGGTTGATCCCGGTAGCCAACGTGCGCAGGAATGCGCTCTCCTCTTCGGCAATCACTTTGGTGATCAAATCCTGCTGCGCCCTCAATTCGGGAAACTGGTCGCCCATCTGCTGCACCAGACCTTCGACCAGCTTACAGATAAACGGCTCGTTGAAACCGAGGTAGGTGTAACCATATCGTACAGCGCGACGCAGGATACGGCGGATCACATAACCCGCCTTGACGTTCGACGGCAACTGGCCGTCAGCGATCGAGAAAGCGATGGCACGCAGGTGGTCGGCGATTACACGCATAGCTATATCGGCTTTGGCATCCTTACCGTATGTTTTACCGGCCATCGCCGCCAAACGCTGGATCGTAGGCTGGAATACATCCGTATCGTAGTTGCTCTGCTTACCTTGCAACACCATACAGAGACGCTCAAAGCCCATTCCGGTATCGACATGCTGTGCGGGCAGCGGTTCGAGCTGGCCGTTAGCCTTGCGGTTGAACTGCATGAACACCAGGTTCCAGATTTCGATCACCAGATGGTGTCCGGCATTGACCAATTCACGTCCGTCGAGTTTCGCCCGTTCGGCATCGTCACGCAAATCGAAATGAATTTCGCTGCAAGGGCCGCAGGGACCGGTGTCCCCCATCTCCCAGAAATTATCATGTTTGTTGCCCAGCAGGATATGATCCTCGGGCAAAAATTGCTTCCAGTAGGTATAAGCCTCATTGTCCCGGTCGATCCCCTCCTCCGGACTACCTTCGAATATCGTGGCATAAATGCGGTCCTTGGGCAGGCCGTACACCTCAACCAAAAGTTCCCAGGCCCATGAGATCGCCTCTTTCTTGAAGTAATCGCCGAAAGACCAGTTGCCCAACATTTCGAACATCGTATGGTGGTAAGTATCGTGGCCTACCTCCTCGAGGTCGTTGTGTTTGCCGGATACGCGCAGGCATTTCTGCGAATCGGCCACACGCTTGTGGCGGACCGGCGAGTTGCCGAGGAAAAGATCCTTGAACTGGTTCATCCCCGCGTTGGTGAACATCAGCGTAGGGTCGTTCTTTACGATCATCGGGGCCGACGGCACGATCAGGTGTTCCTTGCCCTTGAAAAATTCGAGAAATGTCGTTCTGATTTGATTCGAATCCATAATTGAGGTATACTATCCTTCGATTGGGGAGCGTTAATAATGCAATCACAAAAGAGGTTGTAAAATTACATAAATTCGTCTAATTTTGTTGTGCCCAGCGCACATAAAATGATCCGATGGCAAAAAAACGCTATAAATTCAACCCGCAGACCCTCACTTACGAGGTCATCACCATCCCTTTTCGGATCAAATTCTACCGGGCTTTGCGAAAAGTGCTGATCGGATTCATCCTCGCTTCGATCGTAAACGTGCTTTTTTCGTTCTTTTTCTACACGCCCAAAATGTACCGCATCAGTCGTGACAACAACGAACTGCTGATCAAATACAACATGCTGAACGACAAACTGCGCGCCGCTACGGCCCGGCTGCAGGAGATCCGCCACCGCGACAACAGCGTCTACCGTTCGCTGTTCGGCACCGATTCGCTGAATATGCAGGGAATCTATACACCCTACCCGGACAGCAAATACAAACACCTGAACAACGACCTCTACACGCCCCTGATGGTTTCGACCTGGAAAGAGCTGGACGGAATGAGCCGACTGCTGTACCTCGAGTCCAAATCGCTCGACGAGCTGGAGGAACTCAGCAAAAACAAGGAGATGATGGCCGAAGCGATTCCCGCCATCTGGCCGGTCAACAAACGCAACCTGCGCGGACACATCGGTGCATTCGGTACCCGGCGCCATCCGGTCACCGGACGTATCGCCGGCCACCAGGGAATCGACCTGGGCGGACGGGTCGGAGACCCCGTTTATGCCACGGGCAACGGCCGGGTAGCTTTCAATAACGAGGGCGAACGCGGTTACGGCAAACAGGTATTGATCAACCACGGTTTCGGTTACAAAACCCGTTATGCGCACTTGAGCAAAATCCTCGTCGCGCCGGGCCAGTATGTCCGCCGCGGTGAGCTGATCGGCGAAGTAGGCAGTACGGGACGCTCGACGGGACCGCATCTCCATTACGAAGTGATCTACCGCGGGCTGCACGTCGATCCGCTCAACTACTTCAGCCGAGACATGAGCGAAGAAGAGTTCGCCAAGATCGTCGAGTCGGCACAGGCCACTACATACGAAACGGAATAACCCATGGACAAACCCCGACTCATCCGCTTCAAAGAGCTCGTGCCGCACCGGCACGAACAGCAGGTCGCGTTCAGGAAAAAGTTCTGGCGTGCAGTCATCCATGTGTTCGCATGGACCGGGATGGCTATCCTTTATTATATAGCCTTCTCGTTCTTTTTCGACACACCGGTCGAATACCGGATGAAATCCTCGACGAGACTGCTACGCAACGAATACAAGAAACTGGACAAGCGTTACGACACGATACAAAGGATCTTAGACAATGTGGTCGAGCGCGACCGGCACATTTTCCGGACATTGTTCGAATCCGATCCTTACAGTTTCGACAACGATTACGGAGAGAAGGAACTGGCGGCCCACGAAGAGTTGCTGTCGAAGACAAACCGGGAACTGGGGGACCTGTTCTTCAGCAAGCTCAATACCCTTGAAAAGAAAGCCAGCGACCAGCTTTACCTGATCGCCGAAATGGAACAGCACGCCGATTCTCTCAAAGACGGTCTCAACTATATTCCGGCCATTCAGCCCGTCATCAATAAAGATCTGACACTATTGACCGCTTCTTATGGCATGCGCATCCATCCGTTCTACAAAACCCTGACCGCACATCAGGGCGTCGATTACACCGTCAGCGAAGGGTCCCGCGTATTCGCCACCGCCGACGGACGGGTCAGCCGTGTCATCACGCAGCGCACCTCGTCGGGAAACACCGTAGTCATCAATCACGGCAACGGGTATGAAACTTCATACAGCCACCTGGGCAAAATCTATGTCAAACAGGGCCAAAGCGTCCGGCGCGGCGATATCATCGCCCAGTCGGGCAACAGCGGCCTGTCGCTCGCCCCGCACCTGCACTACGAAATTATCCATAACGGCATGCGGATCGATCCGGTACACTACTTCTTTATGGAACTCGACTACAAGGATTACCGCAAAATCATCCGCATCGCCCAGAGCGGTATGCAATCGTTCGACTAATTTCAGTAAAAACAGGTGTTTTTTTATTCCGGCCCCCTGTTTTTTGGGGGCCGGATCGTCTTTTATATCGTTTTTTATCTACTTTTGCCACTGAAACCGTCAAACTAACATTCCATTCATGGCTACACTCCGTTTCAAGGCACTGGACGAGATCTCCCGGAGGGAATTGATCGAGACCAAACTATCGGATCAAAAAATATCGGGTTATTTCGGGGCCGACGTGTTCGACCGCGAAACCATGCGGCAATATATCGCCAAAGATGCTTACGAAAGCCTCTGCAATGCGATCGACGAAGGGCGGCGCATCGACCGCAAATTCGCAAACCAGATCGCACAGGGTATGAAAACCTGGGCGATGGAACGCGGAGCAACGCACTACTCGCATTGGTTCCAGCCGCTGAACGACTCGACCGCAGAAAAACACGACGCTTTCTTCGAACCGATGCAGGGCGGTGGTTCGTTCGAAACCTTCAAAGGGGAACTGCTCGTACAGCAGGAACCCGACGCGTCGAGTTTTCCCAACGGAGGATTGCGCAACACGTTCGAAGCTCGCGGCTATTCAGCCTGGGATCCGTCGTCTCCGGCCTTTATCATCGACAAAACCCTCTGCATCCCAAGCATTTTTATCGCTTATACGGGCGAAGCGCTCGACTTCAAGACCCCGCTGCTCAAATCGCTGCAAGTGGTTTGCAAAGCCGCAGAGGATGTCTGCCAGTATTTCGACAAAGATGTCAAAAAGGTGAACGTCACGCTGGGCTGGGAGCAGGAGTACTTCCTGGTAGACGAAGCGCTCTTCCTCGCACGTCCCGACCTGATGCAAACCGGAAGGACGCTGATGGGGCACATCGCGGCAAAAGACCAGCAGCTCGACGACCACTATTTCGGAGCGATCCCGAGCCGCGTACTGGAATATATGAAGGAGTTCGAAGAACAGGCTTACCGGCTCGGCATTCCGATCAAAACCCGCCACAACGAAGTGGCACCCAACCAGTTCGAATGTGCTCCGATGTTCGAAGAGGCCAACATCGCGGTCGACCACAACACGCTGCTGATGACCGTTATGCGCAAAGTGGCGCTGAAACACAAACTGCGGGTGCTGTTTCACGAAAAGCCGTTCGCCGGGGTGAACGGATCGGGCAAACACTGCAACTGGTCGATGATGACCGACACGGGTGTGAACCTATTGGCCCCGGGCAAAACCCCGAAGAACAACATCCAGTTCCTCACCTTCTTCGTCAACGCGATCAAGGCCGCACACGACTACGGCACGCTGTTTATGGCCTCGATCGCCACCCAGTCCAATTCGCACCGCCTCGGCGCACACGAAGCACCACCGGCCGTGATGTCGGTTTTCGCCGGTTCGACCCTGTCGGACATGCTCGACTCGATCGAAGAGAGGGTCAGCGACAAGAAGATGACACCCGATGAAAAGACCGACATCAAGCTCGACATCGGTAAAATTCCCGACATCCTGCTCGACAACACCGACCGCAACCGCACCTCGCCGTTCGCCTTTACCGGCAACCGGTTCGAATTCCGCGCCACGGGCTCGTCGCACACTTGCGCGGCGCCGCTGACGGTCATCAATACGGCTATCGCCGAAGAGCTGATCCAATTCAAAAAAGAGGTCGATGCACTGATCGACAAAGGAGTCAAAAAGGATGAAGCGATCCTGCAGGTAATCCGCAAATACATTATCGCATCGAAAAAAATCCGTTTCGAAGGCAACGGTTACAGTCAGGCATGGCTCGACGAGGCCGGTAAACGCGGACTGGAAAGCATCGGCAGCATTCCGGAAGCATTCACGGTGTTCAACCGTCCGCAATACAAAGAACTGCTGACGAAACACGGCGTTTACAGCGAATCGGAAATCTGCGCACGGTACGAAATCAACCTGGAGATTCTGATCAAAAAGATCCAGATCGAATCGCGCGTACTGGCCGATATGGCTGCGAACCACATCGTGCCGACGGCGATCAAGTACCAAAATGTGCTGATCCAAAACGTGCAGGGGCTCAAAGATATCATGCCAGACGAATACATGGAACTCGCTTCGGAAGAGATTCGTGCGATCACCAAGATCGCGAAATACGTCAAGTCGATCCGCGAACACAACCGCCAGATGATCGACGCACGCAAGAAATACAACAATACGGAGAATATCATCGAACGGGCCAACGGTTACTGGGACGTGGTACGTCCGATCATGTCGGTCATCCGGCAGGATATCGACAAACTGGAACTGATCGTCGACGACGAACTGTGGCCGTTGCCGAAATACCGGGAAATGATGTCGATCAACTAACGACCGATACAAACTCTTGAAACGGAGCGGACCCGATTGGGTCCGCTCCGTTTTTTTCGCATCTAGCCATCGAGTACCCGCTAACCGAAAAACATTTCTGAACAACGTCCGGATCTGTTTCTCCTATCCGTTCGGCATCCTGCTCGCCAATAACACAATCGGTTTGCTTGCAGATACGCGGAAACGGCAATCCAAAGCGGACACGGAATCAACAGTCTACGGCACTGACAATCCTTATTATCACCTATAAATCTGCAAGTTTAAATACGAACAGAATCAAATACCAATAGGGAAATCCGGTGTACTTAAAAGCTATCTCCGGCAGATTTCGCGGAAATCGCAGTATTCGCAAACCGAGCGATCGTCGCACTGGCGGAACGGTTCCGAGAAATCGAACAGCGAAGCGAGCGTCGTCTGCAAATACGCCTGCAAGGGATCCCGGTACGGAGCGAACGAAAATACTTCCCGCTTACCTTCGACCAGCAACGGCGAGTAATCGGGATCGTTCATCCGGCGAACATAGTAAAGCGCCGGTTGTACGTCACTGCCGGTCGTGCGGCTTACCATCATCGAATAGAGCAGTGTCTGCAAAGCGGCAGCATTACGCTGCCGGCTGTCGGCCGAAAAAAGCGCGTCGAGATCCCGGAATTCGGTTTTCGGCGCTCCCGTTTTGTAATCCACCACACGAACACGTCCGTCCGTCAACCGGTCGAGCCGGTCGGACGTACCCGCAAAGGTCACGGTATGTGTTTCACTACCCAAACAGAAGGAGACCGGGGCCGTGACCGACTGTTCCAAACCTTCGATCCGAAAGCCTGGATGAGCGGCGTCATAGGGCAGGATGCAACGATCGATATAACGTGCGACGATATCTCGCACCAGCAAGACATTCCCGCCGTATTCGTCGCTGCCAAGCGACGGATCACGCAGGTACTCGCCGCTAACCGCCTGGGTAACCGCATCGGCAACCGCCGCAGATCCGATCAGTGCACGGATTTGCCGCCCGGGTTCCGGAATATTCAACAGCGGCGTGTAAAGCAGTTCCATCGCTTTGTGCAAGATCGTCCCGAACATCGGCAGATCGATCTCCTCGGCGACCTCCTCCTCGGGCCGGAGCCGTTCAATACTGCGGAAACAGAATTTGAGGGGACATTCGATATAGGCATAGAACGACGTAGGCGAAAAAGTACGTCCCCCGCCGTCCAGGAATGCATGCAGCCGTTCCGCCACCTCGCCAGTTTTGGGCACTGCGAGCGGGTGTTGCGGGGCGAGGCTTACGCTGAGCGGCACCTGAGTCCGCACCACATCGTGCGGCGACTCGTAATCCAGTTGATAGATATAGCGGCTCGGTTCGCCGGTGTGCTTGTCGTCGCTGCGGGAACAGTAAGCGATGTGTACGACCGAAGCGCGCTGCAACAACCGGTAAAAGTAATAGGCATAAACTCCTTCATGGTGCATCGGCGTAGGCAACCCGTAGGCAAGCCGCAGGTTATGCGGGATAAACGACGCCCCGGCGGCCAGATTGCCCGGGAACGTATCGTCGTTGGCCGAAAGGATCAGCACATTCTCGAAATCGAGGTTACGGGTTTCGAGTATCCCCATCACCTGTATTCCGCTGAGTGGTTCCCCTTCGTAGGGGATGCGGACGCCTTGCAGGATTTTTCTCAGCAACGATGAAAAGACCGGCACCGTAACCTCCAGGCCACTGTCCCGAAGCGACGTACCGACCTGGCATAGATTATCGATAATCACCGAAAAGAACTCGCGCCGGCGCGGACCGTCTTCGGCTGACGGCAATCCGCCGATACAGGTAAGTACCCGTTGCAAATAATCGGCAAGCTCCGTCCATCCGTCCGCAGCGGAAAAAATACGGTCGGTAACCCCGGGAACAGCAATCCGCCCGGCTTCCACATAGACCCGCTGGCTGCGTTGGATATCGGCGATCAGCTCCCCGGAGCGGACACTATCCTGTTCCAGTATGTAAGGATGGTTAAGAATGCCCACGACATCGCTGTGGTAGAACTGGAGCGTGCCGTCTTTCTTCCGGCGCTTGCGGCGTTGCAACTCCAACAGCCGCTCGACGAACGAATAGGCCGTGGTCTGCCGCAACGGATAACCCATCGTCACATTGACCGCACCGATCTCATCGGGAATAGAATAAAGCACCGGGAGCAGCAGGCTCTCGTCGGTCAGTACGATCGCCGTCTCTTTGTCCGGTTTGAGACCGCGTCGCAACAATCCTTCGAGAAACGTATGCACATACTTGCACTGCAGGCTGTCCGACGGGGCCGAAACTACCGAGACCTCTTTCGCCTGTACGAAACGGCCGTGCGGCCCGGTATCCAGCGGTGCAGGATATTCCCGGATATTGGAACGCAGGAACAAACCCGCCTCATGATCGGCATTACCGACATAATAATCGTCGTAATCCCACCAGAATTCGGCCCGTCCGCTGTTGCGCAACCAAGTAAACAGGCGCTTCTCGCAAGCGGACAACGCGTTGAAACCGACGATTACGTAACGGCTCTCGGGCGCGGGAAATTCATCGGGCAGGTCGTCGGCCGCGATCCGTTCGGCCGCGATACGGTGCACCATCCCCTCGTAAGCCAATCCCTGAACGGACAGGGCCGCCCGATATTCGTGGTAGATTGTCCCCAACGTGCGCCAGATCGACATAAACCGTGCTTTTTCGTCCGAGAAATTACTCTCCGCACCGAAACTTTGCCAAAAACGCGACACAATGCCGATCTGCTCGGGAGTCAGGTAGGCAAGATGGTCCTCGAGCGCATGCAGATCGCCGAT
>ERZ827450.948-NODE-948-length-35042-cov-6.519536_pt1 | contig 35042 bp, 36 predicted proteins | sample MGYA00519773_ERZ827450 | MGnify/ENA primary metagenome ERZ827450 (study PRJEB31778, sample SAMEA3449306) | human gut metagenome | biome: human gut; feature: human-associated habitat; material: faeces | place: United Kingdom | collected 2010/2012 ...
GGGAAAAGGTGGAAAGCGGTGCTGACGCACCGCTCAGACCTTACCTATCGCTATCCAAGACGCTCGACCAAGTTCGCCCCGGCGGCGTGATCGCCTTTGTAACCTCCCGCTACACGATGGACAAGCAATCGCCCGAAGTCCGCAAGTACATCGCACAGCGGGCGGAGCTGCTGGGTGACATTCGCCTGCCCAACAACGCCTTCAAGGCCAACGCCGGTACGGATGTGGTCAGCGACATCATCTTTTTGCAGAAAAGGGACAGGCCCATCGACATTGAACCTGACTGGGTGCATCTCGGTGAAAATGAGGACGGATTTTCCATCAATCAGTATTTCATCGACAACCCCGAAATGGTATTAGGCCGACAGACCTCGGAAAGCACGCAGTACGGCAGACAGGACTTTACTGTGGAACCGTATGAGGATTCGGACCTTGCCACGCAGCTCAGATACGCCATTCAGAATATCGGCGGCAAGTACGAAGCCGCAGAGTTGCCTGACCTCGGTGAGAACGACGCCATACAGGATACCATTCCCGCAGACCCCAACGTGAAGAATTACAGCTATGCCGTGGTGGACGGAGAGGTGTACTACCGTGAGAACTCCGTCATGGTCAAGCCCAGCCTGAACGCCACCGCAAGGGAGCGCGTCAAGGGCATGGCCGAGCTGCGGGACTGCGTTCACCGGCTCATCGACCTCCAGATGTGGGAATCCGACGATGTTTCCATCCGCGCCGAGCAGCAGAAGCTCAACCGCCTCTATGACCGCTTCACCGAGAAATATGGCCTCATCAACAGCCGGGGCAACGCCCTCGCCTTTGCAGACGACAGCTCCTACTACCTGCTCTGCTCCCTTGAAATGCTGGACGATGAGGACAAGACCAAGCTCAAGGGCAAGGCGGATATGTTCACCAAGCGCACCATCCGGCAGCGGCAGTCCGTCACCAGCGTGGACACCGCCGCAGAAGCCCTCGCCCTGTCCATTGGGGAAAAAGCCCGCGTGGATATGGGGTATATGTCCCAGCTCACCGGCAAAAGCGAGGACGACATCATCGACGAACTGAACGGCGTCATTTTCCTCGACCCTGTGTACGGCGACTGGCAGACAGCGGACGAATACCTCTCCGGCAACGTCCGGCAGAAGCTGCGGGAGGCGGAGAACGCCGCCGTTGACAGTCCCGGCTATCTGCCCAACGTGGAGGCATTGCGCGCCGCCCAGCCCAAGGATTTGGACGCTTCGGAGATCGAGGTGCGTCTCGGCGCGACGTGGATCGACAAAAAGTACATTCAGCAGTTCATGTTCGAGCTGCTGGAGCCGCCTCTGTATGCCCGCCGCTCCTTGGAGGTCAACTACTCGGAGTTCACGGCGGAGTGGAACATCTCCGGCAAGAACAGCATCCCCTACAACGACATCAACGCCCGCATGACCTACGGCACCGACTGCGCCAACGCCTACCGCATTTTGGAGGATACGCTGAATCTGCGGGATGTGCGGATCTACGACACCGTAAGGGATGCGGACGGCAAGGAAAAGCGCGTCCTCAACAGTAAGGAAACCACCCTCGCCCAGCAGAAGCAGCAGGCCATTAAAGAAGCGTTCCGGGACTGGATATGGCGCGACCCCGACAGGCGGCGAGAGCTGGTGCAGCTCTACAATGAGCGCTTCAATTCCACCCGTCCCCGGGAATATGACGGCAGACACCTGATCTTTCCGGGCATGAATCCTGAGATCACCTTGCGGGAGCATCAGCTCAACGCCATCGCCCACGACCTCTACGGCGGCAACACGCTCCTTGCCCATGAGGTGGGCGCGGGCAAGACCTTTGAGATGATCGCCGCAGCCATGGAGGGAAAGCGCCTCGGCCTGTGCCAGAAATCCCTCTTTGCCGTGCCGAACCACCTGACGGAGCAGTGGTTGCGCCCGTAAGGGCATATATCAGAAACCGCCTTTAGCAAGCGGCAGGTAAAGATATCAAGAAAGGAAGGTGAAATCCTACACCTGTCATCCCACGACTCATCCAGTTGAGCAAACTCACTGGGGAGTATAGCATGTCGTCGCTGTACAAGGCGAACACACCCTGTAATGAAGCTTCTGAAAAAGCATTGTGTGTGGGGATGAGAATTCATGTATGAGGATGAAAGCTGAATTGCTTAAATGATAGCCAGAGTTTGGGTGTATCGTGTGCCTTTGTGCGAAAGAAGCTGAAACGCACAATGCTCCTGCGAGAGTCTTGCCCATTGGGACAATCGCATGATATCAGGAGCTGAACGCCTCTGGGGAGAGGAAAATGGTGAAAGTCACATCCGACAACATGAAATGCTAATGTCTGATATATGTCACCGGGGATGGCCTAAACCCGCAGCCAGCGGGCATGGCCACAGAGCTTTCATAGTAGTCTGAGAACCCTGAATCAACAGGGAAAGCCGTAAAAACGGATGCGGGTAATGCCGCTCACATGGCGAAGGAAAGCAGTTTATCCCTTCAATACTATAAGAAAGGATGGTGCGTGAGGCATCATGAGAAATCCAACTGACGTATTGAATAGTCTTAGCGAGAAGTCAAAAGACCCCTCGTATAAGTTTCGGCGATTATACCGAAACCTGTACAACCCGGAATTTTATATGCTTGCCTACAAAAATATCTACGCAAACGAAGGAAGCATGACTCCGGGAGTAGATGGCATTACCATCGATGGTATGGGATACAAGCGAGTCGAGCGAATTATTGGCTCACTGAAAGACCATACTTACCAACCCAATCCTGCCCGCCGCACTTACATCGCAAAAAAGAACAATCCGGCGAAACAGCGGCCACTTGGCATTCCATCCGGGGATGACAAACTCGTGCAGGAGGTTGTCCGAATGATACTGGAAAGTATCTATGAACCAAGCTTTTCCGATACCTCTCACGGTTTTCGGCCAAAGAGAAGCTGTCATACGGCACTTCTCAAAATCCAGAACACGTTTACCGGAGTGAAGTGGTTTGTCGAAGGAGATATTCAAGCTTGCTTCGACAGCTTTGACCATCATGTTTTGATTGACATACTGCGCAGAAGGATTGAGGATGAGGCGTTTATCGGTCTCATGTGGAAATTTCTGAAAGCAGGATATATGGAGCAATGGCAATACCACATGACTTATTCCGGCACCCCGCAAGGGTCCGGTATGAGCCCAATTCTCGCCAACATCTATATGAACGAACTGGACACTTTTATGGCCGAATACAAAGAAACCTTTGATAGAAATCAGCGCATTACAACCCCGGAATACAGCAAGCTCCGCTGGAAAATCTTTGAGACACGACGGAAAAACAATCTAATCTGGGACACACTTAGTCCAGAAGAGAAAAAGGAAAGAGCTGCTGAATTGCGGAACATGCAGGCGCAACAGCGCAATATACCTATGCGCCCCGTGAGAGAAACCACTTTCAAAGGACTGCAATATGTCCGATACGCCGATGATTTCATTGTCGGTATATGTGGAAGTAAGGAAGATGCCGAAAATATCAAGCACGACCTTGCAATATTTCTGAGAGAAAGACTGCACCTAACACTGTCGGAGGAGAAAACCAAAGTGACTAACTCCGAAAACAGGGCCAGATTTTTAGGCTATGATATCACAATCTCTCGCAGTCAGGACATCAGGAAGTGCAAAAATGGAGTGAAGAAGCGCGTATTCTATGGTGTGCCGAAGCTCTATATGCCCCACGAAAAATGGGAGGCAAAACTGCTTGAATATAAGGCGATGCAAATCAAAAAGGATGCCGACGGTAAGGAACGATGGAGAGCCATGCCTAGGGGCAAGCTCATCAACAGAACAGACATTGAAATCCTGAGTAAAGTCAACTCGGAAATCCGAGGACTCTACAACTTCTACTCGATTGCATGTAATGTCTCGACGCTAAATAAATTCAGCAGCATAATGAAATACAGTATGCTGAAAACCTTTGGCTCAAAGTTTCACTGCCATGTCAGCAAAATCAAAGAACGTTACGTCAAGAATGGCGAATTCACTGTCCAGTACGAAACAAAGCATGGCATAAAAGAGGCGACTTTTTACCACGAGGGCTTCCGGGAAAAGACACAGCCTATTATTGGGCAAGTCGATATCAGGGAAATATATAAAAAGTACAGTCGCCCTAACAGCTTAGCGGCCAGACTGAAAGCACACCGCTGTGAACTGTGCGGAACCCAATGCACACAGCTGGAGATGCACCAGGTAAAGAGACTGAAGACCTTAACCAATGAGCACGAGTGGGAGCGCATAATGAAGGATCGCCGCAGGAAAACACTTGCGGTATGCCCGTCATGCCACGATGAGATTCATAAAACGATGAAATCGTAAGACGAACGATAAAGGGCGAGCCGTGTGCATCGAGAGGTGCCCGCACGGTTCGGGAGGGAGTCGGTACGACCGGCTTACCTCATGCATCCGAGTTTCTGCGGCTCTACCCTTCGGCCAACATCCTTGTCACTACCAAGAAGGACTTTGAAACCCACAACCGTAAGAAATTCTGCGCCCGTATCGCCACCGGCGACTATGATGCCGTTATCATCGGCCACAGCCAGTTTGAGCGCATCCCCGTGTCCAGAGAACGGCAGGAACGGCTCTTGCAGGAGCAGATATGGGAGATCGAGGACGGCATTGCAGAACTCAAGGCCAGCCGCGCCGAACGCTTTACCATCAAGGAGCTGGAGCGTACCAAGAAAAATCTGGAGGCCAAGCTGCAAAAGCTGCATGACGCCGCCCGCAAGGACGACGTTGTGACCTTTGAGCAGCTCGGCGTAGACCGGCTGTATGTGGACGAGGCGCACAGTTTTAAGAATTTGTTCCTTTACACAAAAATGCGAAACGTGGCGGGGCTTTCCACCACCGACGCCCAGAAGTCCTCGGATATGCTCTTAAAATGCCGGTATATCGACGAAATCACCCACGGCAAGGGCGTCACCTTCGCCACGGGTACGCCCATCTCAAATTCCATGACGGAATTGTATACCATGATGCGGTATTTGCAGCACGATATGCTCAAGCGCAACAGTCTGACCCACTTCGACTGCTGGGCCTCCGCCTTTGGGGAAACCACCACCGCCATCGAGCTTGCCCCGGAGGGGACAGGCTACCGGGCGCGGACGCGCTTTGCCAAGTTCTTCAACCTGCCGGAGCTGATGAACCTGTTTCGGGAGGCAGCGGACATCAAGACCGCCGATCAGCTAAACCTTCCCACGCCCACCGCCGTCTACCACACCGAGGTCACACAGCCTACGGCGCTGCAACAGCAGATGGTGCAGGAGCTGTCCGAGCGCGCCGCAAAAGTTCACGCGGGGAGCGTGGACGCAAGCACCGACAATATGCTCAAGATCACCTCGGACGGGCGCAAGCTGGGCCTTGACCAGCGGGTGATCAACCCCGACCTGCCGGACGACCCGAACAGCAAGGTCAACCTGTGCGTGGACAACATCCACCGCATCTGGCAGGACGGGCAGGCGGATAAGCTGACACAGCTCGTGTTCTGCGACCTGTCCACTCCCAAGGGCAAGGCGGCGCAGAGCGGCAGGATCGCCGCGAAAGGCACGGACAGCCCGGAACTTCACGCGCTGGAGGCGGCTATCGACGCGGAAGCCGGGCCGGAGAAGCCGCCCTTTACCATCTACGACGACATCCGGGAAAAGCTCGTCGCCAGAGGAATCCCCCGCGAGCAGATCGCATTCATCCATGAGGCGAATACGGAAGTCCGAAAGAAGGAGCTGTTTGCAAAGGTGCGCTCCGGTCAGGTGCGTGTGCTCATGGGCAGCACCTTCAAAATGGGCGCGGGCATGAACGTGCAGGACCGGCTTGTGGCGCTCCACGACCTGGACTGCCCGTGGCGGCCGGGCGATCTGGAGCAGCGCAGCGGGCGCATCATCCGGCAGGGCAACCGCAACAAGGAGGTACACATCTACCGCTATGTCACGGAATCCACATTCGACGCCTACCTCTGGCAGACGGTGGAAAATAAGCAGAAATTCATCTCCCAGATCATGACCTCAAAATCCCCGGTGAGAAGCTGTGAGGATATTGACGAGGCGGCGCTCTCCTATGCCGAGATCAAGGCGCTGTGCGCCGGAGACGAGCGCATCCGTGAAAAAATGGACCTCGACGTGGACGTGGCGCGGCTGCGGCTGATGAAGGCCAATCACCAGAGCCAGCAGTACCGTTTGGAGGACAACATCCTGCGGCATTTTCCGGCGCAGATCGAGGAAAACAAAGGCTTCCTCTCCGGCTTTGAGGCGGATATGAGAACGCTGGAAGCCCATCCCCACCCCAAGGACGGCTTTGCGGGCATGGAGGTCAAGGGGGATTTCCTCACCGACAAGGACAATGCCGGTGCTGCCATTCTGGAGGCGTTCAAGGACGCAAAGGGCTTGGAGCCCGTTCCCATTGGCAGCTATCGCGGCTTTTCTATGTCGCTGACCGTGGAAAACTTCGGCAAGGACTTCATTCTCACCCTCAAGGGCAGAATGAGCCACCGGGTAGAGCTGGGCAAGGACGCAAGGGGCAACCTTGTCCGCATCGACAACGCCCTCGCCCAGATGCCGGAGCGGTACAAAACGGTGCAGGGCAGGCTTGAAAACGTGCAGGCGCAGCTTGCGACAGCCAAGGCGGAGCTGGGCAAGCCCTTCCCGCAGGAAACGGAGCTGAAAGAAAAATCCGCGCGGCTGGCGGAGCTGAACGCCGAGCTGAACATCGACGACCGGACGCCCATGGAACAGGCGGCGGAGAATGTGGTGGCAAAACGCCCCTCCGTCCTCGGCAAGCTGAAAGCACCCTGCGTCCACGGCGCTGGGGAAAAGAAAAAATCTCACGAACAGGAGGCACGATGAATATGAACGAGGCATTACAGCAATCGTTATACGACAAGCTCTCGCGGGAGCAGGACAAATACCGGGACTGGCTGAAGGGCCAGCCCCCGGAGGAAATCCTCCATCACAGCTATGAATACACCGTGCGGGAGGATATTTTGATGAGTATGGAGGAGCTGACGCTCAGCGAGGCGGAAGCGCGGGCGCTGCTGCTGTCCCCCTCGCCCATGGCGATCCTCTATGATAAATTCTCCGATCTGGAAACCGGCTACATGGACACGATCCGCGACAGCATCGAGGACACGGCAAAGGACGAAGCAAAAAAGCTCCGTGAGCTGCCGGTTTATCCCTATCCCGCCGACCACGCGCGGGAGAATGGGGAGCTGGACGTTTACCGCGCGTCCTTCCGCGCCAATGTGAGCTGTAAGGACGCCATTGAAGCCGCCATCCGGGACAATTACCATGACAACCGCCTTGACACTGCGGCGGTGGGACAGGTGGCGGAGCAGTTCGGACAGGAGCGGATGCTCTACGTCCTGGCGGCCACCGTCCGCCATTTTGATTACGATGGACGCATTTCGCGGGACAACAAGCGCTGGGCGAATACCATCCCCGTCTATGAAAACAAAGACGGCATGGATAGCGACCGCTCGGTGCAGTTTGTGGTCTGCTCCCACCCCGGCCTGACGGATTTGTTTCTCACGGGGGCGCGGCGTGAACAGCCCCTCACAGCCGACGAGATCAAAGCGGAGGCGGCGCGGCTGCTGGGCAAGCTGCAAGAGCCTGTGCAGCCCAACAGCCCCGGCGGTACGCACTTCATGGCAGAGGTGTCCCGTGACTTCATGGAACGCGCCGGAGCGAAGGACACGGCGGCGCTGCAAAAACTGCTGCCCTTTTCCACCCTTGCCCTCACGACCCTCAAAGACCGCAGGGGCGTGTTTGCCGTCATCTCCAAGGAGGAGGACCGCACACAGCCGCTCCGCAGCCGGAAGCCCTCCGTCCGCTCCAAGCTGCAACAGGCTTCGGCGGAGCAGAAGCAGCCTGCCGCAAAGAAGAAGGATTTGGAGCTGTGACATGGCGAAGCGGAAACGGGACATCCAGCTCAAAGTCCGTGTGACGCCGGAGGAACGGGCGATGATCGAGGCAAAGATGGCGCAGCTCGGCACAACGAACATGGGCGCATATCTTCGGAAAATGGCCCTTGACGGCTATGTGGTGAAGCTCGATCTGCCGGAGCTGCGGGAGCTGGTGTCGCTGCTGCGGTATTCCTCCAACAATCTCAATCAGCTTGCGCGGCGGGTGCATGAAACAGGGCGCGTTTACGCCGCAGACATGGAGGATATACTCCGGAATCAGGAGCGGATTTGGCAGGCGGCAAGCGGTATCCTTTCCCGGCTTGCCGCCATCAAATAATGGGGTATTTATCCCATGCGGGGCGGCTTGCTGCGCGCAGGCCGCCCCTGCTTTTTTGTTCCCCGTCATCCTTGCAATCTGGAGCATATTCCTGTATCCTGTTCTCACAATACAAAACGAATGGAGGAAAAAGAGATGCGCTTTCTTTTGAAACTTCTGTTTGCGCCGGTCATGGCTGTGCTTGCCGTCGTGTCATGGTTTCTTGTGTTCGTTGTCGGCCTCTCCAGCGGCATCCTCTGCATCCCCGCCGCCATTCTCGGCTTTTTCGGTCTGTTCATACTCTTTGTGGATTCCGTCAGCTACGGCGTGGGGCTGCTGGTGATCGCGTTCCTCATAAGCCCCTACGGGCTTCCTATGCTGGCGGGCTGGCTGGTGGCAAAGCTCCATGTCCTACGCTATATGCTTCGGGACTGGATATATGGATAAGGCTGTTTTCAGAAACACCGCATCAAGCAAAAGCGCGGAGCATATCGCCCCGCGCTTTTCGTTTTATTCGATCTCGTAATCCTCACTGTCGTCAGCCTCTCCGGTGGTGCAGGTGAAGCACATATTCGTCCCCGTGATGGCGCTGCCGGCCGCCCAGATGGGCGCGCCGCAGATCATGCATCTTGCGCCGTTTTTCTTGGCGGCAAGGGATTCCCGCAGTGCCGCGATCAGCTCCATGCGGTTGGCGTCCTTGTTGTTTTTTACTACGCCGTCCGCAAATTCTTCAATGGAAATATAGGTGAACATATCATTCCTCCGGTTTGACCGCAACATATTTTTGATTGCGGCTGTTGGGCTTGTCGGGAATGGTCATGCGAAGCTGCCCGCTTTCCAGCAGGGGCTTCAAATGGGATTGCATAAGGCTGCGGACGCTTTTATATCCGCAGTATGCAGCGATCTCGGTTCTGGAACGCGGCTCTTGGCAGCAGGCCAAAATCTTATCTCTGATACCGACTTGTGCGGCATCTTGTGCGCCGACTTGTGCGTTATCTTGTGCGTCGTGACTTTCACTGCGGAAGAACACAACAACGAACCCTGACTTCATAATCTTAAACGCAAACCGGCAATTTGCTTCGTTGCAGGCGTCGGCAATCCGCTTCAAGCCTGTGCCGAAGCTCTCCACATCCTTTGAGTAGTAGAGGATGGAGGTAATCAGCGGATTTCTGCGCACGGGGCGCTCATCGCCGCTGATGAAGTCCTCTGGCTTGTAGCCCTCCGGGAAGCTGCCCGGATTATATATCTCAACACGGTCTTTGTAGATGGCGACCTCGTTGCTCTGACAAGCGCCGTAGTCCTTATGACAGAAGGAGTTAATCAGAGCCTCGCGGATGGCGTCGGCAGGGATTTCGGGAATCTCCTTGCGCTGCAACGAGCCGTCAAAATGGACACGCCAGTGGATGTTGCTCATGATGTATTTTTCGGCAAGCGCCACCAGCTCAAACACCGTTCCGCGATGACGCTGGATGTCCAGAAACGTCAGCCGCTCCGTTCCCGCGAAGATCGCCATTTGCAGCTCTGCGTACATACTCTCGCAGAACAGCACCATGCCCGCGTTCAGCAGATGCTCTCCCTCGGTCAGCAGCAGCTTATTCAGCGCAGAGGTCTTATCCGCATATTCAAATTCAATGCGCTTTGCCTCATGCCCGCGCTCAATATACCGCTCGACCAGCTTTCCGTCTACCTGCTCCACAAGAAAGTTTGACACGCGCCGTTCCCATGCGTCCTCTGCGCCTTCCTGCTTTCTCAGGTAGGCCACAAGCTCCTGCTGGGACAGAACCTTGTCCTCGTCCGCAACGCGGATGCGGGCAACATCATACGCAAAGTATGGCGTATTGTAACCCTCAAAGCGGACAAGGATGCACTCTTTCCCGTCGATGCGCACGGTCTGTATCTCAGGAAAAATCTGCGGCTCGATATGATTGGAGATTGCCTGACTGATGTCCCGCAGCGTTTTTTCGGAGATTTCCTGCCCGATGGGCGTACCGTCCGGCCTGACCCCGAAATACAGCTCGCCCTTCTGATGCTTGTTGAGGATCGCGCCGATGGAAATGATCCCTTCCTTCAGCTCTCCGGTGGACTTCTTAAATTCAAGCGTTTCGGTTTCTCTGCCGAGATTCATCCCGCGTCACCCCGTTTCTGTTCCTCATCATAGGCAAATGCTACGCCATGGCGTTTGCAGTATTCCCGTATAACGAACATCGTCATCTTATTCGGAACGGTTCTTCCGTTCTCCCAACGGTTTACCGTTGCGCAGCTCACATTCAATTCCTCCGCAAGCTCTTTTTGCGAAATCCTGCGCTCGCTGCGCAGCTTGATAATAGCGTCTGCAAAGCTCATACACTCCACGCTCCTTTTGCATAGTATAACACCTGTTAGGCACTTTTACAACCGGAGCGGCGCATTGTTCAGAAAAAAGTAGCAAATCCATCCCACCGAAAGGAGGCCGCGCCCCATGGCGACCACACGCATCATTTCCATGCACGTTAATCAGGGCAAGACGATTGCCGACTGCCTGACTGACCGCATCGACTATTCCAAGAATCCAAAAAAGACGCAGGGCGGCGAGCTGATCTCCGCCTACGAATGCGACCCAAAAACCGCCGACGCGGAGTTTCTTTACTCCAAGCGGCAGTACCAGACCATCACCGGGAGGGAGCAGCGGCACGACGTGATCGCCTATCAGGTGCGCCAGTCCTTCAAGCCGGGTGAGATCACGCCGGAGGACGCGAACCGCATAGGCTATGAGTTTGCCGAGCGGTTTCTGAAAGGGCGACACGCCTTTTTCGTTGCCACGCACACCGATAAAAAGCACATTCATAATCACATCATCTGGAACTCCACCACGCTGGACTGCAAGCATAAGTTCCGCGATTTTCTCGGCTCCGGCAGGGCCGTCGCAAGGCTCAGCGATGCCATCTGCACCGAGCATCGGCTCTCCGTAATCGCCGATCCGAAGCGCGGGAAAAATCACTACGGCAAGTGGCTGGGAAACAAGGCAAAGCCCTCCCACCGGGAGCTGCTCTGCGGCCTCATCGACGCGGCGCTTTTGCAGAAGCCCGACAGCTTTGACGCGCTTTTGAAGCTGCTGGCGGAGGCAGGCTGCGAGGTCAGGCAGCGCGGGAATACGCTGTCCCTGCGCCACCCCGGCAAAAAAGGCTTTGTCCGTCTTTCCTCCATCGACGGCTATACGGAGGACGCGCTGCGCACTGTCCTTGCCGGAAAAAAGGAGCATACGCCGCGCAAAAAGCGGACGCAGACCACGCAGAAAAAGAACACGCTGCTCATCGACATCGAGGCGAAGCTGCAAGCCGGGAAGGGCGGCGGTTACGAGCGCTGGGCAAAGGTGTTCAACGTCAAGCAGATGGCGCAGACCTACAATTATCTCCGGGAGCATGGACTGCTGGACTACGGGGAGCTGGAGGAAAAAGCCTCTGCTGCAACGGAACAGTTCCACGCGCTGTCTGCACAGATCAAGGCGGCGGAGACGCGCATGGCGGAGATTGCCGTGCTGAAAACCCACATCGCCAACTACGCCAAGACCCGCGACGTTTACGCGGGCTACCGCAAGGCCGGTTACTCGAAAAAGTATCTCGCGGAGCATGAGAGCGACATCCTTCTGCACAAGGCGGCGAAGAACGCCTTTGACGAGCTGGGCGTGAAAAAGCTCCCCACCGTCAAGAGCTTGCAGGAGGAATATGCCAAGCTGCTTGCCGAAAAAAAGGCGGCGTATGCCGAATACCGGCGTTCGCGCGATGAGATGCGCGAGCTGCTGCTCCACAAGCAGAACGTGGATCGTATGCTGGGCAAGGATGAGCGCAGCGAGGAAAAGAAACAGGAGCATGACCGCCAGTAACGGCCATGCTCCCAAGCGTTTCGCAGAAACGCGCAGCCACACATTTATGTGTGTTCAAAGGGTTTCAGGGACGCTGCCCCTGACAAGCAGAGGGCAGTTTTCGCGGCGGCGGAAATTGCCCGAAAAGCAAAGTGGGTACCTCTTTGCCCTGCTTGCCCAAGTTATCCCGAATCCTTGATAACCATCAATACAGCATCCCGTGCGGACGGCAGGCGATTTTTACCGACATTTAATATAGCTTGTTGCAGCATCAATCGTCTGCACTTTGCTGCCTAACTTGGCATAGAATGTGCAGGTAGCTCTGTAATATGCGCCGCTAACACAACCGGTAGCGCTTCCCGACCAAGCGAAGGAACTTGTGCTATATGAATACTTGTCATTCCAGAAAGCATCCGGTTCCCAGGAGCTTCCGTTCCAGCGCTCTATTTTAAGGACCGTAAACCCAAGTTTATCAACAGTTTTCTTTGTGCTAACGTTTGCATTTACAGATATTTTACCTACACTTGGACTGCTGATAGATAAACTTGGGCTGTACATCAAATCTGCAGCTCTCGTTTGTGGCGACAGAATGACACATCTGTCTGATGAAAATGGATCGGAAGAGGCAATACCCGTAGGCTCAGAACGTTCTAACGCAAATGTGGTTGTTCCAAGCACTAACGTCATTGTGCATATAAGCACCAGCGATATGATTTCTTTGACTTTCATGTTAGGTGTCCTCCATATTATTTTGTATAGACTTCAAGAGAATCTATGATAAGCAAAACTTCCTCATATGGCAAATCAGTGTTAATAGTGTATATCATATAACCATTTGTCCACGTTGCGTAGACCATTGTACCTGTTTGTGTCAACGTATATGTTATACTATTTCTCTTGTACTTTTTATACTCTTCTTTGTTATCAGGTAAAACAACTGTTACTGCGCTCTCTGATTCAAGATGCTCATCAACTTTATATGATAATGAGTGTTGTTCGCTCTTATAGACTATATTCAGCACTTTGCCGCCTTTGCCACAGTTTCCGTATACTCTATCCACATCAAAGCCATCGGGCAAGTGCATCGGCAGCATGGGTATAATATCCAACTTATTAAGAGCATCATCGATTGATGGATAATCGATCGGCTCAATTATACCGTCATCCATAATTGTAATACTGTTATCATTTATGATGCTTCCATTGGCAGAATCGAAGGCTTCTTCCTCCTCCGGAACATAGTTCACAGAGAGATAACCGGCATCCCAATGAATCAAAGCGGTCCATATTCTAAAGTCAATAGCTTGAGCCACACCGGTGCCAAGAAGAAGCATCAATAAAATGCTAGTTGCGAACGCAAGCCGCGGCCTTTTATAAGCCATCCGAACACAAGCTGGACTCTCAGCCTCTAATTTTACAATAAGCTTACGCCTGCTGTCATGCAGGTAGTCCAACGTATCCAGACACTCATTTAGCAGTGCTTCGTCTCGCCGTTCAACGGGTTTGCATATTTCGGCTTCAAAAACAGAATCCACATATTCTATCTGAGCATCATATCTTTTTATCCTTTTTTGGTATTCACGATGATCGCCCATGACGCTTCTCTCCTCTTATACTCTTATATGGTCTATTGCATGGCAAGGTAACAGGATTTCTAAAAAAATTTTTTGATTCCATCATATATCTTATTTCGCAGCCGCATCAAGCGCATCTTTGTGGCCGCCTCGGATATACAAAGCAGATCGCTTATGTCCCTTACGCTTTTGTTTTCGACATAAAACAGATGGTATATCTGTTTTTCATTGTCGCTAAGCAAGCTCAAAATTCCATTTTTGATTTCTTGAATTTCGCTATCGCTAAAAATGTTGTCCGGCCACAATTCAAAGCTAAAATCATGCTTTAGCGTCATTCTGGAAAAGAGTGTTTCCTTCTTTGTGCGCCTACGTTGAGCCTTATAGTGGTCGGAAATTATGTTTTTAAGCGATCGCATCATCCAACCACCGATGTTCTCGTGATCCCTTAACTTCTCTATATTCTTTGAGGCAACATCAAAAACCGCATGCGCACAGTTTGCTGCGGCATCATTGTCAAAATTCACCTTGGGAAGGGCATAGCGATAGAGGAGAAAATAATACTGTTCGTAAAGATTACGAATAATCTCCGCATCGCTTTCTGCTTCTGTATCAAAACTTGCCATGTAAGATATTGCACTTCCCTCCATCTAAACTTTGTAATTATATATTAACACGGCACTGCTAATCACGTAAAGTGTTATAAGCAGTGATGAGTTAAACATTGTGTTAACAGATTCATCTCAAGTATTTCTGTTGATTCGTCCCAAGGTTGCTGCATACAGCCAGTATCAACTCGCATCTGTTAATAAAAACATCCAACTTTAGTCCGCACAGTCACAACAAAAGATTTTTGTTACTTTGCATTCCGTGAAACCATACCATATAAGAAAAGAAGAAAAGAAAGCTATAAGGTACAGAAACGATAAGGCACAGGAAGGAGATGTTTCCATTGGGTGAATGAAAAAGTTCCTGTAAATCATGAAACGGACAAGCTCATCGCTGTGGGAAGCAATGCAGAGTTGCAAAGGCTGAAGGGGTAATATATTATGCTTGATTATTGTCTAATATCCAACAACTGTGAAAGGAGTTTTTATGCAAAAGGGATTCTTAAGGAAAGCGGCATTTACATTGATAATGCTGTTGATTCTTGTTTCTGCCAGTTCGGCGTTAGCTGCGACGAATAGTAAAACTTATACCAATGCTAAAATAACCCATGTCTGGAAATGCGGACCTGTCAGCCGCTCCAGTGGAAGTACCAAGTTTACATCGGGCAAAGATGACAACACGCGTATTGTATTTGCGGTATCTGGTTTGGAACGATATCAGGTTGTAGAATTGGTGAATGCCTCCAATGTTTCTGTTAGCGGACAAGCGGAAGTTCCAACGGGGCAGTCATCTGGCACCTTGTCGGTATACTCCACGTACCAAACGATTTCTTCTATCTATTTGCAGATTCGAAACCCGTACTACAACACACCGAATGCGTCTAGAATGACCACGAGCGGAACATTCTCGGCAACCTATCAATAAAGCATAAGCTGGGGCGTATGCTTGCGTATGCGCTCCAAAGTCCTGCCTTTTGGCAAAGGAGACAAGGAGATGAGTAAATGAAGAAGATCATATACCTTTTAAGCGTCTTTTTTTGCATTATTGCTATATCTGCCTGCCAGCCCACGCCCGAAAAGGAGATAGTGGTGCATAAGGCGGCGGAACAATTAGAAGCTACACTTGTTGAAAGCAATGATATGGAAACTGACAGCACCTTTATTTGCCCAAATAAATTGAATGAAAAAATACAAATGTCACATTTCAAGTTTGTGGCGGATACGGATATTGAGATAGGCCAAGCTGGAGGCTTTCATGTGTATGAAGCGACGCAAGATAGGTTTGGCCAAACCCGCTTGGATGAAATAGTTTCATACTTCTCTAAAGACCTCATCGGAGCGCGCTCCGGTGAAATGACGAAAGAAGATTTGGAAGAACTCATAGTCATTCTAAAAAGAGGAATGCCGAAAAAACAGCAAGACGGCTCCGTTCTGTATGAGCCATCTGCCGATAGCGCCGAAATAATCGAAAGCTTATCCGAAGAATTGCGAAATGCGCCTAACGAGGAATATATTCCCATTGCTGATTATGACCCGACTTTCCCATGCAATGTGGTTTTCAAAAACAGTTTGGAACAAAATGTTTATGTGTTTGCCGATGAAAATCAAATAGAAATTTTCCCGAAGAACGCCGGAACCATACAACTACAATCATGGATAATAAAGAACGGCGGTTGGGACGGAGAAGGTCCTGTTGTACTGGAACCCGTTTTATCCAAAGAAGAAGCGTTGACAATATCAAAAAACGTATTGAATGATTTGAAAATTGAAGGCTTTGAAGCGGCACATATTGAAGCGGCGCGTATGCTGGATGGATTCTTTGGCTATGCTACGGTCTCGGTGGGCTACCAAATAACTTTTTGCCGTGCAATCGATGGGCAAATTCCGTTTGACAGCAGCATATTGACCCCGGGGGTTTTGGGGTTTGAGGATGAAGCGGACTATATCAAACCCTGGCCGCAGGAAAGAATTGTGCTTATGGTGGATCAGGAGGGAATACGTTTCTTTCATTGGGAATATCCCGTTATTATAACGAATAAGTTAGAAAGCAACATGAAGCCTCTATCATTTGAGGCGGTATGGCAGCACGCGAAAGACCTGCTTATTCTTGGTTCCTCATGGGTAGCCGATGCTACCACAGTCGAGGATAGACATGTTACGCGAATTATGCTCACAAACTGCATGGTTCGCTCTACAAAGGAAAGGAACAAGGTTTTCCTCATTCCGACATGGCTGTTCATCGTGCAAAAAGAGAGCGCCTTGGACGGGCATATTTTACCATCCTATATAGCAATCAATGCATTAGATGGATCCCGTGTTGAAATGCACAATAATTTTTCCTAAGAAATATATTGCATGACCGCATTGAACCCCGCCACGCCTGCTTTCAAATTGTAAAAACCGGAGAAAGGAGAAATCCCGCATGAAAAAAGCCCCTTTGCGCCAGCCTCAGGCAGGCCATGCTGAGCCGTGCATTCCTTATCGGCGTTTCAGGCACGGTGCTGGAGCTGCTCCCTTCCACGGTGCAGGGCATATTGTCCGGCTTCCGCTCGGCGGAGTTCCTTTCCCACGGCTTCCACAGCGACCTTATCATGAGCGCACTGTCCTCAGATGCCATGGCATTGGCTTTGCCAATTTTAGCGGCGCTGCCGTATACCGCTTCCTTCATCGACGATGTAAAGAGCGGCTTCATAAAGGAGTATCTCCCCCGAACCATCGTATCGCGGTATATCGCGGGCAAGGCCGCGGCCTGCGCTGCTTCCGGCGGGCTGGCGCTGGGGATATTCATAGCCTACGGCTTTGCCGCGCTGCTGTTCCTGCCCATGGAGGCTTACCCCAAGCCTGGGGAAAGTGTGCCGAATTACTTTGGCAATCTAATGGAAACTGCGCTCATGTTCTTCGCCTCGGAGGCATTCTGGTCGCTTACAGGGCTGACCTTCGCCGCCCTCACGAACAGCAAGTATATGGCATATGCAAAGAAGGAAAAGAATGATATGAGAAAAACAAACGACAAGGCGCGGGAAGGAGATATTTCCATTGGGGGAATGAAAAAGTCCTTGTAAATCGCGAGCCGGACAAGCTCATCGCTATGGGAGGCGATGCAGATTCGCAAGGACTATAAGGTAGTATACATCGTTTTCCTTTGAAACTCAACTATTTTGAAGGAGACTTATGCCTTTGGCTTCGGCTTTGATTATCGTGCTTGCTGTTAATAGCATAGCTTTTACCGAGGCTACAACGTCCACGGTTGCTCTAAACTTCAAGAACCACTATATAGATACAAGAGGTATTCAATGAAAATAACGAATTATTAATTTGTTACCTTGCCTTTCTGTAAACCATATATAGATAAAGTGGGTAATGTATAAGATGTTTGAGCGGCAAAGAGATGAAAGGGCTTCGCCTTTCGAGCTGATAATGAAGCAGTCGTGCTTGTCCTTGGCGACATCAATACCCACGCAAATCATGATGGTACCTCCGGTATGTTTATTTGATGCTGGGTCCACAGGACGCTTTACTCTTGTAACCTTGTTCTACATAAACCGTCTGGCGGTGTCTAACTGATTAACAATACTGTAAAGGACTGTGGTTGGAGCCTTTCATGAACCGTCTTGCGGTAGGAGCTGATAACCAATCCACAGCATCCCTTACAGTGTAGCATACGCCCTTGGAGAGGGGCTCTAATAACTACTACTTTATAATACAAGGAGCTGATTCCATTGGGCGAATGAAAAGTCCTTGAAAATCATGAGCCGGACAAGCACATCGCCATTTGACGATGCAGATTCACAAGGGCTTAAAAAACATACTTGTTTCTAAATTAGCACTTAAGGATTCTGAAAGGAGAAACAAATGAAAAAGTTTGTATTTTTTATGATTGTTATGCTAATGTTTTTATCGGTTGTTTCCATAGCATTTGCTGATTCTACATACCCTAACTATCAGTGGAGGTATAGGATGCAAATTCAGCAGCAAGGCGACCAAAATGCACAGGTTGGTGCAATACAGCGTGTATTACATCAACTCAACTACGGCATTAACGTTGACTGGAATTTTGGCAGTACTACCAAAGCGAAGGTAAAGTCATTCCAGACAAATTCTTCTTTAACCGCTGACGGCATTGTAGGTGGCAGAACATGGGAGGCCTTGCAGGACTATCTCTCAAAAACCCGTCGAGATAGCAATGGATTTGATTATTATAAAGTGTCTTCTACTGAATACTTTGCGCATGGAACTGATGGCACATGGTGGCTCCTGACTGACAGCGGAACTTTTTCTAAGATAAGATAATGTAACCTGTTCTGTTAGCCGCATACCTGCCGGTATGCGGCACTTTCCTTTGGAAGAGGAGGCTAAAATGAAAAAAATCATAAGCACGCTATGGTTGGTCATAAGTTGTATATTGTTATGTGCCTGCCAACGCACGCCGGATAAGCCGGCGGTTATTGTTGGCGATGAACGCCAATACTTTGAACCCGCTTCTCAAGGCGGCAATCCGCTTACCGATGATCTCCCCGAAAGGTATGAGGGCATAATAGACGTAGAAAATAAAAATGTAAAAATCAAAATCGATGCTTCTGTAATATCCCCTGTATTGGAGCGGTATGCCGTTTTTTCCGCAAGGCCGGAGTTTATTTCCCAGGCTATGGTAGATAAGGCAAGGGCGGCGCTTATTGGCGATAAAACCATGTACGATCCGCTGTCCGTTACCGACCTTACACAGGAAGAAGTGCTTATTCGCCTGAGCTCATATAAACAGGCGCAGGCGGAGCTGCAAGGCAGAAATGAAAGCAGCCCATATATAGATGATATGATAGCTTTCTATGAGGAAAAGCTGAAAATCGCCCCAATGACTATTGATAGAACGGTTAATGACGGAAAATTCGGCGATAAACGATCCGTCGCCGAGCAAAAATCCGATTCGCCGCCGGTTCCTACGCTTCTGCCTCCCGGCAACGACTATAACCGGATAACGGCCTCTGTTGATCTTGGGAATGAAACCCTTGCAACGTTTTCCGCTTACCGCTCGGACAGCGGCAAGTTGAGCTATATACGTTTAGAAAATACGGGTACGGCATATCTTGCAAAGCAATATAGGGTAAACAGGGCGGACATAGAGGAGCTGAGTACCACTTTTTCTAAGGCTAAGAGCATGGCGCAGGAGGTTATAAAAAATATCGGGCTTGACTATATGGAGGCTTTTGCAGAGCTGTCCGTAACGGCAGTAAACCCCGTGGAAGGCCGGAATAGCCATGACTGCTACTTGTTTATATTTACAAGGGGATTTAACGGCCTGCCTGCCATGTACCATAAGCCCATGCTGGCGCGTGGCGAGGCTTCCGCCGCTTATGCCGAGCCTTGGGCGGACGAGTACGCCGCCGTTACTATTGATGATGCCGGAATAGTGTATTTCACATGGGAATCGCCCACCACGGTAAAAACGGTAAACGAAAGCGTGGCCTTGCTGTCCTTTGACAGGATTATGGAATTTCTTGCACAGCATTGCAGATCCTCCCTTTCATGGATAGATGAATCCATAAAGTCGATCAGCATCGAAATAACGGAAATACGCCTATGCATGGCGAAAATCAGCACGGGCGCAGACGAATACCTGTACGTTCCCACATGGGATTTTATCGGCATTTCCCAAAGCGACATGGCCGACGGGACAACGGCAACGGAAAATGGCGCAGAACAGAGCTATTTCACCATCAACGCCATTGACGGCAGCATAATCGACAGAAATTTAGGCTATTGACCGCTAACTGACAAATTTACAACCCGTTTATACCTTGCTGCGGACTTGTTTACCGCGCACACCCGATAATAGGAGCATGAGGAAGAAAGGAGGTGCAACCCGTGCGGACGGTGGCTTCAAATCTCAGGCAGGCGGTGGGCTCGTGGGGCTTTTTGCTCTCCCTTGCGGGCGCGGCGCTCATTCCGCTCCTTTCCTCGGTTCAGGGGATACTGGCGGGGTTCCGCTCGGCGGAGCTGCTTTCCCCCGGCTTCCACAGCGACCTTATCATGGGCGCGCTGTCCTCCGAGGCCATGGCGATGGCCCTGCCCATACTCGCTGCGCTGCCGTATACCGCGTCCTTCATTGACGATGTTAAAAGCGGCTTCATAAAGGAATACCTGCCCCGCACCACCGTGCCGCGGTATATCGCGGGGAAGGCCGTGGGCTGCGCCGTTTCCGGCGGGCTGGCGCTGGCATTGGGGATATTCATAGCCTACGGCTTCGCCGCGCTCATGTTCCTGCCCATGGAGACCTACCCAAAGGCGGGAGAAACCGTGCCGAATTACTTCGGCAATCTAATGGAGACTGCGCTCATGTTCTTCGCATCGGGGGCCTTCTGGTCGCTGACAGGCATGACCTTTGCCGCGCTTACCGACAGCAAATATATGGCATACGCCTCGCCCTTCGTGCTGTTCTATCTGCTCATAATACTGTATGAGCGGTACTTCGATAAGCTTTTCGTGCTGTACCCCCGGGAATGGCTCAACCCATCCTCAAGGTGGGTGTTCGGTAAAATAGGCGTGGCTGTGCTGCTCATAGAGTTCAGCCTGCTTATGGCCCTTGCCTTTGCATACGCCGCGAAAAGGAGGCTGGAGAGGATATGAAGCCGAAGCAGATCTTCGCCGTGACCCGGTACAACTTCCGCCGCTGGCACAAAAACCCAAGAATAGTAATCACCTTCTGCCTTGCCTTCGTGCTGTGCTTCCTGCTTTCGGACAAGGCCGTGAAGTTCGCCAAGGAATACGAAACCACAATGCAGCTTGTGGAGGCATTCGTGTGGACCTTCGGGGACAGCAACTCAATACTTCTTTCCTCGCTGTTATTGCTGCTGCTCTTTGCGGACATGCCCTTTATCAGCCCTGCCACACCCTTTTACCTCATGCGCATAGACCGCAAAACCTGGCTCATGGGGCAGACGGCGTATATCGCCTTGGCCACGCTTATATACCTTGCGTTCATACTGATCTCCACCTCCCTGGTCTGTATGCGGCAGAGCTTTGTGGGGGATATGTGGTCTGAAACCGCCGCAATACTCGGCTACTCCGGCGCGGGGCAAAAGGTGGCCCTGCCCGCGCTTGTGAAAACGCTGGAGATGAGCCGCCCGTATGAATGTATGGCAACCATATTCCTGCTGATGCTGCTTTACACCCTGCTCATGGTGTTCGTAATGCTGCTGTTCAATTTGCGGCGCGGCCAGCTCGCGGGGATAGCCGCCGTGTTCGCGTTCAGCCTGTTCGGCTTCCTGCTTAATCCGCAGACCATCAAGGCTATATTCAAACTGCCGGATGAGCTTATGTACAAGGCAAACGTTGCCGTGGGCTGGCTTTCGCCGCTGAATCAGGCAACGTATCACATGCACAACTTCGGCTACGACCTGCTGCCGCGGCTCTGGCAGACGTATTTTATATTCGCAATGCTCATCGCCCTATGCTTTTTCCTTTCCCTTCGGGCGGTGCGGAACTACAACTTTAACTTTGGCGGTACTGAAGCATGAACATTATTTCGGTCAAAAACCTATCCAAGGACTTCGGGCAGGAGCGGGTGCTGCATAACGTCACCCGCGATTTTGAAAAGGGAAGGATACACGGCATAGTGGGCAACAACGGCTCCGGCAAAACCGTGCTTATGAAGTGCATATGCGGCTTTCTGATACCAACGGAGGGCGAAGTCATAGTCAACGGCAAGCGGGTGGGCAAAGACGTGGACTTCCCGCCCGGCCTCGGCCTGATAATCGAAACGCCGGGGTTTCTGCCCAATATGACCGGCGTGAAGAACCTTGAGATATTGGCCTCGCTGAATAAAAAGATAGGGCTTGAGGAGATAGCCGCCGCAATCCGCCGTGTGGGGCTCGACCCGCTTATGAAAAAGCCCGTTGGCAAGTATTCCCTCGGCATGCGGCAGAGGTTGGGCATAGCCCAGGCCATAATGGAGGATCCCGCGCTGCTCATTTTAGACGAACCGCTGAACGGCTTGGACAAGCACGGCGTTCGGGAGATGCGGCAGCTCATAAAGGGGCTCAAGGAGCAGGGCAAGACAATACTGCTTGCCAGCCATAATCAGGGGGATATAGACGAGCTTTGCGATACCGTGTGCGAGATGGACGCGGGAGTTATGACCATGATACGGGAGGAAAGTATATGAACCGATTATTCGCGGCGCTGATGGCTATATTGCTGCTTGCGCTGCCCATCGCCGCTTTTGCTGAGGGAACGGAAACGCCGCCCGCAGAGACACAAGCGCCTGTAACTACGCCTGAACCCACGCCGGAGCCTACCCCGGTGGCGGACAAGCTGATAATAGACAGTTGGAACCTGTACGACGGCATGGATAAAACATACCAGCAGGGCTATGTGCCGCGGGTGGTAAACGGCTGCTGCTATATTATATTCCCGCTTATCGGCGAAACCTATGACGGCAAGGTGACGGTTACTGCCGACCTCGGCGCGACGGCGGACAGCCCCTTCGTATTCGGCAACTATTCCCAGACCGCAGCCGGCTGGGGGCGGTATGTGTTCATGTTTGAAATACCGCTTGTAAAGGGGCGGATAAACGGCTCATATCCCGTCACGCTGAGAGCCGACTACCTCGACGTGCTGGGCCAGCAGAAGCAGCAGAGCTTTACCGTGTTCGTGACGGTTTCAGACGGCAAAAAGCCCAAGGACCCCGACGCCAAAGAGGCAGCCGAAAAGCCGGAGCTGTTCATATCGGCCTGCGAGATAACGCCCGATACCGTCGGCGGGGACGGGGAGTTTTCCGTGAATGTCAAAATAGACAACATAGGCAGCATACGCGCAAGAAGCGTCAGGCTTACATACGGCAGCGAAGCCGAGGGCATACTGCCCTACGACACCAACAACGCCATACTGCTCGATAACATAGCCTCCGGCGAAGGCGCCGAGGCCGCGTTCAAAATGAGGACCACCAAGGACGTAATAGCGGGGAGCAGGGCGTTTTTCATAACATTGGATTACGTCGATCTTTACGGCGGGGTATACACCGCCACGCGGCAGTTCCTCGTGAACGTCACCCAGCCCGCAGAAATGACATACGACGCCATATCCCTGCCCAAGAGCGTCACCGCGGGCGAGACCTTCACCCTGCCCGCCAACGTGTTCAACATAGGCAAAAGCCCGCTCAGAAACGTCACCGTGAATCTGACCGGCGCGGGACTTTTCCCCACGTCAAGCGTGTTCCTTGGGGATATTCAGCCGGGGCAGGCGGGTTACGGTGAGATGAAGGTATTCGTGGGTATGCTCTCCATGACCGAGGGCTACACCGAAAGCTACGGCAAGACCACAGGCGTATACACCATATCCTACAAGGACGACGCGGGGGAGGAATACGCGGTGAGCGTGGACTTCGCCACCGAGATACAAAAGCCCGTGATAGAGGGCGAAAAGACCGATGCCGAGAAAAAGGCCGAGGAGGAGCAAAAGCGCGCCATGAGCCAATGGTGGATAAGCGCCCTTGCGGCCTTCGCGGCTATATCTATAGTTGTGGCGGTAATTGTGGTAAGCAGGTTTGCAAGGATGATGAGGATGAAATAGCCGTATGGCGGTGTCGGTTATTAGTATATAAAAAATACGCTTACGGCGACAGATTTTCCCGCGCCAGCGTGTCTTATATATAGCGAAAAAGGAGGTGGTTCCATTGAAGGAATAAAAAAGCCCTTGCAAGTCATGAGTTGAGCAAGCTCATTGCCATTTGGCAATGCAGAGTTGCAAGGGCTGAACATGAATATACCTGTTCTTGCTCAAAACTCAAAGATTTAGAAAGAAGAAGGATATGAAAAAAATAATTGCAATAGCTCTTGCGCTGGTAATGGTCTTTGCAATGGCCAACGTTGCACTTGCATTTGAGGCATCTGATTATACTCTTGGCGCGAATAGCACAACGCCAGCGAGGGCACTCAAGAACATATCGCGCGGGTTTTCTGCTTGGTACGCATCTGGAACGTTTGGTGGTAACAGCAGTAAACGGCTTACCGTAAGGCCCTACAAGGCAGGATCTACCACGGCGATAGCAAGCCATGCCTATACATTTACAATAAGCCAAGTATCCGGCGGGCATGACTACACAACGCTTTATAGTAGTTTGGATGTGTATGCGAATACTAATGGTGGAGGCGCAAGCCTTACGGGATACTGGAGTTTCTAGTTAGATAAGCGTCGGCTAATCGTCAATATAATATGGCGATTAGCCACACTATAAAATCACGGAGGATAGCTTTATGCCAAATAAACCCAATAAGCATCGATTGCCCGTAGGAACCTTAGCTTTAGTTGTTTTATTGCTAATCCTGTCTGCCTGCCAGCCTACTCCTGAAAAAGAACCTGTTGTTGTTAAGACGGAGGACTACGTAGCAGAGGCTATACAGCCGAAAGATGGAACTCATGATAAATACGATGCACCGAATAACGTGGAGTTCCACAATGAAATAAGCGGATTAGATTTGACTATAAATGCGCCTGTAGTTATACCTCAAACAGATGTATATCCGGTTGCGGAAATTGAAAAAGCGGCATTTGATGAAACATATTACCGGAATGTGATGCGATTCTTTTATCCGGACGAGCAGTGGGTAGAAACTCCCCAAGAAACGAAACGGGATATTCTTGAAAGAATGTCTTATTTAACGTCTTTAGCGGAAGAGAGCGATATTGATATAGCCAATGAACTTATAGAATTGCAACAACGGTTAGCAACAGCTCCCGATGACAGTGCAGCTATTCCCTTCTCTTTCAATGATTTGCCGGGAAAGACTTTTTTTGAAGCATATCACTACAATGAAAATACGGCGACATACACTGTTTTAGTTGCACAGATGAATGGCAATACCTATCAATATAGACGTGATAGTGATTCATACTGGGTGCGAGAAAGCAATGCGGAGACTTTAGAACAGAAAAATGATTTTACATCCACCAACCCCAAATTGGAAAGCGAATCTGCGATGGAAATTGCCCAAGATGCTATGAAAAATTTAGGCGCGGACTCAAACATGAAGTTTTCTTTTATGGAAAAGGCGATTGCATATAACGACAAAGGCCTGCAAGGGATCGGATGGATTATTTTCTTTATTCGTGATTGCGGAGGATTACAGGCTACCTACATGGATGAATGGCGAATATGGAAAGGCAGCCCACCGCCAAGTAATGCTGCGCCTTGGGAAAGCGAGTATATGTATATTATTGTAGATGAGAATGGTAAGATCGCACAGTATGATGTTCGTGGAGCTGGCAAGCAAGTAGCTATTATTGCTGAAAACACCCAGCTTATGCCTTTTGATGATATTTTGGATCGGATTAAGCAGCAGCTTGTCTATAATCATGCTTATCAAGAGAATCACGTGGAAGAGTATTCGGTTATGGTCAACGAAATCCGGTTGGCGAGTGCGTTGATAAATGTTAAGGATCGTCGAGACATAGGTCACCTCGTTCCAACGTGGGAAGTGATGTATGAGTTTCACGAACGCCTTAAAGGAGAGAATGAGCCCACTGTTTACCACTGCCGTGTTTGTTTGAACGCAATAGATGGTAGTTATATTGAACCCAAGGCATATATCGGCAGGATAGCACAATGACTGCTTGGACTCAAATGCATTGATCTGATCTAGCGGAGCAAAAAGTGACAGGCAACCGAAAAAAGGCAAACGGCTTTTAATCTGTCCTGTCCTTTTGCATACCTTTTTCTGTTATTTTCTTGCAGTAATTAGGAGTTCGCAAAATGCTAGATGCCCGCGAATCGTTTGCCAGCGGCAATCGCATACCCCGTCTGCATACGCCAACTCCAGGGTAAGAAAAATGATACCTGGTGTACCGAAGCACCTGACGAATTTGACAAAAAATGCAACGGAGGAGTTGCGCTGAATCATGCCCAAAGCATTGTTGCTTTGGGCATTTTTATGTTCCTTCATTTAGCCCAAGTAAGGCTCCGCTGCCGCTCCCCACCGCCCTCCGTTTGGATTTTCACGCGACATCAAACAAAAAAATCCAAACGGAGGAATACAACATGACAACGATCAACCTGCGGGAGCTTTACCCGTGGTACACCGAGGATGCCTTTATCGAGGTTTCCGATGAAGTAGCCGCGTTCCTTGAAGAAGATAAGCGGCTTCAGATCAACTACGCGCAGTACATCCGCGACAACAGGGCATTCTACTCGCTGGACGCAGGCGACGGCATTGAGGCGGAGGCGCTGAATCTGCCGGAACAGCCGGATGAGGCGCTGGAGCGCATGGAACTGGAACGGCTGCTGAAAGAAGCAATGGCACAGCTCACGCCCGCACAGCGGCGGCGTGTTCTTGCTCATTTCGTTGAAGGACGATCCCAGCTTGAAATTGCGGCCAGCGAAGGTGTTGTTAAAAGCACAGTTTCGGAAGCGATTTCACGCGGACGGAAAAATCTCAGGAATTTTCTCAAAAAGTTTCGCTAACACCCCGAACTTTTGCCCGATTTTTCTTGAGGTATATGAGAGGGATATTCTTCTTTCTCGCCTCTGCTCCTTGACAACCGCATAGACACCGGTATCAGCACAGACCCCGCGCGGCTGAAAAGCCAAGCGACAAAAGGCGCGCCGCCATGACGTCGAAGCAAGCTCCGTATTCTTCGCTTCCGGCGAAAGCCGAAAGCTCATGCACTACGCTGCTTCTCCTCTCCAATCACAGCCCACTTCGTTGAGCTTGTGATTGGTAAGGGCAACGACCGAGCGATCTACGCGGCCTTTGACCCGATGCATGGCAGCATCGGGCGCGATGACAGCGCGGGCGATACGCAACCCCAGCTACGGCCTCCCACTGACTTGAGGGGGATTCCTGCGGCGCTCGTGAGCCTTACAAGCCACGGCGCTGCGGGAATGGGACAGCCTTGCCAAAGGCGGCTGATACCGGTCCCAGAGGCGATATACGCCTCGCGCCGGGGGCGGTGACAAATACGGCGGAACAAAACTACATGACACAACATACGCAGACAGCCGCGCCGGTGCAGTATCATGCAACATGACAGCAATCCCTCCGGCGCGGCTGCTCTGCCGGAACGAATACGAACAAGCCCCGCTGTCATATCGTGGCAGCGGGACTTACATGATAAATCGGAGGTGCGTTTATGCAGAAGCAAGCCATCCCCAAAGAGCCGGTCGCCTCTTATAAGGAGGTCAGGATCGGCAAGACCCTCTATCGCGTGACAAGCGTGTTTTCCGGCGAAAAGGACCTTGGCAGGACGCTGGAGCAGCTTGCGGTGCGCCGCGCCATGACGGAGCTGGACGCTCCCGCGGCCGCGCAGCCCTGTCACGCATCGTAACAGACAATCAGCCTCCCTGCGGCGGCATCCTTGCGCGAAGATGGTATCCCCGGTATCATATTCTTGCAGGGAAAACCTGCGAGAGCCATCACGCCGCACGGATGTATGAATCGCAGAGAATCGGGAGGTAAAATACAGATGATCGAAAAGACATACAACGTAGGCATCTATTGCAGGCTCAGCAACGACGATGAGCGCGATGGGGAGTCCGTATCCATCGAAAATCAAAAGCTCCTGCTGCAAAGCTATGTGCGTCAGCGGGGCTGGAACGAGATCGCGGTGTACTGTGACGACGGGTACTCAGGTACGAATTTCGACCGGCCCGGCGTTAAACGCCTCATCGAAGATGCAAAAGCCAAGAAAATCAACCTCATTCTGGTAAAAGATCTATCACGCTTTGGGCGTAACTACATCGAGTTCGGACAGTACACGGACTACCTGTTTCCCTCGCTGGGCTGCCGGTTTATCGCGCTGAACAACGGCATCGACACCATGAGTGACAACGGCAGCACCGACGTCATGTGCTTTTTGAACTTATTTAACGAGTTTTACAGCCGGGACACCTCCAAGAAGGTCAAGGCGGTCAAAAGAGCCTGCGCGGAAAGCGGCAAGTTCATGGGAACCTACCCCGCCTACGGCTACAAGCGCGACCCGGAGGATAAGCACCACCTCGTCATCGACGAGGAGACCGCCCCTACCGTGCGCCGCATCTTCGCCATGCGCGCCGCCGGCACAGGCTTCCGCGCCATCGCCGTCACGCTCAACGAGGAGGGCGTTCTGCCGCCCGGTGCGCTCTACTATCAGCGCAAGGGGCGCAGCGACCCGCGCAACGTCAACCACAAGTGGGCGGAAACCACCGTAAAAGCCCTCATCCGCAGCGAGGTCTACATCGGGAACATGGTGCAGGGCAAAACCGGCACGCTGTCCTACAAGTCCAGAAAGCTCATCAACAAGCCGGAGGAGGAATGGATACGGGTGGAGGGAACCCACGAACCCATCATCTCCCGCGAGGTCTGGGATACCGTGGTCAGCATCGACAAAAAGAAGGTGCGCAAGACGCCGCCCACGGACGGTATCCGCAGCATCTTCACCGGCCTTGTCTACTGCGCCGACTGTGGCTTCAAAATGCGTAACCACATCGAGCGCTTCACCTATAAGGACGGAACGCCGGGGCGGTACAGCTCCTTTATCTGCGGCAACTATGCCAGAAGCGGCAAAAGCGCCTGCACCATCCACTCCATCTATGAGAATGTGCTGGAGGAGCTGGTGCTGACGGACATCCGGGAAAAGGCGCGCTTCGTCGAGTGCGACGGTGAGCGCCTTGCCGAGCAGATCAGCCGCATGAAGGAAAAGGAAAGCCGCAGCCGCGTCATCTCCTATGAGCAGGAGCTGAAAGCGGCAGCGGCGCGTATGACGGAGCTGGAACGGCTGATGCAGAATCTCTATGAGGACAAATGCACCGGCGCGATCCCGCAAACGGTATTCCAGACCCTCATGCGAAAGTATGAGGCGGAGCGCGCGGAAAAGGCTGCCGCCATCCCGGAGCTGGAGAAAAAAGTCCGCTTGCAGCTTGAAACAAAGCAGGACGCAAACCGCTGGATGGATGTGATCCGCCGCTACACCGAGATCACGGCGCTGGACGAAAGCATCCTCTTTGAGCTGGTGGACCGCATCGAGGTGGGCGAGGCGCGGAAGGTCAACGGACAGCGCATCTGCGACGTCAAGGTGGTCTACCGCTACGTCGGCAGCGTGGACGACGCGCTGGCACAGGAGAGGCTGGAAGCGTATGAAAAAGCTATATAAGGTCGGCATCTATTGCCGGTTGAGCGTGGACGACGCCTCCAACTCCGCCAAGGCGAAAAACTATATCCCCGCTGATGAATCCGTCAGCATCGAGAATCAATATAAACTGCTTTCCAAATTCGTAATGCTCAACGGCTGGACGGAGGTCAAGTCCTACTCGGACGACGGTTATAGCGGCGGAAATTTTCAGCGTCCCGGATTTCTGGAGATGCTGGAGGATGCGCGGCACGGCCTTATCAACCTGATCCTTGTGAAAGACCTATCACGGCTGGGCCGTGATTTTGTGGAGGTCGGGCGCTATACCGACGTTATTTTCCCCTCGTTGGGCTGCCGCTTCGTATCCGTCCTTGACTGCCTCGACACCGAGGGCGACAACACGGATATGCTGCACTTCCGCAGTCTGATGAACGACTACCACTTGAAAGACCTCTCCAATAAGGTAAAATCCGTTCTTCACGCCAAAATGCGCAGCGGTCAGTATATCGCCGCCTACGCGCCCTACGGCTACCGCAAGAGCGAGGAGGACAGGCACCGGCTGGTGATCGACGAGGAAGCAGCCGCCGTGGTGCGCCGGATGTTCGAGCTACGGCGCGGCGGCATGGCCTACGGCAAGATTGCCGCCGTGCTGAACAGCGAGGGCATCCTGTCCCCGCGCTGGTATTGGGCAAAGCGGTACGGCAACGGCTCCTGCAAGTACGCGAACCTTTGGATGTACGCCACGGTGAAGAATGTATTGACAAACGAGGTCTACACCGGAAATCTCATTCAGAACCAGACCGGCTCGCGCTCCTATAAGGACGACACCATGATCTATAAGCCGGAATCCGAATGGATACGGCATGAGGCTTTGCATGAAGCCATCATCTCGCCGGAGGTATGGAATGAAGTGCAGGCCATCAACCGGGAAAGGACGCGGCTCTCGGCGGACAACGCGCCGCCGAAGCCCTTCCTGTTCACCGGCAAGCTCGTCTGCGCCGACTGTAAAGCACCCCTTCAGGGCAACCGGGAGACGCAGCGCCGCAAGAACGGCACGTCCAAAAAGTACGTTTCCTATTTCTGCTCCCGTTATACGGCCTCCGGCTACGGCGCGTGTTCCAGGCACACCATCTATGAGATGACGCTGACGGAGCTTGTATTGAGCGAGATCCGCGCCCATGCCGAGGCGCTGGAACTGGACGAAGCTGCCATGCTGGACAGGCTGCAAGCGCAGCGCACCGCCGCAGACGCAGAGCGTCAGGAAAGCGTCCGGCAGGAGATTGGGAAGCTGCGCCGCCGCGTCTATGAGCTGGAGCAAATGACCGCCAAGCTCTATGAGGACAAGGTTTGCGGCAGCATCAGCGCAGCGTCCTTCGCCGTGCTGCTTGAAAAGACCGAGCAGGAGCGCCGCCAGCGAACCGACCGGCTGGATACGCTTCTTGCGGAAGTCAGGGAGTATGAGCAGAGTGCCGCAGACATCCAAAACTGGGCGGCAGTCGTCCGAAAGCACCTGCATATTCGGGAGCTTGACCGTGAAACGGTGGACGAGCTGATCGACCGTATCGAGGTTGGGGAAAGCGCTGTCGTTGACGGAAAGCGCGTCCGGGATATTAGAATCTTCTACCGTTTTATCGGGAATGTCTGAATGGAGGTCAGATCATGGATAGCAGTAAAAGCAAGCGTGTGGTATTATATTGCCGTGTAGCAACGCAGGCGCAGCTTGACGGCGACCACACGCTGGAAGCACAAAGTGCCCGGCTGCATGAGCAGGCCGAGCGGCTGGGTTATGAAATCGTGGGAGAAGTCAGCGAGTATGAAAAAGGAACTACACTTGACCGCGACGGCTGGAAAAGGGCTTGTCAGGAGGCGGTGGAGCAAAAGGCGGATATTCTCCTTGTTGCCGATCTTACACGGATAGCGCGCGACCCAATCCTTTGGATGCAGGCTTTGCGCGAGTTGAGCGGCAAGGGCGTCTGGATTCAGTCCGCTGCTGAACCGGATGCGTTTCGGGTAAATCCCTTTTTTCACCTATGGCTGCCGCCGGGAATCCAATGGCAACTTACACTCCATGAACTATGGAAAACTTACCGCAGGAACAACGAAAACAGCGATTGATACAGTCAAAACCGTCCGAAAAGGGAGAAATCATTACTTACCTTTCCCGAATGGGAGATGTTCTTCATGATGTTCAAGAACGGCGTGAAGTCATTGTCCTGCGGGGTGGCGCTGTCCACATTGTTGTTGACAGCGATGAAGCGAACGCCCTTCTTCGGGAAAAGAATCTCCGTGTAATAGCCGACTTGCAGGTAATTTCTGCCAAAACGACTAAGGTTTTTTACAATCAGGACTTCCACATGACCTGCTTCGATTTCTTCCAGCAGGGCGGCAAAGCCGGGACGGTTGAAATTCGTACCCGAATAACCGTCGTCATAAAAATGGCGAATGTTTCTCAGCCCTTTCTGACGGGCATATTCTTCGAGGTATTTTTTCTGGTTCTGGATGGAGTTTGATTCCCCGGCCTGTTCATCGTCCCTTGACAGACGCTCATACAGGGCTGTGATTTTGATTTCTTCCTTCTTAGCCACGGTTTTGACCTCCCTTCTTCAAAGAAATCTTCGTTTGTGAAACGCTCCTTTTTTCTATCCTCTTATAGTGTAACCGTTGGGGTCTGTCGCCACGAATGAGGTCGGATAGTCCGTGGTCGGAAAGCATTGCATCAGGTTGGGCTTCACAAAAAATCTTGTTTTCCCCGAACCGCTGCCGCCGATCACCAGCACATTTTTATTCCGGGCCGTCTTTGGGTCTTTGGGCCTGCCGTTCATGGTGAGCCGTTCCGTTTGGGTAAGCAGAATGTTATTTTCAAACTTGGGGTCGATATAAGGCGCTATATCCTTGGCCGTCCCCTAGCGGGCGCTGCCGTACTCCATACCCTTACGATACTTTTTCACATTTTTGCCCTTGCAGTACACCACCAGCCGCACGATCACCGCACCGGCGATACCGATGCACAGGTCAAACGGATGCAGGCTGGGGAGGGGATTTGCAAAGGCCGCTGAAAAGCCGTCCGCAAAGTGTAAGAGCTTCCCCGACAGGTCAGCGCCAGCGGCCAGCCGGTACGCCTGCCCAACTTTCCCGAACAGATACACAAAGATCAGATACGGGAGGTTCAAAATCAGCAATTTCCTTACGTCAGGCTTCACAGCTCCAGCCCCCTTTCCTCGATTTTTTCCTTGGCCCGCTGCTTGGTCTGCGCCGCTACCTTTTGCTTCACAGCGGACAAAACCTTGCGGATAGAGGGCCGCTGATCCTTGGAAAGCGTCTTGGCCGTAAACTCCCGAAACGCCTGTTCCAGATTGTCCGCGTCCTTGGATTTGAAAATCACAACATAGTGGGGCGGTTGGGTGGTCTTATCCTTTCGCAAGGTAAAATCCATGCCGTATTTTTTTGCACAGGGCTTGAACGCTCCAATGTTGGCCTCGGTAATCTCGATGTTGGAGAGGGCGACCCCATGCTTTTTTAACTGCTTTAGGCTCTGCTGGCTGTGATGCAGCGTGTTCTTGCTCTTGGCCCGGTGTTGCAGGTACTTTTTCAGCGCCGCTTGCAGCACTTGGGCCGTGAGCTTGCCCGTTTTCATAGACAGGGCAATGGTCTTTTGGGTGACTTCTTCCTGCAATAGTATCCCTCCTTGTCTGAAAGTCAGAAGCGGCGTCTAAGGTGGAACCACCAGACGCCGCAGATAAATGTGGGTCAAATCCGTACCCGCAGGCCGGAAAGGTCGTCGGCCCGGATACCGACAAGATACCAGCTATCGGCCATTTCAATGCGGGTGGGCCGCCATTTGCCGCCAATCATCACGTCGAAGCACTCCCCGCAATGGAGGCCGCCGTAGTAGTCGGCCAGATCAAAGCGGATGTCGTAGCGGTCTGTCTGCTCGTCAAAAATCAATGCGCCCTGCTTCATAGGGTCGTCCTCCTTTTCTCGTTACAGGCTTTCGTCCCCGCCGCAGGAACCGTCCGGCAGGCCGGATTTGGACTTTCCCCAATCCGGCTGCGCCATGTCGTGCGCGACAAGGGCCGTGTAGTAGTTGGAAATAGTGCTGGGGGCGTTAAACAGCATAGCCCGTAGGTACTGCTTGATGTTGCGGACGCGGGTTGTGTTCTCCCGCAGGCCATCCAGCACAAAGCGGATATGTTCGCCGTTGAGCTTCATGTACTTTGACTTTACCAGCTCGGCGGGGTAGTCGTCCCCGGCAACACGGATCGTCTTGCGGGAGGTGCAGACGGTTTCCAGCATCAGGTCTACGATCTCGTCAAGCTGCTCCCGGTCAATTTGAGAATCCTGAATGAGATAGTCATACTCGATGTTCTCCAAAATGATTTCCCGATAAATCCGTACAGCCTCGTCCTTTCCCGTCCTTTTCCTTTCCGGCGGCGTAGCCGCTGCCTCCGCAGGGGGGAGGGGTCAGGAAGAGGAGAGGAAAGGAATGAAATCGGTACTTTGTCCATCTGTATTTATTTTTTCTGTCTTTGGTAAGTAAGTTGTTTGTATATCTTTATTTAATTGCGTTGGATTTCCCGACGACGGATTATCCGATGTCGGATTTTCCAACACCGGGTCAGCCGATGTTGGATTTTCCAATACCGGGTTTTCCAATACCGGCTGCTCGTAGATGGTATAGACCATATCGGCCATTTTGCCTTTCGGGTCGCGTCCCTGCTCCCGCCTGATATATCCAGCCTTTTCAAGCTCCCATACCGCCGTCCTAATCGCGTCGATGCTTTCCCGGTTGATAAGGGACAGGCCCTTTAGGGTGTAGTCCCAATCCTCCGGCAAGGACAGCATTTGCGACAGCAGGCCCTTGGCTTTCAGGGACAGGGCCTTGTTCCGCAGGTTGTGATTTGACATCACCGTGTAGCCTCGATTCTTTTCTACGCGGAATACTGCCATATCAAAATCAGCTCCTTTCACAGTGAATTTGGCCCCGCTGCAAGACCGGTGAGCTTGCCCGGCTGATAGGGACACTCTGCATAGACGCAGAATTGATATTTCCAATCCGGGCGATAAAAGCGGCAGGTGCCGCAATCCTCCGGCGCGTCCGCCCCGCCGCCGTCGTAGTGATCGAAACCGGGCTTTTCCTGCATCAGCCGTTCAAAGGCACGATTCTGGCCGGAAGTAAAGTACATAGTGTCACCTCCTTTCCTTGGGCAAAAAGAAATGCCTTTTTCGTCGCAGACTTACGAAAAAGGCATTTCAGGTGTGATTATAGAGATGTTTAATTGTCTTTAGATTTTTGAAAAGTCCCGGTTTATGCGGGTTTGCGCTGGTTGTGCTAATCGGAACGAAGCGACGTCCTATACAGACCCCGAGAACGAGGCGGTCATCAGTCCGCTCTGGCAAAGCTGGTGCAGGGGAAGACACTGCTGGTCATCGCGCATAGGCTTTCTACGATTACAGATGCAGACCAGATTATTGTTGTGAATCTGGGAAGAATCGAAGCCACCGGCACACAGGCGGAGCTTCTTGGCTCCTGCCCGCTTTATCGAACCATGTGGGAAGCCCACATCAGCGTCAAAGACGACGGGGAGGTGGCGTAATGCTCACGACACTGAAAAAATTCTTCGCCTTCTGTGGCAAAGAAAACCGGAAGCTACAGCTCGATTTGAGCAAGTACTTTGATACGCTGAACCATGAAAAGCTGCTGAA
>ERZ827450.961-NODE-961-length-34788-cov-10.599286_pt1 | contig 34788 bp, 20 predicted proteins | sample MGYA00519773_ERZ827450 | MGnify/ENA primary metagenome ERZ827450 (study PRJEB31778, sample SAMEA3449306) | human gut metagenome | biome: human gut; feature: human-associated habitat; material: faeces | place: United Kingdom | collected 2010/2012 ...
TCGAGGAACACCAGCGGTTCGGCGCCCTGCGCCAGCACGTCGTTGACGCACATGGCCACGGCATCAATGCCGATCGTGTCGTGCTTGTCCATCTCGAAGGCCAGCTTGAGTTTGGTTCCCACGCCGTCGGTCCCGCTCACGAGCACCGGTTCCTTCACCTTGAGGGCCGAGAGGTCGAACATACCGCCGAAGGCGCCGATGTTGCCCATCACACCCAGACGCGAGGTCGAGGCCACATGCTTTTTGATGCGCCGCACCACTTCGTATCCGGCTTCGAGATTCACGCCGGCCTTTTCATAACTTTGAGCCATAGCAATATATGGTTTAAATAATTTAAATTCCCTGTTTTTATCCCCATTCTCCGGGCCCGTCATTGGGAGGCATCGCCAGATGCCGTGGCAATCCGGGAAAAATGCCGTAACGTCACAACACCGGTTCAGATTGCCGCGTCGGACCTGCGTCCTCCTCGCAATGACCGCTTCGCGTCCGCTAACATTTTACGTCCTTGTTGGCCTCCTCGGGCGACTGGTAGAGCGCCGTGGGATACTGCCCCGTGAAGCAGGCCATGCAAAGTTCCTTGCGGCTGCCCGCCTTCAACAGCGACTCGGGCGAGAGGAACACCAGCGAATCGGCGCCGATCTCCTCGCAGACCCCCGCCGTGTTCTTGCGGGCCGAGATCAGCTCCTCGCGTGTCGAGGTGTCCACGCCGTAGAAGCAGGGATCGGTCATCGGGGGACTGGCGATGCGCACGTGCACTTCGGTGGCTCCCGCCTCCTTGAGCATCGTGACGATGCGCCGCGAGGTCGTGCCGCGCACGATCGAGTCGTCGACCAGCACCACGCGCTTGCCCCTGACAATCGAACGCACGGCCGAAAGTTTCATCCTCACGCCCTTCTCGCGCAGCTCCTGCGAGGGCTGGATAAAGGTGCGGCCGATATACTTGTTCTTGATAAGTCCCATTTCATACGGCAATCCGCTCGCCTCGGCGTAACCCATCGCGGCGCTGAGGCTCGAATCGGGCACGCCGACCACGATGTCCGCCTCGGCGGGAGCCTCCTTCCAGAGCAGGCGTCCCGACTCCTTGCGGTAGGCGTGGACGTTGCAGCCGTCGATGTCGCTGTCCGGGCGTGCGAAGTAGATGTACTCCATCGAACACATTTCGTGACGCTTGTACATCGAGTAGTCGCGGCTGCGGATGCCCTGTTTATCAATCGTCACGATCTCGCCCGGCTCGACGTCGCGCACGAACTCCGCGCCCAGCACGTCGAACGCGCACGTTTCGCTCGACACCACCCATCCGTCGCCCAGCTTGCCGATCGACAGCGGACGCACGCCGTACTTGTCGCGGCAGGCGTAGATGCGGTTGGCCGTCATAATCAGGAAGGCGAAAGCCCCTTCGAGCATGTTCAGCGCGTCGATGATCGAGAAGATGCGCGGCCGGTCGTGGTAGCGCGTCTCCTTCTTGATCAGGTGGGCCAGGATCTCGCTGTCGGAGGTCGACTGAAACAGGCTGCCCTTGTTTTCGAGGTGGCGGCGCAGCAACTCCGAATTGACGATATTGCCGTTATGCGCCAGCGCGAAGTCGCCCGTGTTGTGGCGGAAGAGGAACGGCTGGACATTCTCCATGCCGCCGCCTCCGGCCGTGGTGTAACGCACATGGCCGATGGCCGTGGAACCTTTCAGCGTGGCGAGTTTCGCCTCGTCGAAAACCTCCGTCACCAGCCCTCCGCCCTTGATGCGGCGGAACGTGCCGCTCTCGTCCACCGAGACGATGCCGGCCCCCTCCTGCCCGCGGTGCTGCAAGGCGTGGAGACCGTAATAGGTCAGCGACGCGGCGTTCGGCACTCCGTAGATGCCGAACACCCCGCACTCCTCGTGCAATTCACGGTCGCGGATCACTTCCATCATACTACCCGACGATTTTTTGCAGGCGCGCCAGAATCTCCTCGTAAGCCTCGCGGACCTTGCCCAGGTCGCGGCGGAAACGGTCCTTGTCGAGTTTCTCGTTGGTCGTCATGTCCCACAGGCGGCAGGTGTCGGGCGACACCTCGTCGGCGAGCACGATCTCCCCGTCCGACGTACGGCCGAACTCGATCTTGAAGTCCACGAGTTTGATGTTCATCTTGGCGAAAAGGTTGCGCAGGATCTCGTTGATACGCGAGGTCATGGCGTAGATCAGTTCGAGTTCCTCGTAGGTCACGGCACCCAATGCCACGGCGTGGTGGTCGTTGATCAGCGGGTCGCCCAGCTCGTCCTTCTTGTAGCAGATGTCGTAGATGACGTTCGACGGCTGCGTACCCTCCTCGATACCGAGGCGCTGGGCCATCGAACCGGCGATGACATTGCGCACGATCACCTCCAGCGGGATGATCGTCACCCGGCGGCACACCTGGTCGCGGTCGTTGATCGTCTCGATATAGTGGGTCTTGACACCCGACTTCTGAAGCTCCTTGAAAATCAGGGTCGAGATGGCGTTGTTCAGCACGCCCTTGTTTTCGATCGTGGCTTTCTTGATGTTGTTGAAAGCCGTTGCCGCATCCTTGTAGTGGATGATGATCTTGTCGGGATCGTCGGTGCGGAAAACCTGTTTTGCCTTGCCTTCGTAGAGCATTTCGAGCTGTTTCATGGTGTTTGTGAGTTTAAGTTTTATATTGTACTAATTTTTGCGGAAATAGTCGACGGCATTGCGGAACAGCGACTGCTCCTTCTCGCCTGCGATATTTTTGAAGAGGTTTTTCTCGTAACGCTCCGTATGCCCCATCTTGCCGAGGATCTGGCCGTCACGCGACACCAGGCCCTCGATGGCATACGACGAACCGTTGGGGTTGTACGGCGCCTCGGCCGTCGCACGCCCTTCGGGATCGACATACTGGAAGGCCACCTGCCCGTTGGCGAACAGCTCCCGGGCAAGTTCTTCGCTCACGACGAACTTGCCTTCGCCGTGGCTGACAGCGATCGAGTGGATGTCGCCCAGGCCAAAGCCCGCGAGCCACGGGGAGTTGAGCGTCGAGACGCGCGTCGAGACGATCTGCGAAATATGGCGGTTGATGTCGTTGCGGAACAGCGTCGGCGAATCCTTGGTCACCATGCCCAGGCGGCCGTAAGGCAGCAGGCCGGATTTGACGAGCGCCTGGAAACCGTTGCAGATGCCGAGGATCAGCCCTCCGCGGTCGAGCAACGCATGGATTTCATCGCGTATATCCTTATTGTTGAGTACGTTGACGATAAACTTGGCGCTGCCGTCGGGTTCGTCGCCCGACGAGAAGCCGCCGCTCAGCACGAAGATATGGGCGCGGCGGATATGTTCCTTCATTTCGCGGATCGAACGCAGGATGTCGTCGCCCCCGAGGTTGCACAACACGCTCATTTCGACCTCGGCCCCGGCCTTGCGGAATGCTTTGGCCGTGTCGTAGTCGCAGTTGGTGCCCGGGAACACGGGGATATAGACCAGCGGATGTTCGACGGCTTCGCCCCGATAGGCGAAAGTCCGGGGTGCGGGCTCCGAGGTCATCACCCCGGCATGGTTCTCCCCCTTGTCGGGGTAAACGGCCGCGAATTTCTCGGTATTGGCCTTGTAGAGGGCGTCGAGCGGCATTTTCACGCCGTTGACGGTCAACGCCCCTTCGGCTGCGGTCATACCCAGCAGCCCGGCCGCAGGATGGGTCAGTTCGACGGCGCTCTCGACAAGGATCGAACCATAGGCGTATCCGAAGAGTTCCGCCTCGTCCATCTCCACCTCGGCGCCGATGCGGTTGCCGAAAGCCATCTTGGCAAGACCTTCGGCGACACCTCCGAAGCCCACCGACCATGCGGCGAGGATATTGCCGCGTTCGATATTTTCGCTGACAAAGCCGAAGTTGTCCTTCAGCTGCGCCGTGTCGGGCATATGGTTCTCCCTGGGCGTATGGCGCACCAGGTAGATACGGTTGCCGGCCTTCTTGAAATCGGTCGAAATGACCGTCCCGGCATTCACCGTCGTGATGCCGAAGGCCATCAGCATGGGCGGGACGTTGATATGCTGGAACGTGCCCGACATCGAGTCCTTGCCGCCGATCGAGGGCAGGCCCAGTTCGACCTGCATCTTCAGCGCACCGAGCAGGGCACCCAGCGGCTTGCCCCACGAGCGGGGATCGCGGGTCATGCGTTCGAAATATTCCTGGTATGAGTAACGCATCCTGTCATAACGCGCGCCCGCAGCCACGACCTTGGCAGCAGCTTCGACGACGGCATACGCAGCACCGTGGTAAGGGCTCCACGAGGCCAGGTAGGGATTGTAGCCGAAGGCCATGATGCTGGCCGTGTCGGTGTAACCGTCGGTCGGGAGTTTCTGCACCGACACCTGCGTTTCGCTGCCCTGCGTGCGGCCGCCGAACGGCATCAGCACGGTGGAACGGCCGATCGTCGAATCGAACATTTCGATCAGGCCGCGCTGCGAGACGACATTGTTGTCGCGCAGGTTCTCCTCGAAGCGTTCGGCAAACGTCGCGCCCACGACCTCACGGGCAAAGGGATCGCGGTTCTCCACCTCACCGATCATGGCTTCGGCATAGTGCTTCGCCCCGGCGCTGTCGATGAATTCACGCGCGAGGTCTACGACTTTGCGCCCTTTGTTGAACATCCGCATACGGGCCGTATCCGTCACGTCGGCCACCTCGACCGCCTCGATATTCTCCTCGCGGCAGTATTCCATGAACCGGGCGACGTCTTTCGCCTCGACGACTACGGCCATGCGCTCCTGCGACTCGCTGATCGCCAGTTCCGTGGAATTCAGGCCGCTGTACTTGGTCTTCACGCGGTCGAGATAAATATCCAGCCCGTCGGCCAGCTCGCCGATGGCGACGCTGACGCCGCCGGCGCCGAAGTCGTTCGATTTCTTGATGAGCCGCGTCACCTCGGGGCGGCGGAACAGGCGTTCGAGTTTGCGCTCCTCGGGGGCATTGCCCTTCTGCACCTCGCTGCCGCAGGTTTCGAGCGACTTAGTATTGTGCTCTTTCGACGAACCCGTGGCGCCGCCGATACCGTCACGCCCCGTGCGGCCACCCAGCATGACAATCTTGTCGCCCGGGACGGGTTTTTCGCGGCGGACGTTTTCAGCCTTCACGGCACCGACCACGGCACCGACTTCGAGGCGCTTGGCCACATAGTCGTCGTGGTAAATCTCGCGCACATGGGTCGTTGCCAGCCCGATCTGATTGCCGTAACTGGAGTAGCCCGCGGCGGCCTTCTTCGAAATGACGCTCTGCGGGAGCTTGCCTTCGAGCGTATCGGACACCTTCTGGTAGATATTGCCGGCACCCGTTACACGCATGGCCTGGTAGACGTAGCTGCGCCCCGACAACGGGTCGCGGATAGCGCCGCCCAGACAGGTCGAAGCGCCGCCGAACGGCTCGATCTCGGTCGGGTGGTTATGGGTTTCGTTCTTGAATTGCAGGAGCCACTTCTCGGTCGCCCCGTCGACATCGACATCGACGTATACCGAGCAGGCGTTGTTCTCGTCGCTCACTTCCAGGTCGTCCAGCAGCCCTTTCTTGCGCAGGTAGCGGGCGCCGATGGTCGCCATGTCCATCAGGCAGATGCTCTTGTGCTCGCGCCCCAGTTCGCGGCGGATGCGCAGGTAGAGGGCCAGCGAATCCTCGATCTCGTCCTTTACGAACGATTCCTCGACCGTGATGCCCTCCAGCTCGGTGGTGAAGGTCGTATGGCGGCAATGGTCGCTCCAATAGGTGTCGAGGATGCGCAGCTCGGTCTCATAGGGATCGCGCCCCTCGGCACGGAAATATTTCACCACCTCGCGCAGGTCGTCGGCATTCATCGCCAGCCCGTACCGCTTGCAGCAGGGTTCCAGTTCGGCGTCGGTCATCTTGGTGAAGCCTTCCAGCACGGCGACGGGCTTCACCTCGGCCTGTTCCATGTCGGTCAGCACGTCCAGATTCTTCTCACGCGACTCGACCGCGTTGATATAGTAATGGCGGATGCGCGCCAGGTCTTCGTCGGAAACGGCATCGTCGAACAGCAACAGCTTCGACGAGCGGATGCGCACCTGGGCCGACGGGTCGATCAGCCGCACGCAGTCGACGGCCGACGCGGCACGTTGGTCGAACTGGCCGGGGAGGTACTCCACGGCGATGTATTTCCGTCCCGCCAGGTCGCACGAATCGGTCACGCTGTCGGTTACCACTTCGCCGAAGACGCTGTAACGGCTCTTTTCGAGCAGCTCTCGGCTGAACCCGAACAGGTCGTAGACGTTGAGCAACTGCAGACTGCGGATGTCCAGGTTCAGATTGGTGTTCAGCTCCCGGCGCAGGCTGTCGGCCTCGACCCGGAAACGGGGATGTTTCTCAACAAAAATCCGGTAGTTTTCCATGTTATTTCGTTTGCACTTATTTTACGAATCTGTCGGCCCACGCGGCACCGTATTCCCCGGCGTCCATCCCGACGAAGGTGATATGCCCCATCTTGCGCTTCGGACGGCTCTCGGTCTTGCCGTAAAGGTGGACATGGACACCCGGGCGGTTTTCGGCGGCGATTCTCTCGGCCGCTTCGAGATCCTGCCCCAGGATATTCTTCATCACGGTCGGCGCCACGAGCTGCGGCTCCTGCAACGGTTCGCCCAGCAGGAAGCGCACCAGCTCGCGGAACTGGTTGGTCGTGCACCCCTCGATGGTATAGTGCCCCGAATTGTGGGGCCGCGGCGCCATTTCGTTGAAATAGAACTCCCCGTCGCGGATGAAGAACTCGATGGCGAGGATCCCGCGGTAGCGGCAGGATTTCATGAACCGCTCGCCGGCCGCAGCCATGCGGCTGCGCAGGCCGTCGTCGATCCCCTCGGCGGGGACGAAGCACAGGTCGAGGATGCCGTCGCGGTGGACGTTCCGCCCGATGGGGAAATGGATGACGCGCTCCCCGTTCGAGACCATCACGATGCTGGCTTCGAAATCGAACGGCACGAACGCCTCCAGGATGCAGGGTACGGAGAGCATCGGCAGCGCACGCGGCACGTCGGCCTCGTCCTTCAACACCAATTGCCCGTGGCCGTCGTATCCCAGCGTACGGGTCTTGAGCACCGCCGGGAATCCGATCTCGGCCAAGGCGGCACGCAGCGACGCCTCGTCGTCCACGGCGGCGTACAGGGGCGTCCGCAGCCCGTTGGCGCGGGCATTGTCCTTCTCGCGCAGGCGATCCTGCGAATCGTAGAGCGGGCGGAAACCCTGCGGGATGTTGTATTTCTTTTCCAGCGGGATCAGCACGCTGCCCGGGACGTTTTCGAATTCGTAGGTCACCACATCGCTGCGGCGGCAAAGCTCTTCGAGCGCCGCGGCATCGTCATACGCCGCCACGATGTGCCCGTCGCTCAGCGCGAACGCGGGGGCGTCGGGCGCAGGGTCGAGGCACAGCGTGCGCGCCCCGAGCAGGTGCGCCTGCTCGACGATCATCAGCCCCAGCTGACCGCCGCCGATGATACCGATCGTTTTCGCCGTCTCTGCCATAGCCGCCTCCCCTGCCGGATTAAAGTTCTGCCGCCAGTACGTCGGCGGTCTGTTTCGCACGGAACGCTTCGAGCCGGGCAGCCAGCTCCGCATCCTGCAGTGCGAGGATCGACACGGCTATCAGCGCCGCGTTCTTCGCCCCGTTGATGGCCGTCGTCGCCACCGGAACGCCCGCAGGCATCTGCACGATCGAAAGCAGCGAATCCAGCCCGTTCAGGGCCCGCGACTTCACGGGGACGCCCACCACGGGGAGCGTGGTCATCGAGGCCACCATGCCCGGCAGGTGCGCGGCACCGCCCGCACCGGCGATAATCACCCCGATACCACGGCTTTTGGCCGTCTTGGCATATTCGCACAGCAGGTCAGGGGTACGGTGGGCGCTCACCACGCGCTTTTCGAAATCGACCCCGAATTGTCCGAGCATGGCGACGGCATCGGCCATCACCTCATAATCGCTCACCGAGCCCATAATAACACCGACCTTCATACCTTTGGTTTTAAGTTTGAAAAAAAGACAGACCGCCACGACACGTATGTCATGGCGGTCTGGTATCTATCTGCGTATTCCGCTCCCGGACACCTGCTGCCCTTGCATCTGCGTACTCCGATCCTGCTGTCGGCACGACGACGAATAGAACGCAGCGGCCTGGCCCTGCTGTTTCTTACGTTCGCGTTGGTCGATTCTGTCGGTAGATGTCATGGGGAGGTGTTCGGATTAACCTAACAATTGTCAAAACAACGCTACAAAAATAGCGCTTTTCAGCCGATTTACAAAATCCCCGGGCATATTCTATTGACAAATTATCGACATTTCGGGATTCCGGCAAAAACAAAAAATCCGCCGCAGCCGGAACCGGCCGCGGCGGATTGACATCGGTTCAACCCGTCCGTGTTATTCGCGGCTGAACGAGTAAGGGGCATCCCCGGGCTCCGTACCCCGCGTGTAATCGGGGTCGGGACGCATCGAGAAGCGGACGCCGGCACCCTTCACGAGGTCGGAATGGCGCAGGAAATTATACGTATAGGATTTCCCGTCGAACTGCACGGCTCCGATATAACGGTTCTCGGGGCTGTTGTCCGGCGCTTCGAGCACAATCTTATTCCCGTTTTCGAGGTTCACGACGGCCTTGCGGAACAGCGGCGAACCGACGACGTATTCGTCCGAAGCCGGGCAGACGGAATAGAACCCCAGGGCGGAAAAGACATACCAGGCCGAAGTCTGGCCGTTGTCCTCGTCGCCGCAATAGCCGTCGGGACAGGCCGAATAGAGGCGATCCATCACCTCGCGCGCCCAGTACTGGGCTTTCCACGGGGCACCCGCATAATTATAGAGGTAGATCATGTGCTGCGCAGGCTGGTTGCCGTGGGCGTAGTTGCCCATGTCGGCCACCTGCATCTCGGTGATCTCGTGGATGCGGAATCCGTAGTAGCTGTCGTCGTAGATCGGCGGCACGACGAATACCGAGTCGAGCATCTGGACGAACTGCTCCCGGCCGCCCATCAGGTCGACGAGCCCCTCGACGTCGTGGAATACCGACCACGTATAATGCCACGAGTTACCCTCGGTGAAGGCGTCGCCCCACTTGTAGGGACTGAACGGCGCCTGGAACTTGCCGTCCCTGAGGCGACCGCGCATCAGACGGGTTTCGGGGTCGAAGACATTGCGGTAGTTCCGGGCACGCGCCGCCCACTTGTCCAGTTCAGCCTGGGGACGGTTCAGTTTCTTCGCCACCTGCAGAATACACCAGTCGTCGTAGGCGTATTCGAGCGTACGTGCCACGTTCTCGGGAATGTTCACGTCGTAAGGGATATATCCCAGCTCGTTGTAGTACTCGTGCCCCCAGCGTCCGGTCGACGCAACGGTCGGGTGCACGTGCTCCGTGGCATACACCATCGCATCGTAGAGCACCCCGAGGTCTTTGTCGTTCGTGCCCTTCACCACGGCATCGGCAACCACCGAAGCGGAATTGTTGCCCACCATGCAGCCGCGGTGCCCGGGCGACGCCCATTCGGGCAGGAAACCGCTCTCGCGTGCCGCGTTAGCGAGTCCCTGCTGGATTTCGGCGTTCACGGAGGGGTAAACGAGGTTCAGCAGCGGGAAAAGGCTGCGGAAGGTGTCCCAGAACCCGGTGTCGGTATACATGTAGCCGGGGAGCACCTCGCCGTTGTAGGGGCTGTAATGCACGACCTCGCCCTGGTCGGTCACCTCGTAGAACTTACGCGGGAAGAGCACCGACCGGTAGAGGCACGAATAGAACGTACGGTACTGGTCGTCCGTACCGCCCTCTACCTCGATGCGTCCCAGCACATCGTCCCAGCGCGCCTGCGCCTTGGACTTCACCGTTTCGAAATCGTCGCTACCCAGTTCCCGGAGGTTCTGCAGCGCCTGTTCGGGAGAAATGAACGACGACGCCACGCTGGCGCATATCTGCTGGCCGCGGCGGGTCGCGAAATGCACCTTGGCCACGGCATGTTCGCCCGTGACGGACTTCTGCCCTTCGGGATAGAGCAGGTTGCTGCCGGGTTTGTATCCGCCGGGGGCATCGGTCAGCTCGATGGCGCTGAACGGCGTATCGAAGCGCACGACGAACCAGTTGCGGAAATTCTCCGGCACGCCACCGCTGTTGCGCGTGGTGTAACCGACGATCGTACGGTCGTCGACCATCCCGACCTGCGAACCACGGTCGAAGGCGTCGATCACCACACCCGACTCCTTCGAGTCGGGGAAGGTGAAGCGCATCATCGCGGCACGGTCGGTCGGCGTGATCTCCACGCGGATGTCATGGTCGGCGAGGTAAGTCTTATAGTAATAGGGTTTGGCCACTTCGGACTGGTGCGAAAACCAGCTGGCGCGCGACTCCTCGTCGAATTTATCCTCCCCGCGCACGGGCATGAGCGAGAACTGGCCGTAATCGTTGATCCACGGCGAAGGCTGGTGGGTCTGCTTGAACCCCCGCACCTGGTGCGCCCCGTAAGTATATGCCCAGCCGTCGCCCATCTTGCCGGTCTGGGGCGTCCAGAAATTCATGCCCCACGGCAAGGCGATGGCCGGATAGGTATTGCCCGTCGAGAGCGAAAAATCCGACTGCGTACCGACCAGCGTCGAAACGTACTCCGAAGGACGGAGGCGCTGCTCCCCGGCCGAAGGACATGTGCACGAAGCGAGTGCGGCGGCGCAGAGGGCGGCAAATGCGATATATCCTTTTTTCATGGCCTTCCGATGTTTAGAGTTCATACCACACTGCGGGTTCGGCACCCATCTCGAATTCGAGCACACCGCCCGCGGCGATGTCGTCGAAGGCAATATAGGGTTTCGTATACGGCTTGCCATTGAGCTTCACCGCCTGGATGTATTTGTTCGCGGCGGAATTGTTATGCGCCGTGACGGTCAGCACACCGTCGCGGACACGCACTTCAGCCTTGTCGAAGAGCGGCGAGCCGAAGAAATAGCGGCCCCCGGCGGGTTCGACCTGGTAGAAACCCAGCGACGAGAGGACGTACCATGCCGACATCTGCCCCACGTCCTCGTTGCCCGAAAGCCCGTCGGGCCGGTCGTGGTAGAGCGTCGTCAGTATCTCGCGCACCTTGTCGGCGGTCTTCCACGGCTGACCGATCATCGTGTAGAGGTAGACGACGTGGTGGCTGGGTTCGTTGCCGTGGGCGTACTGACCGATCAGGCCCGAGATGTCGGGCGAGGCGGCTCCCTCGAGCACGGAGCTGACGACGAACAGCGAGTCGAGTTTCCCGGTGAAGGCTTCCTTGCCGCCGAAACAGCCGATCAGCCCCTCGACGTCGTGCGGCACGAGCCATGTGTACTGCCATGCGTTGCCCTCGCAGTAGTCGTCGGCGCGGTGTGTCGAGCGGAACGGATTAAAAGGCGTGCGGAACCGGCCTTTCGAATCGAGGCCGCGCATGAAGCGGGTCTGCGGATCGAAGAAATGGCGGTAGGATTTGCTTCGTTCGAGGAAATGGTCGTAATCCGCGGTCTTGCCCAGCTCTTTGGCGACCTGTGCCACGGCCCAGTCGGCGAGGGCGTACTCCATGTCGTAAGCCACCGCCTCGTTGAAGAGGTCGCAGGGGATATAGCCGTATTTCATGCGCAGATCCATACCCCGCTCGCCGAGCATCGCCGACTGCTTGAGCGCCTCGTAGGCCTGCTCCCTGTCGAAGCCGCCGTAGCCTTTGAGCACGGCGTCGGCCAGGGCCGGGATACCGGGATTGCCGACCATGCAGTCGGTTTCGTTACCCATCAGGTGCCATACGGGAAGCTTGCCCTGCTGCCGGTAGATATGGAGCATCGTATTGGCGATGTCGGGCATCTTCTCGGGGTGGAGGATCGTCATGAGGGGCTGGGCGGCGCGATAGGTGTCCCACAGCGAGAAAGTCGTATAGTTCACGAACGGCGCGGCGCGGTAGATCTTGCCGTCGGAACCGCGGTAGTCGCCGTTCACGTCGCAGAATTCGGACGGGGCGACCATCGTGTGGTAAAGCGCCGTATAGAAAATGCGGCGTGCGGCGTCGTCCGAAGTCTCGATGCGCACCTTCTGCAACTCGGCGTTCCACGCCCGGTCGGCGGCTGCGGCCGTCGCTTCGAAGTCCCAGCCGGGAAGCTCGGCCTGCATGTTCAGGCGTGCATTCTCGATGCTCACGGGCGAAATGGCGACCTTGACATAGATCGTCTCTCCGGCCGAAGTGTCGAAACCGACCCGGCCGTAAAGGCGCTCCGCCCTGAAGCTGTCGCCTTCGCGCAGGCCGCCGTCCTCGCCGCCCTCGTAAATGGCTAGCGACTTGAAGGGTTTGGAGAATTCGGCCGTGAAATAGACCCGCTGGTCTTTCGCCCAGCCCGTCGAGTAGCGGTAGCCGCTGATCGTATGGTCGTCGGCACGTTCGATGAAGGTTTCGGTCGGAGCATCCCAGCAGCCGCCGTTCTCGAGGTCGAAGACCACGGCGGCATCGGCCGATGCCGGGAAGGTATATTTGTGCAGGCCGACGCGCTTGGTGGCGGTCAGCTCCACGTCGATGCCGTAGCGGTCGAGCCGCGTGGCGTAATAGCCCGGGCGGGCCTTTTCATTGGCGTGGCTGAAATACGACCACATGCCCGACTGCGGGTCGTCCTCCGTGCCGCGGGCATAGGTCACCTGCCCCACGACGGGCATCACCGTGACGTCGAACAGGTCGCCGATACCGGTGCCGTTCAGGTGTGTGTGGCTGAAACCGATGACCGTCGTGTCGGAAATGTGGTAGCCCGACGTCCAGTCCCACGACTGCGGGATGCTCGTGGGGCCGAGCTGTACGGCGCCGAACGGGACGTTGGCGCCCATGAATACATGGCCATGGCCGCCCGTGCCGATACGCATGTCGACATACTGCGTCAGCGAATCCGTACGGGGTGCCTGCGAGCAGGCCGCCAAAAGCAGGCCTGCGCCGAGAGCTGAGAGAGATTTTAAATTCATAGGGACATATGTTGTTTTTATTTGCGTTCGGGTTGCAATCCGAAAACCAGCCGGCCGCCGCCTACCAGTTCACCGTGCGAAATGCGGTATTTCTTCAGCGGCCTGCCGCCGAGGGTCATCGAGCCGATGTAGACGTCGCCGGCTCCGGAGCGCTCCGTTTCTATAACGAGCTCCCCGGCCGGATAGTATTTCGGGTCGAGCGTAACGGTCACCTTGTCGAAAACAGGCGATGTAAGCGTATAGTAAGGCTCCCCCGGGCAGTCCGGGTAGAGGCCCATCATCGAGAAGACCGCCCACGCCGACATGGTGCCCGTGTCGTCGTTGCCGGGGATGCCGTCGGGGGCTGTCGTAAAGTACCTGTCCAGCAAACGCCGTACCTCGCGCTGCGTACGCCACTCCTCGCCCTGGAAATAGCTGAACAAGTAAGGATAGGCGATGTCGGGTTCGTTCGCCGGGTCGTACAGCCCCTGGTCGAAGACCATCTGCAGCTTGTCGATGAATCGGCGTCTGCCGCCCATCAGCCGGGCCAGTCCGGCCACGTCGTGCGGGACATAGAACGTATAGTTCCAGGCCGAACCTTCGTGGAAGCCGGGGACGGGTTCGAAATTCTCACCCTGGCGCGGGTCGAAGGGCGTGAGGAACTTACCCTCCTTGGTAATCGGACGGAACGTGCCCGACTCGGTGCTGTAATAGTTCTTATAGCCGAGCGAGCGGGCGCGGAACAACGCCGCGTCGTCTTTTTTGCCGAGCGAGTCGGCCAGCAGCGACAGCGCGTGGTCGGCGATATAGTATTCCAGGGCGTGCGACACGGAGTTGTCACCCGAAAGGTCGCGGGCGTAGAAGCCCAGCGGCACATAACCTTTTTCGATGTAGGGGTCGATGTCGGGGCGCATCCTGTTCCGCGCGCCCGGCGTCGTGGCCGATTTGCGCATCGCCTCGTAGGCGGCGTCCATATCGAAATCGCGCAGCCCCTTCATCCAGGTATCGACGATCACGGGGATCGACGGGTCGCCCTCCATGGTGAAGGTTTCACGGCCGTAGAGTTCCCACTTGGGGAGCCAGCCCCACTCCCGGTACATGCCGACCATCGAGCGCACCATCTCCAGTTGGCGTTCGGGGTAGACCAGCGTCAGCAGCTGGTGCAGGTTGCGGTAAGTATCCCACAGCGAGAAGACCGTATAGCGGTTGCCCTCGGCCGTGCGGATCTCGGCGCTCTCCATCGCGGGGTATTCGCCGTTGACGTCGCTCAGCACGTTGGGGTGGATCAGCGCATGGTAAAGCCCCGTATAGAAGACCTTCTTCTGCGCTTCGGTACCGCCCTCGACGCGGATGCGCCCCAAGTCGTCGTTCCACGTGCGGCGTGCGGCCGCACGAATGTCGTCGAACGAGCGCCCCTGCTGCTCGGCTTCGAGGTTCAGGCGGGCGTTCTCGGCCGACACGAACGAAACGCCCATGCGCACCTCGACCTGCTCGCCCGGCTGCATGTCGTAGGAGAACCACACGCCGACGTCGTCGCCGGCAATGTCCTTACCGTATTGCGTATAGAGCTTGTAGTTGCCGGCATCCTTGTCCCATTCGGCTTCGACGCCCTGTTTCGGGGGTTGTTTCTTCCAGAACCCGGTGGCCGCGGGGCGTTTCGAGACGCGCATCACGAAATAGACCGGGAACACCGCCTGCGGGTTGTAGCAGAACGTGCCCAGCAGTTTCATGCCCTCGACCTCGGTGTCGCTCACGCGGCGCACCCAGGCTCCCGACTCGTTGGTAAGCCCCTCGCCCAGGTTTAACAGAATATGTCCCGTACCCTCCGGAAAGGTATAGCGCTCGGCCGACGTGCGCGGCGTGGCCGTCACCTCGGTGCGGATGCCGTACTTGGTCAGCAGGTTCGAATAGTAGCCCGGCGAGGCCGTCTGGCTGGTATATGCGCTGCCGTAGTTGCGGTAATCGACGTCCAGCGCACCCGCCGTCGGCATTACCAGCAGCGAGCCCAGCTCGGGGCATCCTACGCCGCTCAGGGTGACGTGTGCAAAGCCCGTGAAGAACTTGTTGCGGTACTCATAGGGCGCCGACCACCACCGGGCGTCCTTATCGTAGAGGTTCTCGTCAGAGCCCATCACGTTGAACGGAACCACCGACATCATCCCGTTGGGGCATACGGCGCCGGGGTTGGTCGTCCCGAAATTGGTCGTCCCGATGAACGGGTCGACCCAATCGGCAGGCTCCTGCGCACGCAGCGGTGTCGAGAAAACGGCTGCGGCGAGCGCAGCAGTTAAGAGCGTTCGTCGCAGCGGCATCAGCGTATATTGTTTTTGCGGGTGAAGTCGATGATCTCCGGGATATAACCGAAAGCAAGCCCCGTAACCGTGTCCGCACACCCGTAGTAGACCGCAACGCGCCCCGTCGCGGGGTCGTGCAGCGCAGCGCAGGGGAACGTCACGTTCGGAACGTCGCCCGTGCACTCGTACGTCTCACGCGGGGAGATCAGGTACGGGCCGCTGCGGGCAATGACTTTCCACGGCTCGTCCAGGTCGAGCAATGCCGAGCCGAACGCATAGACGTAGCCGTTGCACGAACGGAGCACCCCGTGGTAGAACAACAGCCACCCTTCGCTGGTCTCGATGGGCACGGGCCCCGCGCCGATCTTCATGCACTGCCAGGCCGAAACCTCGAACGCCGCGGGCGACATCACGTGGCGGTGGCGTCCCCAGAACTCCATGTCGGGCGACTCGGAATAGAAAATGTCGCCGAACGCCGTATGCCCGTTGTCGCTCGGACGCGAAAGCATCGCGAATTTCCCGCCGATCTTGCGGGGAAACAGCACACCGTTGCGGTTGAACGGGATGAAGGCGTTTTCCAGCTGGTGGAACGTCTCGAAATCCTCCGTCCACGCCACGCCGATCGTCGGGCCGTGGTAACCGTTGCACCACGTCACGTAGTATTTGTCCCCGATCTTGGCCACACGCGGGTCGTAACCGTAGACCCATTGGCCGATTTCGGCGTCGCCGCCCACCAGTTTGAAGTCCTCCTCGCGGATGTCCCAGTCGATGCCGTCCACCGAGAAGCCCGCATGGATGCGCATGCGGCGATTCGTGTCGTCGCAGCGGAAAACACCCGCATAGTTGTACTTGCCCTTCTTAAACGGCACGACCGCCGAATTGAAGACCGAGTTGGAGGTCGAAAGCGCGTCGCGCCCGATGATCGGGTTGGCAGAATAGCGCCACATAACCTCCTTGCTCCCCGCGGGACGCTCTTCCCACGGCATATCCGGCAGTGCCGGGCCCATTATTTTCAGATTGCTCATGTTATTTGGTTGTTGGTTTATCATCATAGGTGAACGGTACGAACCAGGTCATCACAAAGGCGGGGATCGTCGCCAGCATGACCACGATGAAGAAGACGCCGTAGCCCTTCCAGTCGCTCAGGTAACCCGAAACGGCGCCGGTGAGCATCACCGAAAGGTTCATGATGCCCGAGGCGAAAGCGTAGTGCGCCATCTGGTGCCGACCCGGGGCCACCTGCTGCATCATGAAGAGCGTAAGCCCCACGAACCCGAACCCGTAGCCGAAATACTCCACGACGATGCCGCCGCCCACGAGCCACATCGACTGCGGCTGGAACCATGCCAGCAGCGCATAGACCGCGAACGGAAGGTTGAAAATGCAGCACAGCGTGAAGAGCGAGCGCCTCAGTCCGCGGTGGGCGATATAGTAGCCCGCGAGCAGCGATCCCAAAAGGAATGCCCCGGCGCCGAACGTGCCGTAGTACAACCCGATCTGCTGGTTGGTAAGCCCCAGCCCTCCGGCCGCGGTATCCGCCTTGAGGAACAACGGCACGATCTTCATCACGAAGCCCTCGCCCAGGCGGTAGAAGACGATGAAGGCGATGTAATACCAGATATGCTTTTTCGTGAAGAACGCCGCGATCACCTCCTTCAGGCTGCGTAGCCCTTCCCGCAGCGAATGTCCGTCAGCCGCACTTCCGCCCGACGGCAACTCGCGGCTGTGGTAAATACCCAGCAGGACGAGCAGGCCGCAAAGGATCGCCAGCACCACCGTCCACGACTGCACATAGGCATCGAAGGTCGCCGCCCCGGAATCGCTGAAACGCTTGCTGAGCCAGCCCGCGAACCAGACCAGGCCGCCCGTGGCGACTAGTTTCGCAAGGTTGTAGAACGCCCCCTGCCAGCCGATATACCGCGCCTGATCCCCGGTCGAAAGCTCCGACATGTAAACGCCGTCGGCCGCGATGTCGTGCGTGGCGCCACTGAAGGCCACCACCGCGAAGACCCCCACCGTGACGGCGAAGAAATGGGGCATATGCAGCGCCAGCGCAGCAAGGCCGAACAACACGCCGCTCAGGAGCTGCGTCGTGACGACGAAGAATTTTTTGGTGCGGAAAATTTCCAGGAAGGGGCTCCACAGGAATTTGATCGTCCACGGCCACATGATCAGCGACGTCCAGAACGCGATCCGGGTATCGGATATCCCCAGATCCTTGAACATGACGGCCGAGACCATGTTCAGCACGACGAACGGAAGCCCCATCGCAAAATAGACCGTAGGCACCCAGGCCAGCGGCGAAGTTTTTTTAACTGTCGAAATCATCGGGTCTTCTCCGGTTTTAGGTTAGGGATGCACAAAGATAATAAAATCTTTCCGCACACGGTCGGTATTCCGGGCGGTAATCATCTTTGCATCCGTAAAGTAATACAATTTCGGGCGCCGGATTACTAAACGGGCCGGCGATTTAATTCCCCGGGAAAGAAGACCGTGCAGCCGGCGGGTCTTGAGGCTCGCGACTGCACGGTCGTCAGAATCGAATCCTGCAGAGAAATCAATCTACATATACGATCTCCGTCGCGGCATTCTTGGTCAGGTGCGGAATATCCTGCCCTTTCTTGAGATAGAGCGACTTCACCCTCTCCCCGCGATCGCATTTAAGAGTCTGGAGTGCCGGACAACCCGACACGTCTATCGAGGTTATCCCGTCATACCAAACATAGTAGGAGGCTACTGTCAGATCCAGCGATACCAACTTGTTACCGATCATCGTAAACTTCTCGGCATCCGAATAATAGGTTCCCAGCGGAGACAACGATTCGATCGGATTGTCCCCAAGATTAATCAAGGCCAACCTAAAATTCCGGGTGCACTTCAGTTCTTTCACCTTCGTCAAACCGGAAAGGTCTATTTCACTTAGATCATTACTCATGACATTGATCTTTTCCAGGTTCGTGAAGTTTTCGATCCCCTCCAGCGATGTCCATTGGGTACCATAGCTGGGGTTATATGACAACTCGGTGGCGGCCAACCCTTTCTCCGTAATGATTCCGGAAGTAGACCCCAATGCGACGATCCAGCCCTGTTGTTGCAGCCACTTTACAAAATCCTTATCGACAAACGAAATCAGTGTCGCATTCGGATCTTTCTGGATAACGGACAACTCTTTGGTAATGCCAGCACCCTCAATCGTAATCTTACCTCCGCGACTGGTAGTTGCCGCTCCGAGATGGAATGTAAGCGTCTTCGTTTCCAGCCCACGGGTTTCGGGCACCTGCGTGATCCAATCGTCGCTAATCATTACTTTGTAATCTACATTGGCATTCACATCAACGGAGAAAGAACGCTCCGCAAGGTCAAACTCAAATGCCGTATCCTCGATATTGATTGCATATATCCGGTTCTGGGACAGCGGAATATCGACCGACTGCCCCATGCCCGAGACCGTGACCACGGTCGAACGGTCATCGTAATCCGGGTTCTTGGCAACGGTAAACTTCAAGACCGTGTTGCCGAAAACGTCGTTGCGCCCGACATACGTGACCCAATCCCCGCCGCCGTCGGAAAACGCGACGGCCAATTCCGGAATGTTCGTATGCAGTTTGACCTGGATATCGGTGCTCAATGCTTCGACGGTCATATTCTCCTCGGAAAGAAGGGTCAGCGAATAGCCCGCTTCCGAAACGATTTTCAGGGGAGCGACAGCCGATCCCGTAAAGAACTTGAAGGCCGCTTCACGGCTCTCTTCGCTTGTATTCGGATCGATCGTGAAGGTTACCACATCGCCGCTCTTCCCGGCTTCGGCCGAAGGATGCACCCAGTCGCAGACACCTGCGAGCCGCCAGTCTCCCGAACTGGTTACGGTCACCTGCGTCGTCGTCCCGTCAGGCCCGGCGGGGATGGCATCGGGGGTAATGGATATCGTGGCCCGGGAAAGGTCGTCCGCCGTATCGTCGTCGGAACAGGCGCTGAGCGCGCAGGCCACCGCTACAAAGGCTATAAATATCTTTTTCATAAAATCTACGTTGTTTTAGGTTCTCAATCGAACTGCATCCCCGCAGCGGTCGTGCTGCGGGGAGTACAGCACACAATCGGATTAAGGCAGTTTATAACGTGTCGCGTCGTTCTTTTTGTAATAATACTCGGGCATCAGCAGCTCCTCGTCATAGAGGCCCCGGGCAACGGACTGGCACCGGCCCACCTGGAACCGATAGTCATCGAAATCGTTTACCAGCGAAGTGGTATGCCCCAGTGCGAAGAACATATAGTAACCATAACCGGCCTCTTTCTTCGAACGAGCCGTAGATTCGCTCGAATCGCCCGACCCCCGGTTCAGCTCGATCGACATGCCGGAACACTGCTTGACGGTCATGCCCTGCATCGGTGCTGCCGTTCCGCCATAATCGGCAACGGCATAGTCGACGAACATACCCGGTTCGATCCCGTCGACAGAAGGCATCCAACTATTGATACCGCCCAGATAGTAAACCATGACGGTTTTATCAGGCATTGCCTTTTTAGTTTCGTAGCAAAGGCGTGCTGCCGCATCGTATGACCACTGCGTAAACCAGGGATTACTCAGGTCGGGAGAAGTCGAATACTCGTCGTCGAAACCGACGCCGTCGAGATTATAGGCGTCGCAATAAGCCGCCAGCTCCTTGGCGAACTCACGGCAGCCCATATCGGACAGCTGTGCCACGCCGGCGGCATCGTGGTTGCCCAGGATACCGAGGATCACCTTCATGCCACGCTTGCGCAACGGCTGCAGGAACTGCTCGTTGTTGTCCAGCAGAAACTGCACGTTGGGGTTGTTCAGCACATAGACCCGTCCCGTTTCCGCATTGTAATTGATATTGGCCGAAAAAAGGATGATGTCGTCGAAGAAGAGCTTGCCGCTGTCCTTGAGCACGAACTCCAGCGCATTGAGCGGGTTGGTGTCGTTGACCTCGAAATAGCACACGTTCCTCACGGCGTCGGGGCCCTTGTAAGCGTCGCCCTGGGCTCGCAGGTCTTTCACCAGATAGACCGCATGCTGCGCCTTTTCCGAGAGCGTGATACCCTCGGTCGAGGAGGTTGCCTTGAGCGGAAGCAGATAGGTCGTCCCCTCCTGCAATTCGCTGCCTGCGGCCAGGGTAACGCCCACCCCGACCGAACGGATCTCGTCCGGGGCCAGCAGCAGCTTGCCCTCGCGGTCGATGGCGACATTGGCCGCGGGGAAGAGTTCGAACTCCGTCCCGTGTTCGGCATTATAGGTTTCCAGATAAGCGGGATCCATCTCGATCTTCACGTCGACACCCTTCTGGGGCGCTTTCGTAAGGCGGAAGAAGACCTCGGTCTGGTATTTGTCCGAGCGCAGTTCGATCACCGACTCGTTCTTGTTCGACGTCACGTCGAGCAACATGCCGTCGACGCGCTTCACGGCGTCGTATGCCCCTTCGTCGACAGGCTTGCCGCCCTCGATGTCGTCGGTGCAGGCCGTGAATGCCAGGCCACCCAACATCAGCACAAGCGGAAGGAAGCTGTATTTCAGATATTTCTTGGTGTTCATAATCGTTTCAGGTTAAAGGTTAGCAGATTATTTACCCAGCTCGGGAAGCGATACATTCACCCACTTCAACTCCTTCTCGACGGTAAGATCGTTCCCGTAGGAGGTCTGGTCTTTGATGGTCTTGCCGGCTCCCTCGTCGAATTTCCAGTAGGCCACCAGTCCGTCGGAAGCCGCGGCCACCTGGTAGAAATGGTCGGGGGCATTGATCTCCTCGGGGGTCAGCGCCTTGTTCCAGATACGCACTTCCGAGATCTGGCCGTCGAAATAACGGTCGCTGGCATACGAATAGCCGATCCAGAAGCAACGGGGCTTGCCGTCCGACTCGTCGGAATGCTTCACGCCGAAATTCACGGACGAGGTACCGACGTTGCCGCTGCACTTCTCCGCACCGTCGAGGTATACCTTCACGCTTCCCGACTCGAATGTCACGGCCACATGGTACCAGCGGCCGGCATCGAGCTTGAGATCCGAATTGGTCAGGTTCCTCGACGAAGCGATCTGAATCTGGTTGGGATCCACGCCCGAATCGCCGATACGCACCAGGAACTTGCCCTCGATACCCATGATCGTGGAGATCTGGTTCTTGAACGCATTGCCGTTGATCAGCGCCTCGAGCGTGAAGGTACGCATGTTGGTTACGGGCGAGGCATCCTTCCAGTCGGGCCAAGCACGGTTCTCGGTAATACCGGCCACGACGTTGATCAGCGCGGCACCCTTGAAGATATAGTAAACACTGCGGGCACTCGGCAACACGTCGATACCCGACACCGAACGGATCGTCACGGGCAGTACATAGCGCTCGTTCTTGTCCAGCAGGTTCACGTCGACGAACCTGATCGTCACGGGAACGCTCGCCACGCTTCCGGCCTGTATCCTGGTCTTCGTCTCATCGAACTGGTAGAACTCCTCGGAAAGCAGTTTCACGTCCTCGTCGTAGAAGGCCTGGCGGTAGTGGTCGAACAGTTCGGGAGCCGCGGCGAACTCGATCGAAATGTCCTGCCCGACGGGCTTGGCGATACCGGCCGTGATTTCGCGCTCATAGGAGGAATTCGCAGCCTTGATAAGCATCTCGTCGGTGAAATTCGTCGCCGAGATGAAAAGTTTATTGTCGTAATGCTGCCTGGACAGATCCTCGTTCTTGCAGCCTGCCAGAGCGACGGCGGCAAGAGCCGCGACAGCAATATTTAACTTGTTGAGTTTCATAGGTCGCATTAGTTTTTAGGTGCGGGATTCAGGATGTCGACCGCCTCCCGGATGTTTTTATAAACCAAAGTCAGGTTGAAATAGTCGTTCTGCGCGTTGGCGATGGAGATACCCAGTTTCTCATAGCCCGACGCCGGGCTTACGACCCACTGGGCAGCACCCTTGGTGGCACGCACACGTGTCTTGCCGTCGGCCTCGTAGCCGGAGAAATAACCGCTCTCATCGCTCAGGTCGGTGAGCGACGGGGTCGTCACGCCGATGACGAACCGGTCGGTCGGGACATCTTCCACGGCGGCCATCAGCACGGCGAACGACATCTTGTCGGCCGAAGTTGCGGTCAGCGCGGGGATGACGATATAATCGCATTCGCCCAGGACGGACTTGTCGATGAGGTTCTGCGGATTGCCCTGGAAGACCAGCACTTTGCCGGAGTTGGCCTCGTTCCAGGTCTTCACGTTCGAGAAGAACGCCTCCTGGCGTGCGGCATACTGCGCTTTTTCCTCTTCCTGCATAGCCTGCGGGGCACGGCCGGTATAGTTCACCTGGACACCGTCGTAACCATATTTGGCACACAGGTTCAGCTGACTGACGGTCTGCTGCCTGCAGAACTCCAGGAAACGGAGCTCCAGCTCCTCCTCGGGGGTCGGTTCGCCCTCGCCGCCACCTTCGCCGCCTTCGTCCTGGGTCGCCTCGGGGGTGCTGGGATTCGTGGGTTCTTCGGGTTTGTTGGCCTCCTCATCCGCGAGGACTTTCTCCCAGAGTTTCTCGATCGCATTATAGTCGATGTTGTAGATCACCCGGGTGCCCTTCTCGCGTACCTTGGCGAATTCACCGGCCAGGGTCGGATGCAGGTTGTCGGGATTCATCAGGCAGATGATGTCCACGCTGTCGGGCATCGTCGTCAGGTGCTCGTTGCGCTGGGCCGGAGCCGAGGTGGTATTGTCCATCGAGACGAGGACGACCTTGTGCTCGCCCGCCTTGTAATCCCGGAGCGCCTTCAGGTACTGCTTGTAGAGCTCGGGATTCTGCTCCTCAAGCGTAGGATAGTTGATGTCGAGGCTTTCGGTCTCCGTCCAGTCGCTGCACGCCGCAAAAGAGAGGACTGCAACGGCTACGGCCGGGAACAGAAATTTCTTGATATTTCGTTTCATAATCGTTTAGCGTTCGGGTTGGTTATTATTTGATCGCGGGGTTGCAATCCCACCACATACGGGTCGCCATGTTGTCGGTACCCTTCAGAAGCGACGAAACCGCATTGTTGACGTTCACGTTGTTGGTCGTGTATTCGTCTGCCGGATAAGGCATACGGCGCGCCCCGAGTTCGGAATCGACGACCCCGAGACTCTTGTTTCCATCCTCGGTGGCAGGCATCAGACGGGGATAACCCGTGCGGCGGTAGTCGGCCCATGCCTCGTTGCCCAGCTGCCAGTTGGCGATCCACTTCTGCGTGATGATGCGCTCCTGCATCTGGGCCGGAGTAGCCCCTTCATCCCATGCGATCGTAATATCGGACAACTCCTGCGCATAAGAATTCGAGTTCGCAGGATCGGCATAGAGCTGCGGTTTGCCCGTGGTATTGGCCAGGTAAGTGTCGGCACCCGACACACCCCACTCCTCGAACGAGAGGCGGATGCCTTCGTCATAGAAATCCTTGGCCTCGCCGGAGCCCATGTTGAACCCGAAGACACCCTTCGCCTCGGCCTTCAGGAAAGCCACCTCGGCAGCATTCATCCACGTGACGGGCGAGGAGATCGAGATATTGACGCCGGAGTACTTGCGGCCAACGGATGCCAGAGGCGGAATCACGATTCCGCGGCGGATGCCGACATAGGTTTGACCGGGCCACTCCGACTGCGTGAAATATTTCTCGCGGCGGGGGTCTGAATAACCGTTCATGTAGCAGATGATGTCGGCTGCGGCATGCGTATCGCCGCCCGTTATGCAGTCTGCGGGCTTGTTGTAGTTGACTGCCACGTAAATGGGGTTGCCGTCGGCACCGAACGACGTCAGCCTGGCGTTGTCGGCATTCGACGTGATGACGCCCACCTCGCTGTTCACGGCCGATTCGGCCATCTCGCGGGCTTTAGCCTCGTTCGCATAGACGATACGCATCGCCAGGCGCAGTTTGAGCGAATTGGCGAGCTTGCACCACTTCTCGGCGCTGCCGCCGTAGATATAGTCGGCTTTTGCGGAAATAGCATCCGTGCGGTGCTCGGTAAGCACCTTGATCGCGGCATCCAGCTCTTCGAAAAACTTGTCGTAAACCTTCTCCTGCGAATCGTACGGCACCTGAATCTGGCCGTTCTCACCGATCATCGAATAGGGGATCGGGCCGTAGGTGTCGGTCACGCGGTGCATGGCCGCTACCTTGATGATGTCGGCGATCGCCAGTACGATGGGGTCGTCGGTCACCTTCTTCAGCTCGCGCAGGTTCGAGTAAAGCACCGGGATCGTCCTGTCGCTATACATGAAAACGTTCGTCCAGTCGTCCGTCGGATTGTAATTCATGATCGTACGGGTAAAGCCACCCGTCGTGGAATAATACCCACCCATGGGGCCGCCCAGCAGCACATCGGTAAACTGCGCCGTATTGACGTCGGTCGATACGACGGTGCTCGCGAGCGAGGTCAGCGCCGAGCCGATGATATAGCCGTCGGTCTGCATGTCGTCCTCGGAGGGCTCGTAAGGATTGGTATTTATATCGAGGTAGTTGGCGGTGCAGGCCGTACCGACAAGTACCAACGCAGCCAAAGCCGGTTTTAATATATTGAATTTCATAGTCATCGTGCAGATTAGAATTTAAGTCTGAGGTTGAACCCGATATTACGCGTCGAAGGCGACATGAAATAGTCGATGCCCTGGTAGTAGCTGTTCACCGTCGCAACGGTCTCGGGATCGTAGGGAGCCTTGTTGTAGATCATCCACAGGTTGCGCCCCACGAGCGACAAGGTAATTTCGCAGATGTCGCCCAGCTTTTTCTTCGGGATCGTATAGCCGATCGAAGCCTCCTGCAGGCGCACGTTGGTGGCAGAATAGGTATAGTACTGCGGAACGGAGTTACCGCTGCCGATGGCCGTGTACCATTTGTTGGCATCCACCAGGTCGCCGCCGTTGATCATCACGCCGCCGGCATCGCGCGCTGCGGCCGAAACCTCGGAAACACCGTAGTAGTCGAGCATGGCCTGCGTACGCGAGAATACCACGCCGCCCAGGCGGGCCGAAACCATGAAGCCGAAGTTGAAGTTACGCCAGCGGAAGTCGTTGCGCCATGCCATGTTGGCGTCGGGAAGCACGCTGCCCAGCTTGATGTAGCTGTTGACGTCGGTGATCGACTCGGAAGCGATCTCGCCCTTCTCGTTGATATAGACGGCACCGTTGCTGTCGCGTTTGAGGTCGATGCGCGAATAGAAGTCGCCCAGCGTACCGCCCTCGCGGAGGATGAAGCGGGCATCGGCAAGACCTCCCATATCGAGCTGGTCGACCGAGAAGTGTTCGCCGGTCTCGGGGTTGACCACATCGTCGGCAAGCGAAAGAATCTTGTTCTTGTTCGCCGACAGCGTGTAGTTCGAATCCCACGAGAATTTGCCCCACGTATTGCTGTAACCCAGCGCGACCTCGAAACCGCGGTTGCGGACGTTACCCGACTGAATGGTCAGTTTGGACGAACCCGAACCGGTCGAGATATTCGGCTCGAAGGTCTGATCCTGCGTCTTGGTGTTATAGTAGGTGAAGTCGAGGTTGAAGTGGCGCAGGAAGCGCATCGTCAGACCGACCTCGAACGACTTGGTGCGCTCGGGCTTGAGGTTGTAAATCGGGAATCGGGTCTGGGTGCTCCAGTTCAGGCCGCTCTCGTTCCAGCTGTAACGCGGGTTGGCGAGGTAACGCTCGAAAGCCACACCCACCGATGCGTACGACGCACGGAGTTTGACGTAGGAGAGGTTCTTCGGCATCTCGGGGATGAGCTGCGACAGCACGACCGAAGCGCCGACCGAGGGATAGAAAAACGAACTCTTCACCGAATGCTCGCCGGCCAGCTGCGAAGGCCAGTCGTTACGGCCGGTCAGCGTGAGGAAGTATGTGTTCTTGAAGCCGATCTCGACCGAGGCGAAAATCGACTGGGTCTGCTCGCGCCACCCTTCCTGCAGCCGCTTGGTCTTGGAGGTGTTGCTCAGGTTCTGCACATTGAACACGTTGGCCAGCAGGGGTTTTTCGTCGGTGATCTCACCGTCGGGGATCGGGCCGCGCACCTTCATGGCGTCGTAGCGCATGTCCGAGATCGAAGCACCGGCATTGGCCTGCAACGACCAGTCCTCGCCGAAGGTCTTGTTGATATTGACCAACACGTCGCCGTAGACCTGTTTGTCCTTGGTCTTGGTGATGCCGTAAAGGCCGTTTTTCGAACCTTCGGTCAACTGCGTGAAGGTCGAAGCATAGAATTTTTCCGTATAGTCGTTGCTGCTGTTGTCGACGCGGATACGGCCGGAGACATTGAGCCAGTCGAGCACATCGTACGAGAGTGCTGCGTTCAGCATGTAACGGTCTTTGTTGTTTTCGCGCAGGTTGCGGTAGTTGATCCAATAGGGGTTCTGCATCGTCATGCCGGCATCGCCTACGGGCCAGTACTGGGTATAGAGGCGGCGGGCGGGATCGTAACGCTCGTACATTTCGATATCGGCCCAGTCGTTGCCGCGCGGGTAGACGTAAGCGCCGACCAGCGGGTTGTTGTAGGTACCCTGGTTGGTCATGTTGCGGTCTTTCTGCATCACATAGCTGGCACCCACGTCGAGTTTCAGCTTGTCACCGAGGAACGAGGTGGTATTGCGGAACGTAAAATTGTAACGGTCGTAGCCGTTGTTGGGAATTACTCCGCGCGAGTTGACCGCCGCGGCCGAGAAATAGGTTTGGTTCTTCTCGGTACCCGTCGAGAGCGAGACGCTCTCGGTACCCGTTACGCCGGTTTGGAAATAGTCATCGCGCGGGCTGTACCCCATATAGTTGGAGCTGTTCAGGCGATTGCCCCAGCTGCGGACGATCGAACCTTCGCTCGAATTGAGATCGCCCGTACCGTAACGGTTCTGAAACTCGGGAAGGACGAACGGCGACATCACCTCGGTGTTGCTCGATACGGTCACCGAAGTGTAGCCCGCCTTGCCGCGCTTGGTCGTGACGACGATGGCACCGTTGGCGGCATCCGAACCGTAGAGTGCCGCAGCGGCCGCACCGTTCAGCACCGACATCGACTCGATGTCCTCGGGGTTGATATCGGCGATGGGATCGGTCGTACCCTGCGAGGCGAACTCCGTGCCGCCGTCGCGGGCCGTCGTGAACATCGGCACGCCGTCGATTACGTAGAGGGCGTTCGAAGTCTGCGAAATCGACTTCTGACCACGCATGACGACCCTCGATGCGCTGCCGACGCCACCGGACGACGAGTTGATCGTCACACCGGCGACCTTGCCGCTGAGCGAGTTGATGAAGTTGACGTCCTTGTTGGCCACGATGTCCTCGGAGTTGACCTGCTGCACGTTGTACGACAGCGCCTTTTCCGAACGTTTGATACCGAGAGCCGTAACCACGACCGCATCCACATCCACCGCCGACTCCCGGAGCGTAAAGGTGATGTTGGTGCGGCTGCCTACGGTCTGTGCGATCGGTTCGTAGCCTAAATAATTGATTTCTAATACGGCGTCAGCCGAGGGGGGGGGGAACTTGCAGCGAGAAATCGCCGTCCACGCCGGTACTCGTACCGATCGTAGTCCCCTTGACAATGACCGCAGCGCCGATCACCGGCATACCGGAAGCATCGACGACCTTGCCCGTCACGGTGACAGGCTGGCCGGGCTGTGCGGCCGGGGCTTTCTGCGAGAGTACGATCGACGTATTCTCGACGGCATAAGCGATATCGGAAGATTGGAAAAGCGTATTGAGCACATTGTTCAGCGGCGTGTCCTTCACATCGATCGACACGCGGCACGCTACGTCCACATTCTTGTCGTAAACGAACAGGTAGGTGGTTTGCTTTTCGATTGCACTGAGCACCTGCTCAAGGGGAGCGTCCGAAACCCGGAGGGTTACCGGTACGGACTGCGCACTTGCCGTGCCCGCGAAAAGGCAGCATACAAGTGTCAAAACAGGCAAGAGAAACCTAACTCTCGCTTGGTTTTTCATTTTCATACGTTGGTCAGTTAATTAGGTTATTGGTTTTTCCCGGATCCCCTGCCCTGCTCGGGGGAGGGGTTTAAAGGCGCTGTCCGGGGCACGCCTCGTCATTCGTCTAAGGTCTGGGGCAATTTTTCACATAAATCTGGGCTTAGGTACTACAATCAGGTTAGGTTGGTCAGTGTATATAAATCATGTCTTTCAATTCGTTGCGCGTATACTGGAAATCGGCGCTCTGCTGCAAAACCCACAGGGCATGGTCGATACCCTCGGAGATACGGATCTTCCCGGTGAAAAGGTTGGTCGGCATATCCTGGCGCCGCACCTCGATCTTCACGCCGTAATATTTCTCGAACTCATCGAGCAAATCCCCGAACGAAGCGTCGCGGAAGGCAATCAGCCCCTCGCGCCACAGGAACCCTTCGTGTTCGGGTATCCGCCCCAGGATCAGCCGTCCGTTGAGGTGCGTCACCTGTTCGCGCGGATGCAGCTCGACCTGGTTGTTCGAATTGAAGCGATCCGTCACGCGCACCTTACCCTCGACGAGCGAGGCGACGAACTCCCCGTCTTCCGAGCGGGCCTTGACGTTGAATTTCGTACCCAGCACCTCCACGTCGCAGGCATAGGTCTCGACGACGAAAGGATGCTTCCGGTCATGCGACACATCGAAAAACGCTTCGCCCTTGAGCTGCACCTTACGCTCGCGCCCGATGAAGAAGGTCGGGTAATGCAGTTCGGAAAGCGCGTTCATGCAGACTTTCGTGCCGTCGGGCAGCTGCACGTCGATATGCTGGCCTGCCGGGACGGTGATCGTATTGCCCGTCAACAGGAACTTGTCATACATCCGCGAGACGTAGATGCCCCCCGCTCCCGCAACGACCAGGATGACCGCAGCGTATTTGAGGACTTCGCGTGTCCAGCGCGGCAGGGTCAAAACCTTCGGCTTGCGTGTCGTGCGTCCGGGGTCGGCCAGCATCAGCATCGAATCGAACAAACGGCGCTCGGCAAGCAGTTCCCTGCGGTTGGCCGGATCACGGTCGATCCAGTCGAGGACTTGTTTTTCCTCTTCTACGGACGCGCGCCCGTCAAAAAACCGGTGTAGTAATTCTTTTTCCATGACATAGAGATAACACCCCAGCCGGGGAAATCCCTGAAAAAAATCGCACTTTTTTCAGGGAAAGCCCGGGTGAAGCAAGTTAAACGAATGATTATCAATTGATATAAAACCAGAAAATAAAATAAGCCAGGTAATCTTTGAGCACCACACGCAGGATTTTCATCGCCTTCGAGACTTCGAACTCGACGCTCTTGACCGTAACGCCCATTTCGGCGGCGATCTCCTTATAGCTTTTGCCGTCGAAGCGGCTGCGGATAAAGATCGCGCGGGTCTTTTCCGGAAGTCTGTCCAGCGTCTCGTTCACCAGCCGCCGCGCCTCCTCGCTGAACAGTTCCTCGGGGTTGCAGGCTTCGAGGGTCGAGATGCGGGTTCGGAGCATGCGCGCACCGTGGGAGTGGATATCCTCGGCGGCACGCAGGCGGACGCCCTGCGAACGCAGATGGTTCAGGCATTTGTTCTTGACGATCGTGAGCGCGTAGGGAGGGAAGGCGGAGGCGGAAAGCATGTCGCGTTTTTCCCAGGCGGCCATAAAGCTCTCCATGACGATATCCTCGGCCGTGGCTGCATCGGAGACATAAGTGCCCGCGAAACGGATAAACCGTTGTTGGTACTCCCCGAACAGGCGGTTGAACGCCTTCAGATCCAGAATCGTCTCGGATTGCAACTCCATACACTCATTCATTTAAACAAATATAAGGAAAGTGTGCAATATCCGCGCCCTAAAAACGCAAAAAATAAACGGCCATACCCGCCAGCGCCAAACTCCGGGTAGGGCAACGCAACAGAATTTATTCCATAAATCCCTGCCATTTATATAATAACACCCCAGCGCGGGAAATCCCTGACAAAAAACCGTTTTTTCCGCACCGGACATAAAAAAAGCTCCTCAAAGGGAGCTTTCAGCCCGAATTGCCAGCCCGTTACCTGGCTTTGGCCTCGCAGTAGGCGCAGCGGCAGGTGCCGTCGGCCGTGCGGTAGAACAATTGGTCGACATCCTCCGTCGCGGAGATGCAACGGCGGTTGGAACACTCCATCTCGTTGACCACATACTCGCCGTTGAAAACCGGAGTCCGTTCGAACGGTTTGTTCCGGTCAGCCCAGCGGAGCAGGGTCAGGATCAGTGCCATACGCACGAACTTACCGTTCTCGACCTGCCGGAAATAGGCCGCGCGGGAATCGTTGTCCACGGCACGCGTGATCTCGTTCACGCGCGGCAGCGGATGCAGGATGATCATATCCTTCTTGGCCGTCCCGAGTTTCTCGGGGTTGAGCACGAAGCTGTTCTTCACGCGGTCGAACTCCTCCTCATCGAGGAAGCGCTCCTTCTGTACGCGCGTCATGTAGAGGACGTCCAGTTCGGGCATCACCTCCTCCATGGTCTCCACCTCGCGGAACTCCAGTTTCGAGTTCTCGCTCATCTCGGCCAGCATGTAGTCGGGAAGGCGCAGCTCCTGCGGGGCGATCAGGATGACCTTGATGCCCGAGTAGCGCGACAGCGCCTTGATGAGCGAATGGACGGTGCGGCCGAACTTGAGGTCGCCGCAGAAGCCGATCGTCATGTTGTCGAAACGCCCCTTTTCGCGCTTGATCGTCAGCAGGTCGGTCAGCGTCTGCGTCGGGTGGCTGTGGCTGCCGTCACCGGCATTGATGACCGGTACCCCGGCATACTGCGAGGCCACGAGCGGCGCCCCCTCCTTGAAGTGGCGCATGGCGATGATGTCCGCGAAGCAGCGGATCACACGTACGGTATCGGCCACGGTCTCGCCCTTGGACACGGACGACGAGTTGGCGTCCGAGAAACCGATGACGCTGCCGCCCAGCTCCATCATGGCCGAGGTGAAACTCAGGCGCGTACGGGTCGAGGGCTCGTAGAAGAGCGTCGCCAGCTTCTTTCCCTTGCACGCCTCGCTGTATTTGGCACGGTTGGCGATGATGTCCTCCGCCAGCGCAACGATCTGTTCGGTTTCGGCAACCGTCAGGTCGGTCGGATCGATTAAATGTCGCATATTTTTCTTCTCTGTTTTCGGTTTCGGGTTGCGTAGTCCGTATCGGCGCCGGTATGTCCCGCGGTTCCACCCCGGCTGCGTGCGGGCATATCCCCGCACGGCAGGAAAGGCCCGGCCGGGAATACGCGGCCGCAGCGAACTATTTGTCCATCCAGCTTTCGTCCGAGGGGTTGTCGCGAAATTTCAGCAGCCGGGCCTTATCCCCGGGCTCGATATACCCCTCTTCGGCGGCGACCTCCACCAGCGCATCGAGGTTCGAAAGGCTGTAATTGACCACATCGGCCTCTTTCAGGCGCTCCAGCCCCTTCTTCATGCCGTAGGTGAAGATCGAAGCCACACCCAGCACCTCGGCACCGGCTTCGCGCAGGGCGTTCACCACCTCGATGCAGGAACCGCCGGTCGAGATCAGGTCTTCGATCACGACGACCTTCTGCCCCTGCTCCAGTTTGCCTTCGATCCGGTTGCCGCGGCCATGGTCTTTCGAACCGCTGCGCACATAACCCATCGGCAGGTCGAGGATCGTCGCCGTGATGGCCGCATGGGCGATGCCGGCGGTCGAAGTGCCCATCAGCACCTCGGCACCGGGGAATTTGGTGCGGACTATCCCGGCCAGCCCGGCCTCGACATGTCCGCGCACGACAGGCGCCGTCAGCGTCAGGCGGTTGTCGCAATAGATCGGGCTCTTGATACCGCTGGCCCAGGTAAACGGCTGCTCGGGGCGCAGGAATACCGCGCCGATCGAGAGCAGGTCTTTCGCAATTGATTTCTCCATGGTAATTTTCGTTTTTCGGTTATTTTTTCAGTTCCCCGGCCACCCACTCGACCCACGGGTCGACGTTATCGGCGAGCGTCGCGGGCAGCGGCAACGGGATGCGCACGTCGGGAGCGATCCCCTCCCGGTCGATGCCGCGCCCTGCGGGAATCCGTTTGGAACGGGTGACGGGCACGATCATCCAACGCGCCGTGTCCCGAGGGAAATAAAGTATCTCGCAGTTCGAATAGTCGAGGCACCCCAGCGTGTTGTCCTGTCCGTAGACGGTCGTACGACGGCTCGAAGCCCGTACTTCGAGTACCAACTGCTCGCCCGACGAAGCCACCCGTCCGTCGACGATCAGCGCGGCGCGCCGGGGCACCAGCGACACCGAATCGTAACGGATACGGTAGGTTTTGCCCTCTTCGAGAAATTCCCCGGCCGGGGTTCGCTCCATACACGCAACCTTCCTGCGTCCCCGCTCCGTATTCCCGACAAACTCCCGGACGTGGGCGATGGCTATATCCGATACGCGGTACTCCATGGCATCCTCCGTACCTTCGTGGTCGTAAAGCAGTTTGAGCAGGGGTTCATAGGCATTGTCGCTCCCACCCATATTGCCGCGGATGTCGACGACCAGGTTTTCGCAGCCCGAGGCGCAGTAAACCGCGACAGCGGCCCGCACTCCGGCGATTTCGGCATCGGTCAGGTCGCACGACGGGAATCGGATCAAATACGTATCTTCGTCCACGCGGCAGTGCATGAACTGCGGATCGTAACGCTTCATCCGCCCGGCATAGTCCGTATCGCGGCGCAGCGACTTAGCCCGGTAGGCTTCGGCACCGGGTGTTTGGAGGTGCGAATCGTCGAACCAGCCGAGGTATTCGGCAATGGCATCATAGACATCACGGTCGCCGGAAATCTCGCTTTGCAGCCGCGCTTTCAGTGCTGCGTACTCCGCTTCGCGGCCCGCGGTCTTGTCCGGATAGCCGGCATAGGCGCGTTCCACGACACCGACGGCATAGCCGAAATCGGACACAGCGTTCCCTGCCGGGGTTTGTGCCCCGGCGGGCAGCAGGCAAAGCACGGCCGCAGCCGCCAGCGACATTCGCAGCAAGGTTCTCATCGGGCAGGTTCGTATGAATCGGATCCCCGGATCGGGTCTCCCGACCGGAGGGTTATTCCAGTGCCGAGCGTAAAATCTTCTCCACCTCCTCGGGATAAACCCCGCCTTCGTGCACCTTCACGCCGCCGACATAGAATGTCGGCACGTAGTAATAGTCGAACGTGTCGGCCAGCGCGGGCTGTTCCGACTCCTCGATCATCTCGATCCCGACGGCAGCCAGCTCGGGGTGCGCCGCCCTGGCCTCTTCGATGTAACGCAACGCCTTCTTGCAGAAGGGGCAGTTTTTCAGGTAGAAAAGTTTTACCGGTTTCATAACTATACTCGTTTAAAAGTAACTTCGCGGATTATCCGCAGAATTCGTCCACACAACGGCGATAGGCAGCCACAGGGTCGGCCGCGGCGGTGATCGGGCGTCCCACGACGATGAAGTCGGAGCCGATCTCCCGCGCACGGGCAGGCGTGGTGACACGCACCTGATCCGCCACGTCACCGTCTGCAAAACGCACGCCGGGCGTGATTGTGAGGAACTCTTTTCCGCAGGCTTGGTGTACCATGCCCGCTTCGAGCGGCGAGCAGACCACGCCATCGAGCCCTGCGGCCTTGGTATTCTGCGCGTATTTCACGATCGTGTCGCCGATCGAAGATGCGATCAGCAGCTCCTGTTGCATACGCTCCTCGCTGGTCGAGGTGAGCTGCGTCACGGCGATCAGCAGGGGGCGCGTACCGTCCTCGCGCGTGAGCCCCTCGAGGGCATATTTCATCATCTCGATGGTACCCGCCGCATGGACGTTGCACATATCCACGTCCAGCCGCGACAGTACGGCCATCGCTTTCTTCACCGTATTGGGAATGTCGTGCAGCTTGAGGTCGAGGAAAATCTTGTGCCCCCGGCGCTTGATCTCACGCACGATTTCCGGCCCTTCGGCATAGAACAGCTCCATGCCGATCTTGAGGAAAGGTTTGCGTGCCTCGCCCCTGAACAGGTCGAGGAATTTGAAGGTATCTTCCGCAGACTTGAAGTCGCAGGCGATAATTACGTCATGTTGCATATCGTACGGTTTTACGTTCATTCTACAATTCCGATTATGTCGCTCAGCCGCCCGATCCCGAGCCGTTGCATCTCGGCAGGCAGCGCCTCGACGATCTCCTTCGAGGCATAGGGGTTCGCCAGGTTCGCGGCGCCGACCTGTACGGCCGTAGCGCCGGCCATCATCATCTCGATCACATCGCGGGCCGTCGTCACGCCGCCGCACCCCATGACGGGTATTTTGCAGGCCTTGGCGACCTGGTAGACCATCCGCACGGCCACGGGGAAGACCGCAGCACCCGAAAAGCCTCCCATCGTATTGGCGATGACCGCCTTGCGGTTCCTGACGTCGATCCGCATCCCCAGCAGGGTATTTATCAGGCAGATGCCGTCGGCACCCGCCTCCTCGCACGCCCGGGCGATCGAGACAATGTCCGTGACGTTGGGCGACAGCTTGATGTAGACGGGTTTGGTCGTCACGGCCTTCACGGCGCGCGTCACCTCGGCGGCACACTCGGGCGACGTGCCGAACGACATGCCGCCGTGCCGCACGTTGGGGCACGAGACGTTGACCTCGATGATGCCGACCTGCGGCTCGCGGTCGATCCGCTCGCAGCAATAGGCGTACTCCTCGA
>ERZ827450.974-NODE-974-length-34361-cov-3.657669_pt1 | contig 34361 bp, 28 predicted proteins | sample MGYA00519773_ERZ827450 | MGnify/ENA primary metagenome ERZ827450 (study PRJEB31778, sample SAMEA3449306) | human gut metagenome | biome: human gut; feature: human-associated habitat; material: faeces | place: United Kingdom | collected 2010/2012 ...
CCGGGAGCGGGGTATTTTCAATCCGGACGTGGCGGAAGCATTCAGGACGAATATCCTGGAAAAGGGAGGCGCAGAGCATCCGATGACGCTTTACGTGCGGTTCCGGGGGCGCGAACCTGACAGCCGTGCCCTGTTCGAACGGATGGGTATCCGGGACAAGTAGAATTCAAGGGATGATAAACCTGTAAAATAAACGTTATGAAACTCCAAGAAATGCTGCGCGGCGGCCGAACGGTCCCCGGCGGTCCAAAATATGTGGTTTCCTCGGTACGCCCGGAAATTTCAGCCGTTCCGGCATTCCGGCGTTCGGGCGGCCTTGCGGCAGTTTGCATGGTACTATTGGCCTTGTCTGTATTGGCTGCTTGTACAGCGAAAACCCCGAATCGGGAGGAGGTGCTTCCGATGGATTTCCTTTCGGGTGAATTTACTTATATGGCCGATGCGGCTATGTTCCGTGATTGTGCGACGGGACTGCGGTTTCCGGTGGCGCAAACGGGCGATTACCTGCGTACCGAACGCGAATATACGGCCCGGAGCCAGGGGGTCGGTGATCCCGTGCATGTACGGTTGCGGGGGCATATCGACCTGATGCCTTCGGCGGAGGAGAGCCAGGGGCTTGTTCCGACATTGGTGATCGACTCTCTGCTGGGGTTCGATGATAATCAGGCTTGCAATCCCGGCGTGATGATGGTCGGTATCTATGTGTCGGAGGACGGATCGGGCCGCAGTGTCCTGCACCTGCGCAGCGATTACACCTGTTCGTTTCAAAATTATGGCGCCGACGGCAGTGCGGAACACCGTGAAGGCCGCTGGGGGCTCGTTGCCGAAGAAGAGTTGGCTCTGTTGTTGCCGCCGTCCACGCTGACCGAACAGATGCCGGTACTGGACCCCGATGCCGGATCCGGTCAGGGTATGGGGCCCGGCGGGGCGAACGGAACCGCATCTGGAACGGCTGCCGGGGCTATGTCCGGCGATGCGGTCGTACAGCCCTCTTCGGTGCAACCCGGCCCTGACGAACAATGGCTGTTCGAGGTGGTTTCGGAACAGGGCGTACTGGTGCGTAACAACGGTGCCGATAAGTCTCAGGTATTTCGTAAGGAGTATCTGTAAAGCTATTTATCGGGGTTGACAGCTGTTTGCGATGCGTGTGCATCGGATGTCCAGTCTGCCAGAGGCCATCGGTTTTCACACCGGCCGATGGTCGGGGCGGGATGTTGTGCCGGAATGTTTTTAGAGAGACGAGTAGCGTGAAAACGGAATTTTTGGTACGGAGCAATTTTTTGAACCGTAGCGGGCGACATATTCGGAAAAGAAATTGTTGATTCCGGGAAAGGTATAGCGATTTTTAGGTTATGCTTGAATGCAAAAACAAACAGGAGGCACTTGTTAAATGCCTCCTGTTTGCATAGTATCGGTTTTTCCGGGTGGGACTGCGGAAGACGCCGGGAGGGAGTGTATCCCTGCTGCTGTGTCTGCTGTCCGCCGCAGCCGTTCGGATATCAGCCTTCCAGTGAATAGCCGTCGCGGTAGGTGTAATGCAGCAGTGCGGTTGCGTCTGGGTCGTCCATGAATTTCTCGACGATGGGGTTCCATTTGACGGGGCGCCCCAGTTTGTATGCGATGTTACCGAGGTTGCAGACCGTGCATGAGCTGTGTCCGATTTCGACCGGCACCGTCGGGTCGATGCGCGAGCGCACAGATTCGATAAAGTTGATCTGGTGCGGGATCCGCGTCTCGTACGGCAGATCGTCGTTTTTTGTTCGGGTATCGGGAAGAAACACCGGATCGGAGGCGAGCACTTCGCCGCGACATACCTGTATCCAACCGTTGTCGCCATAGAATTTAACACCTTGCTTCGTCCCGTCGAACGGCTCTTCGGTCATCACTACGCCGTTGTCGTAAAGGTAAGTGAGGTGGTCGTAGTAACTGTGTCCGGGAGGAATGATCTCCACAGGGCCGTTACGATCCTTACCCAGCGCCCATTGTGCCACGTCGAACATGTGCGCTCCCCAGTCGGTCATAAGGCCGCCGCCCGTTCCTTCATACCAACGCCATGCTCCCCAAAGTTGTTCGTTTTGTTCGGGATCGAGCGTAATAGGCGGGTTCAGCTCGTGGTTGTAATTGACTTTTCCCGGCAACGGTCCCTGCCACAGATCCCAGTTCAGTCCGGCGGGAATAGCTTCGACGGCGAGCGTATTGGGTTTAGGGGGCCCCCCCACGCGCACTTTCACACGCGAAATTTTACCGAGCCGTCCTTCGCGGATCAGGTTGGCTACATGGATGAACTCCTCATCCGACCGCTGTTGACTGCCCACTTGCAGGATGCGGTTGTTCCGGCGTACGGCTTTGCACAATTGCTGGCCTTCGTAGATGGTGAAAGTCATCGGTTTTTCCAGGTATACGTCTTTGCCTGCGCGGCAGGCCGCCATGGCGATCAGGGCGTGGTAATGGTCCGGTGTGGCGATCACCACCGCATCGATGTCGGGCCGGGCGAGAATATCCTGGTAATTTTCATAGGTTTTGACTTCCGGCTTGATTCCTTTCGAAGCATAGTATTTTCTAACGCGGCGGTCGAAACGTTCCCGTTTGATGTCGTAAACATCCGCTCCCGCTACGATGCATACGCCGTCGATCGTCAGGAAGCCGTTCAACAGATACATGGCCTGCTGTCCCAGTCCGATGAAGCCGAGGCGGACCGTATCGCTCGCTGCAGTTTTGCCTTTTGCGGAAGCTGCGACGGCGGTGTCACCGCCCAATAAGCGGGGAAGCAATACGGTTCCGGCGGCCCCGAGAGCTGAAAGCCGCAGGAAATTGCGGCGCGAAAGTTTGGATTCACTCATGTTGTTCAGGTTTTATTTCGGTTAGGTAGGTTTTCAACGAAGTTATTTGATCCAGGGATTGCCGTGCGGGCCCATCTCGTCGAGCGGGATCGGCTTCAGCCCGTAACGGGCCAGAAAATCGGGTTGGCATAGCGACCGGATGCCGCGTCCGTCGGCCCGGATCTCCGTGTTGTTCGAAACGACCTGCCGCGCATTGTTTTCGGTGTTGCCGTCGTGTCCGGTGATAAGCACCTGGGGACAATCCACCACCAGGTTGTTGCGGATGATATTGCGGTTGAAGTCTTCGTGCAGGCGTTGCAGTTCGGGGTAACGCTGCCTGTACACGGCCGAATTGATGTCCACGTCTTCATACATCATTTTGCGGACGACGGTTACCGTGTCCAGATAGGCTTCCCATTTTTCAGGCGTCCACATCGAAGTGAAGCTTACGGCTGCTGGACACCGGTAGAAAATGTTGTTTTCGATCACATTCTCTTTGCCGCCGTTGATTTGCACGCCGCCGAAAGTATAAGAACCGCACCGTTCGAAAATGTTGCCGTATACCTCCACGCCGCAGATCATGTCGTCCATGCGCACGCCCGTGGCGCCCGAGAAGGTACCTCCGCTGATATCGCTCCAGTAGTTGTACCGGACGACGATGCCGCGGTAGGTCGGATTGAAGTAGGATTCGATACCGCCCTGGTCGTCCGATTCGTTCACTACGTCGCGGATGACGTTGTATTCGACCAGGATATCGTTACCCTCGTAGCGCATAGCCGACGAGGAGGAGTGTTCGAACCGGTTGTGCGCGATGCGTATGCCGCATCCCGTGGCATGAACGGCGGGTTCGTACGTGCGTTTGAATGTCGAAAAGGTTTCTACTACGCTGTTTTCTACAAAGTGTCCGGCCGGGGTCAGAGTCCGCCGGTCCCCGCCTTCGATCTGGATGCCGCTGAATCCCAGTTGACGCAGCAGGCAACTCCGGATGCCGTGGTTGCTTCCGCCTTTGATGTTGACACCGTCGCGGCCCATGCCCGAGATGCGCACCCCGTCCAACAGGCAGGATTCGCCGCCGGTGATCAGCACACCGCTGCCTCGGCTCTCTTCGAACGTAAGGCCGCGAAGGATTATGTGCGAGCAACTGTCCAGTTCGGCCATGTACGGAGCATCGAAACGGGTCAGTGCGACGCGGTTGTCGTAGGAGGCCTCGACCGACGGGTACCAATACAAGAGGCCTTTGGCGCGGTCGATGTACCACTCCCCGGGAGTATCCAATTCGCAGAGCAGGTTCAGTGCGCGGTAGCGGAGTCCGTCCTTGTAACCGCTGGCATGGTAGGGAGGTTGAATGTACAGGATTTGTTGTGCGGTGTCGATCCGTCCGAGGCGCTGGTATTCGTCGAGCCAGTCCCAGAACCAATAGCCGTTCAGCCGTACGTCCGGTTCGTCCGTCCAACGGTTCGGGCGGGGATCGTCGTAGCGGAGGATGCCCTCCATGCTGCCTTTGAAATGGGCCCAGTTCTCAGGGACCGGGGTCACTCCGAGCGCTTGGGGCGCATAGACGAACCCTTTGTCCGGCCAGCGGGAAAGGGTTTGCAGTTCGCCGTTGCAGAAAAGTTCCGGCCGCTGACCGGGTGTCGTCGGGTCGCCGTAATTGTCGATGCGGGCTTTGCGCAGGTCGGCTACATACACTTCGTTGTGTATCGACGGATCGAGCTTTTTGAGTGTTGCTTTATCCGTAATGTGGCGCCATACTTTGATCTCCGCACCGCCCGAGAAAATAGGTGTCTCACCGGGGATTGCGGTGTAAATCACGGGGGCATTCGCACTTCCCGAACCGGCTGCGGTTACGATCCACGGAGAGTCCATGGTGTAACGTCCCCCGTCGAAAAATACCGTTACAGGCGTGCCGGGAGCCTCGGCGAGCAGTTCGGTTACGCCCTGAGTCGCGCGTTGCGGGGTGCGCCAGGGCATGGTTTTCGTTCCGGGGTTGTTGTCCCGTCCTTTCGGCGAAACGTAGAATTCCCGGGCTTGCGGGATAGGCTGCGGGGCTTGTTGTACCGAGGAGGGTTCCGGTAGCGGGTGTGTCGTTGCGACGGCAGAAGGCAGGTTCCCGCCCCAAAATACGGAGGCGACGCACAGAAGCAGGCCGCCGGAGAACAAAAATCGGCTGGAGTAGTTCATTCGGTTATGATTTGGATTTGTTCTACAAAAATAGCACGTTTTGCCGGTTTTCCATGCCGGCAGCGGGTCTTACCGTTAATTTCCGTTTCGATCGAATGTATTACGAGGTATCTGCCGTCAGCGGCAGATACCTCGTATAAACAGTCCGACGCGTTTGAAAAACCGATAGCTGTCCTGAACACCTGTACCCTTCGGCGGGAGTTCATCGGGACGTATCGGTTTCTCGCGGTAGCGAGATCAGAAAATCAGTTTTCTTTTCGGTCCCGATCCGTTGCAGTCTCGATGCCGTGAAAGATCATCGGGACCCAGGATCGGTGAATCCGAAAGCATTATTGAATCGAAGCGAACCGGATTTCGCGGGTAGCGCCCAACGCATCTTTGACGTCGGCCTCGAAGCTCAGCGGTGACGTAGAGAGCACACGGATTTTCGGATTCTCTTCCACCGGTTTGCCGACTGCACGGTCGAGCGTGATGCGGATCTTCCCGGTGTTGAGCTGGGTCGGATCGGAAACGCCTATCGTCAATCCCTCTTCGTCTTCACGCATGGTGACCGAAGCCGGGGCATCGACGCTTACACCCGCGACCGGGTTTGCGGACGGCTGCCAGAAGTTGAGGCCCGTCACGGCGGCGTTTTTGAAATGTACGGCCTGTACCTGCGGCGTATTGGCGAGGATCTCCGCATCCGGAGCGGCCGAATAGGCGGCCGTTTGGGCAGCGCTGCGATTCGGCAGCAGGATGTAGGCATAGGCGGCATCCGAAGGGTTGCGCCCGTGGTCGAACCAGAGCGAGAAATACTCGCGCGTGATGGGGGTGGAGTCTTTTACCATCGTGTTGATCTGCATCCACGTTCCGGTGCGTTCTTCGCGCTGGGCGCAGAGATTTGCCTCGCCGGGAAAACAGTAGCCTACCGAGGTCGCTTCGTCCATGCCTTCGAAGTGTGCCCACGGGGTGGGGCGGTTGCGTTTCTCGGTCCCGGGAGCGAGCTCTTCGGCCGGAACGGTGCCCGCTTTCCCGGTTTGCCCGCTTACCGCCGTTCCCGCTTTACCCAGTGTGATGCGATAGGCTGCACCGGGATTCATCTTGCGGTTCTCGGCGATGGTTTCGATCGTGCGGTTATCCCGGCTGTTGATGCCGGCTCCCAGTGCAACGATCTGGTCGCCGCACATGAACCACGATTTTTTGGCTTCGAGCGAGCTTTCGTAACCGTTGAGCCACATGCCCTCGCTGGCGTAGAGGTCCAGGATCGAACTGCCGCCTACCCAATGCTGAGGGCTTTTGTAGCCGTCGGCGTAGAGCAGTCCCGGTGCCAGCGGGAGTGTTTCGGCTTTGCGCGGGCGGGTGTCCACCGTGGTGCCAGCCATGCGGTAGGGATTGACCGTCGCCCAAAAGCTTTCGCTGTACTGCCGTAGGTCGTTGTCGTACAGGTAGGTCATGCCGTCGCCGATGTACCAACCTTTGAGGTTTTCTCCGTTGATCGTTTCGTAGTTTTCAATGCGGGCGGAAGACATGGCCAGTCCCACGGCAAATTGCGGAGTGGTGTGTACGGCCCGGTCCATCGCGGCAAAAAGTTTGTGCCGGGTAGGTGTCGGGAGAGGACGGACGGTCGTGTCGACCATCATCTTCCGGTACTCCCCGATCAGGTAGAATGGAATGTCGTCGATCATGTCGCGCTGGCTGTCTGCCAGGGCATGTCCTTTGACAAGACTTTGCAGGTAGGCTTTCTCGGTCGGAGTCGAGAGCTGCGACAGCCGGAAAAGCTGCTGCATGATGCTGTGTCCCGTACCGCGGTCGCCGGCCCCGGGGCGGGACATTTCGCGGCCGCGCACCATGTCCATGAAGGCCCCCCGGTAGAGGAGCGGCTCATAGGCATTGCGTACCCAGCCATAGAGCATCTCCATCTGTGCCTGGGGGATCTCCCATTGCGAACCGTGCACGATTTCGATCATGTTGACCAGGTTTTCGAGCAGCGAGCGCCCGTAGCCTCCGGTATAAGGATGCCACTGGTGCTGTACGAACGAACCGTCTTCGTAAAAGCCATCGCTCGTAGTGACTGTTTTGAATTCGGTTTCCAGCCCTTTGACGGCCATATCCAGTTTCGCCGGGTCCTGCGTGAGGAATCCGCGGGCGGCCATCGCGGCGCACTGCCATACTTTGTTGGCCCCGGTGGCCGCGCCTTCGTAGGTTACGTCGGGAGCGTAATGGTTCATCGCCGCTTCGTAGCGGGCCCGTTGTTCGGGCGTCAGGTCGTCATACAGCAGCGTCATGACTCGCGTGATGTTGAGCGGCGTGCCGATGACGAACATCCACCAGTTGTCGTAGAGCGGGATCGAAGGATTGTAGCGGTTGGCCTCCATCCAGTCCATACCGTCGATGACGTCCCGTTTGAGCGAATCGTTGCCGTAAAATTCCGATCCGGGCGTCGATACGGCCAGGGCCATGTAATAAAGGCGGCTGTACGGGACCAGGGTGATGGTCGATATGCCTTCCACGTTGCAATCTTCCCAGAGCCATGTACGGTCCGGGGTTTTGTTCATCGATGTCCAGTACTCCTTCGTGAGTCCGTCCACGCGGTCGATGCGGTGGATCACCGCGCTGTCGTTCAGGTCGAGTCCGGGAGGACCGACCAGCGTTTCACGGAATGCCAGGCGCATTTGGTCGAAAGAGCGGGACTGGGATGAGCATCCTGTGCAGAAGAAGGCGGCACTAAGCAGTACCGCACAGGAAAAGAGGAGCAGTTTACTGTTCCGGGTGGTGGTTTTGCGGTTCATACAATCAGGTTAGAAAAATTAAGTGAGTAAAGATAGCTTTTTTTTGCGATTTTCTACTTCTTTTACACATCTGAGGGGGTTTTGTTTCCCCGATGGATTTTATATCTTTGTGTGAAAATTTCTCAATTGGCGTATAGATTTTCATAAACTCTTCCTTATGAGACGCATCGAAATTCCTTCGGCCGAACTGCAAGTCAGCAGTTATTGCCTCGGAACCATGTATTTCGGCAGCAAGGTGCCGGTGGATACTTCGCTCACACTGTTGGATGCCTATGCCGACCGTGGAGGTAATTTCCTCGATTCGGCCAACAAGTATGCCTCGTGGATCGAAGGATTCAGCGGCGGCGAAAGCGAACGGGTGATCGGTCGGTGGCTGAAGGACCGTCCGCGTGACCGCTTCGTGGTTACTTCGAAAGTGGGCTTCCCCTACGGGGACGTGCCGCGCAGTCTGCGCGCAGACGTGATCGTATCCGAATGCGAAAAGAGCCTGCGGAGGTTGGGCACCGATTACATCGATATCTATTTTGCGCACGCTGAAGATGCCGGTACCCCGGTCGAAGAGACGCTCCGTGCATTCGACAAGCTGATCCGTGACGGTAAAGTCCGCTGCATCGGGGCCAGCAACCACCAGGCGTGGCGGCTGGCCGAAGCTGAATTGATGGCGCGTGCTGCCGGATTGCCGCATTATGTAGTATTGCAGCAGCGTTTTTCATATCTACAGCCCGTTGTGGGTGCGGATTTCGGCACACAATTGCCGCTGACACCCGAACAAACCGATTTTTGTGCGCGTCATGGGGTGTTGCTGATGGCTTACTCCCCGTTGTTGGGCGGCTTGTACGAGAAGCCGGAGATACCCGTTCCGGTTCAATACCGCAGCGAACACAGCGATAAATTGCTGGAATTGCTGCGCCGCCGGGCTGCTGAATGGGGGTATACGCCCTCGCAGCTCGTGCTGGGATGGATGCTCGCTCTTTCACCCTGTGTGGTGCCGGAAGTGACGGCCAGCCGGCTGGAGCACCTCGAAGCGAACCTTCGTGAGGTGGATCCTGCCCATGCCGCTGTTTTTGCCGAAGAGGTCGCCTCTGTCGACAGTTTTACGGTCAAATACAGTTGATCCGTCCGGCACCTCAATGGATCGGGATAGCAGGAACTGCGGCATACGGCGTTTTTTAGCCTGGAATAAACGGTTCAGGCGGGAAATGACGCATGGAAAATAGGCCGAACCTATAAATACATATTCAATAAAAACCTAAACCAACCACCATGATGAACAGCAGAGAACGCATGATCAAGGCGCTCAACCACCAGGAGCCCGACCGTGTGCCGTATGACCTGGCGGGAACCACGGTCACCGGAATTTGTAAGGGAGCTTTTCTCAATGCGATGAAAGAACGCGGTCTTTCGACCGAATATGACGCCAAGGAGGTCGATCCCATTTCGCAGATCGTTACCCCTGTGGAAGAGACGCTTGTAAAACTCAAGTCGGATACGCGTCGGATCGGCGCCCGCCGGGTAATCGATTACGAAAAGATACGCACCAAGGAAGGAAGCGTCTGGTCGCTCGTAGACCACTGGGATTGCCTTTGGAAGCTCGATGAAACCAAGGATTTGTATTATAACCAATTTACCCATCCGCTCGAACAGTACGATTCGATTACCGAAGGGCTCAAGCATTGGCATGTGCCTGATTGGGCCGATTATGTGGATCGTATGAAGGCGGATATCGCCGAGCAGGCGCCTTTCCTGGGCGATTATTGCGGCATTGCCGACCGCAACTGTGCGGGCCTGACCGAAATGTCGCTGCGCATCCGCGGTTACGAAAAATGGTATATGGATCTGCTGCTCGATCCGGAAGGTGCCGAGGAGTTACTCGAGCAGATCACCCAACACAAGATCGACTACTGGAACTCGTTGTTCGACTGGATCCAGGAGCAGGGTCTCGAAGATAAGATACAGGTGATGTCCGAATGCGACGATTTGGGAACGCAGCGCTCGACGCTCATCGCCCCCGACGACCTGCGCCGGCTGGTGATTCCGCGTTTTAAACGTATCTGGGCCAACAACAAGAAGCGGATGCCCCATGCGAAGAATTTTATGCACACATGCGGTTCTGTGCGTCCCATCCTTCCCGATTTGATCGAAGCGGGTCTCGATATTTACAATCCGGTACAGTTTACGGCCAAGGACATGGACCTCAAAGAACTGAAGCAGGAATTCGGCAAGGACCTGGTCTTCTGGGGCGGCGGTATCGACACCCAGTCGACGCTGTGCAAAGGTACGCCCGACGAGGTGCGTGACGAAGTGAAGCGTATTCTCGATATCATGGCTCCGGGCGGCGGGTTTGTGTTCGCTCCGGTGCACAACATTCAGGATGATGTGTCGGGAGCCAACTTCTGGGCGATGTGGGATACGCTGATGGAGTACGGAAAATACTAACCGGGCTAAACAACTCCATTGAATATGAAAACCACCACTAACCTGCTGAACCGCGTGGGCGAATCGGTAGGGCGTTACCGTTGGGTAATCTGCTCGCTGCTCTTCTTCGCCACGACCATCAACTACCTCGACCGGGCCGTTATCGGCCTGCTCAAAGAGACCCTCACCGCCGATCTGCACTGGACCGAGAGCGATTACGGCAATATCATCGTCTGTTTCCAATTGGCCTATGCGCTGAGTTTGCTGTTTGTAGGCCGCGTGATCGACTGGGTCGGGACGAAGTTGGGCTACGGCCTCTCTTTAGCCGTCTGGAGCATGGCTGCCGTACTGCACGGTTTTGCTACCGGAACCGCAGGCTTTGCAATTGCCCGGGCTCTGCTGGGTGTCGGCGAATCGGGCAACTTCCCGGCAGCTAATAAAACGGTGGCCGAATGGTTCCCGCAGAAGGAACGGGCGTTGGCCACCGGACTTTATAATTCGGGCGCGATGATCGGCGCGATCGTGGCGCCGCTGTTGGTCCCCTGGATCGCCATTCATTGGGGGTGGCAATGGGCATTCATCCTGACCGGCGCCGTCGGTTTCGTCTGGCTGATTTTCTGGGCTCTTCTCTATCATGATCCGGCCAGTCACAAACGGTTGAGCCGTGCCGAATACGATTATATCCGCACGGGCCTGACACCTGTCGAGCTGGCTGCGCGGGCAGTGACTGGCGCGGCTGCGCCGGTTACGGCTGAAACCGCTGCCGCGGATGCTGAGGCCGCAGACGAAGGGAGTGCACAGGAGAATAAACAACATGTGACTTGGGGGCAGTTACTGCGCCGCAGGCAAACCTGGGCCTTCGTCGTGGGTAAGTTCATGACCGATCCTGTCTGGTGGTTCTTTCTCTTTTGGCTGCCGGCGTTTTTGGAGGCGCAATACGGTCTCAAGGGTATGCAGGTGTCGTTGCCGCTGATCGTCGTTTATGCACTGTCGAGCATCGGCAGCATCGGCGGCGGTTGGCTTCCCAAGCTGTTTATCGACCGGGGAATGGGGGCTGGGCGCGCCCGCAAGCGTTCCATGTTGCTTTACGCCCTGTTGCCGCTGCTGGTTCTTTTCGCACAGGCGGCCGGCGATGTGAATATGTGGTATGCGATCCTGATTATCAGCATTGCCTGCGCGGCACACTGTGCATTTGCCGCGAACCTGTTCGCGACCGTATCCGACATGTTTCCCAAGCGCGCTGTGGCTACCGTAACCGGTATCGGCGGCATGGGCGGGGCCGTGGGCGGCATCCTGATCGCGAAGCTGGCAGGCGGGTTGTTCGACCATTACAAAGCGCTCGGCGATATCACCGTGGGTTACGGAATCATGTTCATCATTTGCGCCACGGCTTATATCATCAGTTGGGGTGTTATGCAATGGCTTGCACCCAATTTCCGCCGGGTGGAGAAGCTATAGGTTGTCCGGATGGATAAATAAAAAGAAGGGCGCAGAAAAGTCTGCGCCCTTCTTTGGCTATACTGACTATGATAATATTTATTGTTCCGGTACATTGAATACGCTTCTTGCGGGACATGAATCGCATCCTCCGTTACCTCCGCCTCCGGGAGGATTAGTGCCGCCACCGCTGTCGCCGCCACCGGAGCCGGATGAACCTGTATTTATGCCAGTGACGGTCCAGGCAAAGGAATAGTTTCCATTACTCCGAATGTTGACACTGTTTGCATCCATATAACTCTCGGGAGTCAAATGGATTAAAGCGTTTTCGGATAATGAAGCTTCAGCTATGATAACTTGAGATGTGACATATTGCCATGTGGACGTGTTAAAAATGGGCGGAGATTCTGCTCCCGGCCAGATATAGACATTGTAAAGAGTGATGGCCACCCGGGTCAGTTCGTATCGGTCCCATTCCGGGATGTAAAAATTCAGCGTGTTTCCAAAACTCATAAATTGGATATTCAGATGTGCCTGTGTAGCCTTCGTGGCCAGATTCGCCTTTTGTCGGACTACGTTGTCTTCTTTCGTGCAACCCGCCAGAAAAGCCAGGCAGGCAGCGATGAGCAATAGTCTTTTCATGGATTCGAGTGTTTTGAGGATAATGATTGGTGATTACAATATAATATACAATTCTGTATTGCAAAACACTTTGAGACAAGATGATGCAAATAAATATTTTTAAAATTTCGATCCGATGAATGTGCTCTACGCGAAAAAAATACGGGCATTCCAGAAGGAATGCCCGTCGTAATTGGCTTTTTGTTAGGTGTCGGGCTATTGAATATTTTAAAAAAGCCGGATACACCGTTTTTTATCCGCGGCTCTCCATGCTGTTGATGTCGGGATTGACGGTCACCACGTCCTGTTCGAGCTGGGTTTGGGTGACTTCGTGGCTTTTGTGGATTTTCTCCTTGCCGAGGTCGTTCAGCGTGAGTTGCGTCTTGACTTTCGGATGGCAGGGGCCGGCGATGGATTTTCCTGCGGCGGGAGTGTTAGCATGTTCATTTCGTTTCATGGCATGTCGTATTTAGGAATGTTTTAATTTATACTACGGCAAGATTCATACCATGGAGAGAAAGACTTGTATACTCGTCGGACTTTATCGGATGTCGGTAGGTTATAGCGTGCCCTGTTTGAGTCGTTCGACGAAGTCGTCGATGCGGTGCAGTTCTTGCGGGATATCGATGCTCTGCGGACAGTGCGGCGTGCATTGGCCGCAGCCGATGCAATGGCTGGCCTGCCGCAAGCGCGGCGCACTGCGGTCGTAACCGATCAGGAATGCCCGGCGTGCCTTGCGGTAATTTCCATCCTGCGGGCTGTGGGGAATGTTCCCCTCGTTGATGCAGCGGTTGTAGTGCAGCAGGATGGCCGGGATGTCTATTCCGTAAGGGCACGGCATGCAGTATTGGCAGTCGTTGCACGGAATGGTGGGATATTCGAGCATCATCCGGGCGGTCTCCTCAAGCAGTGCGAACTCCTCTTCGGAGCATGGTTCCAGCGGGGAGTAGGTGCGGATGTTGTCCTGCAGGTGTTCCATATAGATCATGCCGCTCAGGGCGGTCAGCACGCCGGGAAACGAGCCCGCGAAACGGAAAGCCCACGACGCGACGCTTTGGTCCGGGCGGCGTGTTTTGAGTCGGCTTACCAGATGGTCGTTCAGTCGCGTCAGGCGTCCCCCCAGCAGCGGTTCCATGATGACCACCGGAATATTCCGTTTCTCCAGTTCGCCGTACAGGTATTCGGCGTTGACGTTGCGTCCTTGCGCATGCCGCCAGTCGGCGTAGTTCATCTGGATCTGCACGAAATCCCACGGAATGTCGAGCGAGAGCATGTAGTCGAACACCCGGACATCGCCGTGGAACGACCAGCCCAGGTTACGTACGCGCCCCGCTTCGCGTTCGCGGAGCAGGAAATCCATCATGCCGTTGTCGAAATAACGGGCCCGCACCAGCGGAATCCCCGTGCCGCCGCCGACCGAGTGGAGCAGGTAGTAGTCGAAATAGTCCGTTTGCAACTCTTCGAGCGAACGGCGGTACATGGCCAGCGAATTTTCACGCGTGTAATTCGAAAAATTCGAGAGCTTCGTCGCCAGGAAATATTTGTCGCGGGGATGACGGCTCAGTGCAATGCCGGTCGACCGTTCCGAAAGTCCCTGCACATAGACCGGCGATGTGTCGAAATAGTTTACGCCGTGTCCGATGGCATAATCGACCAGCTCGTTCACCGTTTCCTGGTCCACTTCGTCGCCTTTGCCGTCGCTGCGCGGCCGGGTCGGCCAGCGCATGCAACCGTAGCCCAGCAGCGATACCCGGTCGCCGGTGTGCGGATTGGTCCGGTAGGTCATCTTGTCTGTGGGAACTTCTCCGGGGGCTGCTGCGGTACTTTCGCGGTGTTTCGGTCCGCATCCGGCCAACGCAGCGACCGTACCGGCGATTGCGGAGGCCCCCGCCAGGCGGGCGGACCCGTCTCCCAACGCTTTGAGGAATGCCCTGCGATTCATGCGTTTGCTGTCTTTCGTCTCCATCGTTCGTTCGCTTAGATAATTCTGTGCCGGCGGTGCCCTTCGACATAGATCGCGCTGAAAGGCCGTGCCGGGCATAGGTTTTCACAGGCTCCGCAGCCGATACACTTTTCTTCGTTGACGGCCGGGATTTTCGGCGAATCGGACATCTCCGGATCGGAAGGCACCATCAGGATCGCTCCCGTCGGACAGTGGCGTGCGCAATTGCCGCAGTCCACCCCGTCGCGCAGCGGCACGCAGTTCTCCCTGATCCAGACTGCATGCCCGATCTGAATGGCGGATTTGTCGGCCGGGGTGATTTCATGGATTGCTCCGGCGGGACATACTTCCGCGCATTTGGTGCATTCGGGGCGGCAATATCCGCGTTCGTAGGACATTTCGGGCTGCATCAGGGTCGCCAGCGCCGATGAAGGGCGCAGGACCCCGTTCGGGCAGACCGCCACGCAGAGCTGGCAACCCGTACAATGCCGCGCCATGTGCCACAGGCCTCGGGCCCCGGCGGGAACGAGCGGTGTGGTGCGGTTCGGAATTTTTTTCTCCTCGATAGCAGCCAGACCGCCGTCGACCTTCATCTCCTGCGCCCGTACGAACGATCCTGCGGTCAGCATCGCCGTCAGTGACAGAAAATTGCGCCGGGAAATGCCGGGAGCCGAAGTTTCGTTTGAAGATAACCCTTCCCGCACTTGGGCATCTTGGCTAGCCGGTCGGGATTGGGTTTGCACGGTTGCATCCCTTGTTCTTCCGGTTTCCGGTGGTATCGGGGAGGATGTTGTATCCGTTTCCGCTTGGATCTGTTTTTTTGCTGGTTGTTGTGGCGGCTCGACAGGGTGGGCGCGGAACGGCGCGTTGCCGGTGCGCAATCGGTAATGGATGGCCTGTTGGCGGCATTTCCCGATGCAATCCATGCAGGCAACACAACGGCTCAGGTCGATGCGGTGCGCTTTCGGGTCGATACACGACGCTTTGCAGTTGCGCGCGCACAGGCCGCAGCCGTTGCATTTGCAGGTGTCGATGACCGGAGCCAGCAGTGAAAAACGCGAGAAGAGTCCCAATACCGTCCCCACCGGGCAAATCGTGTTGCAGTAGGTACGACCGTTACGCCATGCCACTACTGCTAAAATAATGAATGTCCCGGCCGCTACGGCCAGCGTGGCGATTCCCTTCATCCATACGTCGGCCCTGTAAAACGCATAGCTGCCGGCCCGTTCGGCCAGGTAGGCGAGCAGGTTGTTGCCCCAGAGGTACAGCGGTGCGATGAGATTCGAGACAATGCGCCCGTAAGCGCTGTAGGGTGCCAGCAGTGCGACGAAAGAGCCGATTCCGGCCACGGCGGCTGCGATGAAAAGCGCGAGCACACCGTACCGCAACCACGAGAGGGCCGGTGAGTAGCGGAACCGGTTTTTCGTTCGTTTTCCCGCGATCCACGAAACCGCATCCTGCATCACGCCCAGCGGGCAGATCACCGAACAGTAGACGCGTCCGAACAGCAACGTGAGTACGATCAGTGCTGCAACCACGCCGAAGTTCAGGGCAAGCAGTGCGGGCAGGAACTGTATTTTTGCCAGGAATCCGAACCATGCGTGGAGCGTTCCCGTGAAGTCGAGGAACAGCAGCGTGATCAACATACAACAGACGGCAGCAGCCGTGATTCTTATTTTTCGCAGCATAGGTTTATCCGGTTGCAGGAGTCAAGTAAACGTAGCGTTCATAACAACGAATGTATATATTGTTTGTCTGAAACCGGGCTCAATCATCCGTGCAAGACCTTGGTGCTTCCGGCTGTGAATGTCCGTGCTGTTTGGCCCGTAAATGCGGGAATGTCCCGTGTACCCCGCTTGTTATAGTACTCTTGTTATCGTGTCGGTGTCCTCTTGGCAATATAATAAAATTTATTCGATCACTCCGATTCTTCGCAACCATTTGGCCACTTCCGGAGCGGCCTCTTGCACGCTGCCGCCCCGGACAGGCAATCCCGGAAGCAAAGTCGCGCCTGCACACAGTTTTTTGATATCGGCTTCGCTGTGCCCCATGCGGCTGCCTTCGTGCGTCATGAACGGGGCGATGGTCTTACCCGAGAGGTCGTACGAAGAGAGGAAAGTCGCAACCGGCGGCGCGATCGTGTACCACCAACAGGGTGATCCGACGAAAATGATGTCGTATTTTCCGAGGTTTTCGGGTTTTGATTTCAGGGCCGGTTTGAAGCCGGAGTTCACCTCTTTCTTCGCCTGGTCAACTACCGCCTGGTAGTTAGTGGGGTAGGCCGCGGCAGGTTCTATCTCGAAAATATCCGCTCCCGTCGCTTCCCGGATCTGTTCGGCTACGGTACGGGTGTTGCCGCTGTGTGAAAAGTAGGCAACCAACATTTTTTTAGGGGCCTTCGCCGTCTGGGCATTCAGGCCGTCGTGTGTAATCATCATTGCGGTAAGTGCGGTTAAAATGATTTTTGTTTTCATGATTGCGTTTTAGTTTCGTGTATTTGTCCGCTGTTGCGTCGGGGCGGTCTCCGGGCGTCATTGCGGAAGGCTGTACTCTCCCCGGGGCGATGATGGATTACATCCGGGGCGGCAGGCTCCCTGTTTTCGTACTTCATTTTCCGGTTGTAGTGCTCCTGGTTCTGTTGATGCAGCAAAATTACGGTATGCTTACAGCCGGTTTTGTAGACGGATTACAGGGTTTTTTACCATGATTACCGATTTCGCATCCGCAACGATGCAGGCGCGGTGAAAAACATTAAATTTGTACGAAACCAAATCCGAAAGCTATGGATAAGATCATACACATCGAAAATATTTTTCAGTATAACGAACGCGTGGGCGTCGAAACCCTGCATCCGCTGGTCAGCGTGATCGACATGTCGCAGGCCCGTCGGTTGTCGCACCAGCGCCAGACCTACGGATTTTATACCGTATTCCTGAAAGAGGTCAAGTGCGGCGATATGATCTACGGGCGCGAGTATTACGACTATCAGGAAGGTACGATCGTTTGCCTCGCTCCGGGTCAGGTCATCGGTTTCGAGGATAACGGAGAGGTGTTCCAGCCCAAAGGATGGGCCCTGCTGTTCCATCCCGACCTGATCCGCGGGACTTCGCTGGGACGCAATATGAAAAATTACACTTTTTTCTCGTATGAGGTGAATGAGGCGCTGCACCTTTCGGAGCAGGAGCGGCAGGTCGTCGTGGATTGCCTGCGGCGGATCCGGCACGAGTTACAACATGGGGTCGACCGTCACAGCAAGACGATCATCGCGATGAATATCGAGTTGCTGCTCGATTACTGCGTGCGTTTCTACGAACGGCAGTTCATTACGCGTAACGAAGTGAACCGCGATATTCTGGTGCGTTTCGAAAACGTGCTCGACGAATACTTCGTTTCGGACCGGCCCCAGCAGATCGGATTGCCGTCGGTGGGATACTGTGCCGGGAAATTGCATCTTTCGCCCAACTATTTCGGTGACCTGATTAAAAAAGAGACGGGCCGGACGGCACAGGAACATATCCAGATGAAGCTGATCGACCTGGCCAAGGAACGGGTGTTCGACACGGGCAAGTCGATCAGCGAGATTGCCTACGAACTCGGGTTCAAATATCCGCAGCATTTCACGCGGCTGTTTAAAAGGATTGTCGGCCAGACCCCGAATCAGTACAGGATGATGAACTGACCGGAATAATGCCATAAATCGGTGCGGTTTTTCGGAGGATTCAGGCCATAATCCGGATTTGCGACTACTTGACTACGCTATTGGCTGCGGGATACCGGTAACATGAATAAAGCCATGCAGATCCAACAGACCGGCATGGCTTTGTCGTTGTCTATCCGTAACTATTGGATTGGTGTGTTTTGCTGTTGCTGTTGCTGTTGCTGTTGCTGTTGCTGTCGTCGGTCGCGGCGTCCCATTACCACGCTGATGATGATCGGGATGGCCAGGAATATGACCGTCCCGGTGGCGACCAGTGCCGTATAGAGCGTCGGACTGCCTACAGGTAACTGTGACGGCGGGAAAAATGTCACGGTGAAAGCGAACAGCACGGCCAGGAAGCCGCCCCCGCCGATGATCCACATCCCGGCGTTGCCACCCGGTACGCGGTAGCTGCGGGGCAGTTGGGGTTGCGTATAGCGTAGGCGGATGCCGGCAGCATACATCAGCATATACATAATCAGGTAGAGGCCGATGGTCAGAGCGCTCAGCAGGAAGAAAGCCACGCTCACGTCTTTCATCACGATGTAGAGCGACGAGAGTACGGTAACGATACAACCCTGGATGAGCAGGATGTTGATCTGACTGCCGTTTTTATTGGTCTTTTTCATAAAATCGGGCAGTTGACCCTCTTTAGCCGTCCAGAGCAGGCCGCGGCTGGGACCCGAGATCCATGACATTACGCTTGCCAGCGCGCCGAATGCGATCAGCAGGCTCAGGACATTGGTCAACCAACCGACATGGTAATGCTTGAAGGCGATGTCGAACGTGGTGAACAACCCCGACTGGAGATTGATCTGGTCGTAAGGCGTGATAATGGCTACGGCCAGCGAACCCAGCGTGAACAGCCCGAACGAGATGAAAGCGGCTATGAACATGGCGCGCGGGAACTGTTTTTGCGGTTGTTTCAGTTCGGGGGCATGGACCGCATGAACTTCGACGCCGGCGAAAAGCAGCAGGATTCCCGCCAGGAAAGCGATGTCGTTCATGCCCGTGATGTGCGGGAAAAGGCGGGGATGGGCGTGTCCTGCGCTGGCGTTAACGACCTGCGAAACCTTTTCCGGAATGTGCTGGAAGGCGATTTCGTTACCGCCCAATACCCAGATCAAGGCCAGCGCGATGATGACCACGCCGGGCAGTACGGTTCCGATGATAAAGCCCTTGCTCGTGATTCCGGAGACGGTCGATGTGCCCTTGAGCGTCACCCATGTGGCGAACCAGTACATAATGATCGAGAAGAGTCCGACGAAAACGCCGTTTTGCGCAAGGTCGGGTACCCCGATCATGTACGCGATGGATGCGGCGGCAAATCCCAGTACGGTGGGGTACCACACCACGTTCTGAATCCACTGGAGGAAGATGGCCGTAAAGCCCAGATGCGGGTTGAAAGCCTCTTTCACCCAGGAGTAGACGCCTCCGCCTCGGGAGGCGAATGCGCTGCCCAGTTCGGCTCCGACCAGTGCGGCGGGAATGAGGAACAGAAAGGTCGCGAAGAAAATGTAGAAGAACATCGTAAGCTCTTCCTGGGCCATCATCGGCAGCCCGCGCAGGCTGATCACGGCCGCTGCCGTCATCAGCGCGAGCTGCATGGTCGTAATGTTTTTACTTTTAGCCATTGTCGCGGGGTTTTGGGAAATTTACTTCTGATCTCTAACAGTTTTCGTGCCGTAAAACCAAGTGCAGGTTACCGATCCGTCGTATTTTGAAAATTCAACAAGTTGTTATATTCAGAATATTGAGTAACTTTATTGACTCAAAATCGTGTTAATAACCCGTATGAAGATATCTTTGCTCCAAACCGATATCCGCTGGAAAGACCCTCGTGCCAACCGCCGCCGGGCCGAAGAGTTGATTTCGGACCTTCCGGCGGCCGACCTGATCGTGCTTCCCGAGATGTTCACGACCGGTTTTTGTACCGATCCAACCGAAACGGCCGAACCTGCCGACAGCGAGACTCTTGCCTGGATGCGCTCCGTGGCGGCCGCGAGGAATGCGGCCGTGGGCGGTAGTGTCGCTACCGAGGCCGACGGCCGCTACTACAACCGGTTTTATTTTGTCAAGCCCGACGGCAGTTACGCCACTTACGACAAACGGCATCTGTTCTCCTTCGCCGGGGAAGACAAGCGCTATACCGCCGGTACGGAACGTGTCGTTGTGGAGCATTGCGGGTTCCGCATCCTGTTGCAGGTGTGTTACGACCTGCGTTTTCCGGTTTTCGCCCGCAACCGGGGCGATTACGACATGATTCTTTATGTCGCCAACTGGCCGACGGTGCGTATTTCGGCGTGGAATGCACTGTTGAGGGCCCGTGCCGTCGAGAACCAATGCTATGTTGCGGGAGTCAACCGCACGGGTGACGATCCGGCCTTGGTCTATGACGGTTCGAGTGCGCTGATCGGTTTTCTGGGCGAAACCGTCGCGGCCGCGACTCCCGGTCGTGAAGAGGCCGTTCAGGGTGAAGCCGACCTGAAGGCCTTGGAAGCGTTCCGGGCTAAATTTCCGGCCCTTCGGGATGCCGATGCTTTTACTTTAATCGAATCATGAAAGATAAACTGTTGATATTGGGCGACCAGGCCGTGGCGCTGGGCGCCCTGCATGCAGGGATTTCGGGCGTGTACGCCTATCCCGGCACACCTTCCACCGAAATCACCGAATACATCCAAAGTTCTCCCCTGGGCCGGGGCCGGGGAGTATATTGCGATTGGTGCACGAACGAAAAGACGGCTATGGAAGCCGCTCTGGGGGGCTCCTTCATCGGTAAGCGCGCCTTGGTCTGCATGAAGCATGTGGGTCTGAACGTGGCGGCAGACGCCTTCGTCAATTCGGCCATGACCGGAACCCATGGCGGGTTGGTCGTGCTGGTGGCCGACGACCCGTCGATGCACTCCTCGCAGAACGAACAGGACTCCCGTTTCTACGGCAAATTCGCCATGGTCCCCATTTTCGAACCTTCGTCCCAGCAGGAGGCTTACGATATGGTACGCGATGCTTTCGATCTGTCGGAACGCGTGAAACTTCCGGTTTTGATCCGGCTGACTACCCGTATGGCCCATTCCCGCGCCGTAGTGGTTCCTGCCGTTCCCCGAGATGAGAACCCGCTCTCTTTCCCCGAAGACCGTGCCCGTTGGGTGCTGTTGCCGGTCAATGCCCGCCGCCGTTATAACGAATTGCTGGCTGTTCAGGCCGATTTGCAGCGGCTTTCAGGCGCATCGCCTTACAACAGCTACCGGCCGGGCGACCGCCGGGGAGTGGTCGCCTGCGGTATTGCTTACAATTACCTGATGGAGAATTATCCGGAAGGTTGCGGACGGACGGTGTTGAAAATTTCGCAATATCCACTGCCGGTGGAGACGCTTCGCCGCATGGTGGCCGAATGCGATGAAATTTTGGTGCTCGAGGACGGCCAGCCGTTCGTCGAAGAGCAACTGCGCGGGTTGCTGGACGAGAGCGGCAAGATCAAAGGCCGCATGAGCGGCGAGTTGCCCCGTGCGGGCGAGTTGACCCCGGACAATGTACGTGCGGCTTTGGGATTGCCGGCCGCTCCTGTGGCCGATGCCTGTGCGCGTGTGGTTCCCCGGCCGCCCGCGTTGTGTGCCGGTTGCGGCCACCGCGACGTGTACGAGATGCTTAACGAAGTGGCTAAGGAGTATGAAAATAGCAAGATATTCAGTGATATCGGTTGCTATACCCTCGGGGCCCTGCCGCCTTTCCGGGCGATTGACTCTTGTGTGGACATGGGGGCTTCGATCACGATGGCCAAAGGGGCTGCCGACGGCGGACTGTTTCCCTCCATTGCCGTGATCGGGGATTCGACTTTCACGCATTCGGGCATTACGGGCCTGCTGGATGCCGTGAATTCACGGGCTAACATTACCGTGGTGATTTCGGACAACCTGACTACGGCCATGACCGGCGGTCAGGACTCAGCCGGCACCGGGAAGCTGGAAGCCATTTGCCTGGGTGTGGGCGTCGAGAAGGAGCATGTGCGCGTGGTGGTACCCATGGCTAAAAACTACGACGAAATCCGCAACGTGTTGCGCGAGGAGATCGAATACCCGGGCGTATCGGTCATCATACCCCGGCGCGAATGCATCCAGACCCTGAAAAGAAATCTTAAGAAATCGAAAGCATAACATGAAACTGGATATTATCCTTTCCGGCGTCGGGGGACAGGGCATCCTCTCCATCGCCGCCATCATCGGGGAAGCCGCCCTGCGTAAGGGACTGCATGTCAAGCAGGCCGAAGTGCACGGTATGAGCCAGCGCGGGGGCGACGTGCAGTCGAACTTGCGGCTGAGTTCCTCGCCGATCCATTCCGACCTGATTCCCAAGGGTAAAGCCGACGCCATTCTCGCGTTGGAGCCGATGGAAGCGCTCCGCTACCTGCCTTATCTTTCGGACGGGGGGTGGATCGTGACCAATGCCGCCCCGTTCGTCAATATTCCCAATTACCCCGACCATACGGCTCTGCTCGATACGTTGCGCACGCAGCCCCGGGTGATCCTGATCGACGCCGATGCGTTGGCAAAAGAGAATTCGGTTCCCCGGGCCGTGAATATGGTGTTGCTCGGGGCTGCTTCGGTCGTGCTGGGGTTCGATGCGGAGCTGTTGGAAGCTGTTGTGGCGGATTTTTTCGCTTCAAAAGGAGATCGGATCGTAGAGATGAACCGGTTGGCTTTCCGGGTGGGACGGGAAGCTGGCGGGCAACAGGTAAATTCGGCGGCTCATGCAAAATAGGGTATACAGCCAGGAGCTCGTCGACCGGGTGGTTGACGAGTTGAAAATCACCGATCTGGAGCAAGCGACGATCGGGCAGGTCGTATTGTTGGCTTCCCGCCTGGAGGAGCTGACGGGCATCCCGTTTATCCGGATGGACCAGGGCGTGCCGGGTTTGGAACCGTGCAGGATCGGTACCGAAGCCGAAAAACAGGCGCTCGATACTTGGATTCCGGCCATTTATCCGGCGGCCGAAGGCATTCCGGAGCTTAAAACGGAGGCGTCCCGTTTTGTGAAAGCTTTTCTGGATGTCGATATTTCGGCGGCGGCCTGTGTCCCGGTAACCGGGTCGGTGGCCGGGTCGTTCGGATCGTTCATCGCCTGTACCCAGTGTGATCCGGGGAAGAATACCGTTCTTTTCATCGATCCCGGCTTTCCCATTCAAAAGTCGCAGCTCAAAGTACTCGGTATTCCGCATGTGCAGTTCGACGTACACGATTTCCGGGGCGAGAAACTGCGGGCGAAGTTGGAAAGTTATCTCGAAAAGGGGAATATCGCCGGGATTATCTATTCGAATCCCAATAACCCGGCTTGGATTTCGCTGACGGAAAGTGAACTGCAGGTGTTGGGCGAACTGGCTACCCGGTATGGTGCCGTCGTGTTGGAAGACCTCGCTTATTTCGGCATGGACTTCCGCAGCGACTTCGGCCGTCCGTTTGAACCGCCTTATATTCCTACGGCCGCACGCTATACCGACAATTACATCCTGATGCTTTCCTCTTCGAAGATATTCAGCTATGCCGGCCAGCGCGCGGCTATGCTCTGTATCTCCGACAGCCTGTTCGGGCGCCGTTTCCCGGCTTTGGCCGAAAGGTATGCCGGGGCGGGAATTTTCGGACCGACGCTCATCGGGTCGATCCTTTATATGATTACCTCGGGCATCACGCACTCGACCCAATTCGGCTACGCTGCCATGTTGCGGGCCGCAACCGAGGGCCGGTTCGATTTCGTGAAGGAGACTTCGGAGTACGCCCGCCGTTCCCGCAGGATGAAAGACCTTTTTGAGAAACACGGCTTTCATGTCGTTTATGACAAGGATATCGACCGGGCGATCTCGGACGGGTTCTTCTTTACGATCGGATACGGCGGGATGCCTTGCGGCGAGCTGATGCGCGAACTGCTTTATTACGGGATCAGTTCGATTTCGCTCTCCACCACCGGCAGCGAGCAACAGGGTATCCGGGCCTGTTGTTCGCGCATGAGTGAAGATTTGTACGGAGTGCTGGACGACCGCCTGCGGGCATTCCGCCTGGATCATTAACCGTTGCGAATGGTTGTTGTAAGGGGTCTTTGAAAAAACTGAAGGCCCGCCGGAATAATGCGGAGCGCAGGCAAACTGCACCGTAAACATCCGGAATAGATTGAAATAAGTTGGAAATAATCTGAAACCATGATCTGGAACCAACCCAAAGAGTGTATGGGACGCGAGCAGATGCGCGCCCTCCAGGGAGAACGCCTGCATAAGCTCGTCGAGAGAGTCTATCACAATATGCCGTTTTACCGCCGCAAAATGCAGGAGATGGACGTGACGCCGGACGATATCCGGACGGTGGACGATGTCGTCAAGCTGCCGTTTACCACCAAGCAGGACCTTCGGGATAACTATCCGTACGGGCTTTTCGCCGTTCCGATGTCGCAGATCGTGCGCCTGCACGCCTCTTCGGGTACGACGGGCTCTCCCACCGTGGTAGGCTATACCCGCCGCGATTTGGCCATCTGGTCGGAGATGATCGCCCGCTGCCTGAGCGCTTTCGGGACCGACTGCAACGACATCTTTTCGGTGGCGTACGGTTACGGTCTGTTTACCGGCGGATTGGGGTTGCACTATGGGGTGGAGCACTTAGGGGCGACCGTCATTCCGATGTCGAGCGGCAATACGGCGAAGCACATCAAGCTGATACACGATTTCGGAGCGACCGCTATCACCTGCACTCCCTCATACGCCCTTTACCTGGCCGAAGCGATGGCCCAGGCCGGGATTCCCCGGGAGGAGTTCCGCCTGAAAACCGGTATCTTCGGGGCCGAACCGTGGACCGAGAACATGCGCCGCGAGATCGAAACCAAAATGGGAGTAAATGCGTACAATATTTACGGACTAAGCGAAGTCATGGGGCCGGGGGTGTCGCACGAATGCGCCTGCAAGAACGGGTCGCACATTATAGAAGATCATTTTTTGCCCGAGATCATCTCGCCCGATACGCTGGAACCGCTGCCGTACGGCGAGCAGGGGGAGCTGGTTTTCACGACGCTGACCAAAGAGGGGATGCCGTTGCTGCGCTACCGGACCAAAGACCTCTGTTCGCTGACCGACGAACCGTGCCCGTGCGGACGTACCAACGTGCGTATGAGCCGCATTGTAGGCCGCAGCGACGATATGCTCATAATACGGGGTGTCAACATCTTCCCGTCCCAGGTCGAGAGTGTCATCCTCGAAATGGAAGAGTTCGAGCCGCATTACCTGCTGGTGGTTGACCGCGTACAGAATCTCGACAGCCTCGAAGTACAGGTCGAGGTTCGCGACGGCTTTTATTCGGACGAGGTCAGCAAGATGATCGGGCTCAGGCAGCGGCTCGCTGCCCGGTTGCACAGCGTATTGGGCTTGAAAGCCGATATCAAGCTGGTAGAGCCTTCGAGCATCGAACGCAGCGAAGGGAAAGCGCGCCGGGTGATCGACAAACGGATCCTGCACTGATGACCGGTCTGAACCATTACAGTCAATCGCAAATACCGCAGAACTATGAAAATCAAACAGCTTTCCGTATTCGTCGAAAACAAAACCGGACGGATCAACGAAGTGACCCAAATACTGGGAAGCAACGGTGTGAATATGACGGCATTCAGTCTGGCCGACAGCGGTGAATTCGGCATCCTGCGGATGATCGTATCGGATGTGGAACGGGCCGTCAGTGCGCTCAAGGAAGCGCGTTTCGGGATCAGTGTGACCGAAGTTGTCTGTTTTTGCTGTCCCAATGAACCGGGAGCGCTTTCAATCGTACTCGACTGCCTGGCTCGAGAGAATGTGTTTATCGAGTATATGTACGCTTTTTCCGACGGAGATACGGCCCGGGTGGTCATCCGGCCGACCGACCTCGACCGTTGTATCGAGATCCTGACCCGTTGTAAATGTAATTTGTTGAACCGGGATAATCTGTCCCAGAAATAGGGATAGCAGGCTTCTTGCCGGCGAAATTTGCGGGCCGGAATGCGTGTCTTGAATTGTGTACGTCCTGAAGGAAGACAATATTTTGCGATAGACCATACGTCGGGCGTATCAACCGAACGATGTTTCTTATTCTATTTTGTCTCTCCGTGAATAGATGGTATGTGGTAAGTTGTATGTACACAAAAGAAAAGAGGTCACGATTTCCATCGTAACCTCTTCGTTTTCTGGCTCCTCAACAAGGACTTGAACCTTGGACCCCCTGATTAACAGTCAGGTGCTCTAACCAACTGAGCTATTGAGGAATGTTTCTCAATATCAGCCTGTTAAATGACTTTCCAAGGAGCCTGTTGCTTGATTTTCTGTATGTAGTTTAAACGCTGGTTTAAACAATTCGCTAATTTCGTTTATTCCAATTAGATTAATAAATAAAGTTAATTGTCTGTAAATAAACAAGGACAAACATTTTCAAAGGGTCTAATTATATACCCCTTTTTCAATGTCTGTCCTTTTCAAAATCGCCGCAAAATTTTCCCCCACGGCAGGGTCTCTTTTAACAAAATAGGTGGTTGCTTTGATTTATATTTTTAAATGAACTGCTCTAAATAATGCTCGGCCAATCCAGCTAATGGAAACCTCATACTTTTCGGCTCTCCATCCTTTGAAGTGTACTTAAATAATATCGCGTCACTCTGTAAACATAACTTCATCAGATTAACCGTCTCACCCGTATTAGAGAATGTGAGGTGATTATCGAATGTTACTCCTATCTCTTCTTCTGCCAACGTCCCTAATTTTTCTGTGCCTATCGTTTTGATGGGTCAATTCTTCTTGTAAAAGGTCATTAGCGTTCCTTTGTTCTCATCGGTATCATAGGGAAAGAAAAAAGTAAAGTCATTGGGCTGAATCTCATCGTTTGTTTTCGTCACGGCCATCACCATTCCATAATCTCGTTTATAGGCTACGATCTTGACGATGAACTGTATTTTATCATCGCCTCCTTTGCGTCATGTAATTTTAGCTTGTTTCATAATTATATGTTTTTAATTGGTTTATTCGTTTGATTACCATGTAAATATAGTGAAAATTGGCGAGTAAATCAAGTGTATATAAAAAGGACAGACTTGTGCAAAAGGGTTAATCTTTAGACCCCCTGCACAAGTCTGTCCTTTACTTGATATTTCTATTTCAGCAATTTATCTGAAAATACAGTTAGAAAATCTATCACTTCACGCATTGTGAGTCTTTTGAATAAAGGATTGATAGCAATAAAATCATCATAGCAAATAGATTCTAGATGCAGGTTATTGTCAAGAATGATTTTTTTTACTGTGGGTGACATTAGGTGTAAACAACCTGTATTATAGTTAATATTAAATTTATTTGCCAAATAGTCAGTTGTTGCTTTAATGGTTTTGTCTCCAATGCCAGAGATTTTACACTTATTGACTTCGGTATAAATTTGATCGTAAGTTTTTGCTTGTTGAAATCTCCAACAATTACATTTTATCGTTTGTTCCCATTTACTCCATACGGCAGGTGGAATTTGACGGAAGGGCTTGTTTGTTTCTGGAGTATATGAAATTATCTTTTTAAATTCTAAACGATACGATTGTTGATGCTTTTCGATGTATTGAACAATAAGTTTGTTCGCATTATGTAATAACAACATCTTCTGATTTTTTGTAATTAGTCTAACGCTGAAATATTTTTATTATGATTCCATCCAGAGGCTTGTTTATATGCTTCCACACTTTCTGCGGGGACTTTGAGGATGGAAAAGGTAGGAAGGCTAGAAAATGCGCTCTCAGCAGAAGGAGGTGTTATCGTTCCTATCTTGAATAATTGGAGAGCGTCACAATTTTTAAAAGCATCCCTTCCAATCTTTTCCACTTGCGTACAGGCTGACATGTCTACAGTTTTTAAATTAGACAGGCCAAAAAACGCTCCATAATTCTTCGTCGGACGATAATTTTCCACGATTGTTTTGAGTTGTGATCCTTTTTCAAAAGTTACAGTCGTTAATGCTGTGCAACCCTGGAATACAGAACATTCAATCATTTCCACATTAGCAGGAATTTCGATGGATGTAAGTGAGGTACAGTCTGCAAACGCTCCATAATAAGAATAATAATAAGATAAATAATTGACAGCTCCCCTAATCGCTTTAAGTTGTGATCCTTTTTCAAAGGTCACGGTCGTTAATGCTGTACAGCCTTTGAATGCAGCCCATTCGATTGTTTCTACACTAGCAGGGATTTCGATGGATGTAAGTGAGGTACAGTTTGTAAATGCTCCAAAACCAATACAAGTATCGTCATCATACCATCCTCCAATCGTTTTGAGTTGTGATCCTTTTTCAAAAGTTGCGCTAGTTAATGCCGTACAATTCATGAATACACTCTCCTCAATTGTTTCCACACTAGCAGGGATTTCGATAGATGTAAGCGAAATACAGTTTTGAAACGCTCCAGCTTCAAAGTTTCCATTAATTGTTTTGAGTTGTGATCTTTTTTCAAAGGTCACGGTCGTTAATGCAGTACAGCCTTTGAATGTAGCAGCTCCAATCGTTTCTACACTAGCAGGGATTTCGATGGATGTAAGTGAAGTGCAGTCTGCAAACGCTCCATAATAAGAATACGCTATAGAATTTCCCCAGATCATTTTGAGTCGTGACCCTTTTTCAAAAGTTACGCTAGTTAATGCCGTACAATTTTGGAATGTAGCAGCTCCAATCGTTTCTACACTAGCAGGGATTTCAATGGATGTAAGTGAGGTGCAGTCTGCAAACGTTCCATAATCATCCCAATAATACATTCCCCAGATCATTTTGAGTCGTGACCCTTTTTCAAACGTTACGTTTGTCAATGCCGTACAATCACAAAATGCACCACTTTCAATTGCTTCTACGCTAGCAGGGATTTCAATGGCTTGGAGACCACTTTCCTTAAACGCATTTTGCCCGATCGATGTCAACGTATTGGGCAGAATGACTTTTTTCAGATTTTTTAATTTTTGGAATGTGCCTGCTGGCACTTCCGTCAGATTGGTTCCCGAAATATCGAGACTTATTAAATTAGACATATCCCGTATTCTGACCATGTCCACGTCATTGATCTCTCCTGTGATTTTTAGCAAGACGATAGACGATGCTTCCAGATTGTTTTCAGCTAGTACGGACGCTAAAGTGCCTTTTGTCGGCACATGGACGGTCGTATAATCATCATCGGAGAGGGCATTTTGTTGAATCGTCACCTTTTCAGTCAGATTATATTCCTGTGAAGTGAATAGAATCTCTCCTGTTCGGGACTGCGTTTCTGAATTGATAGATATGGTAAAATATTTAGTGTGCGTGGAAAGCGCCCTCGGTTCAGCGGCTTCCTGTATCCATGCCGAATAAGCCGCAGGAATAGATACGGAGAACTCGACATTGCTATTGATCTCCACTTTGATCGTTTCGCCCATGCTTGACACTTCGTAGGTATTTTGGGAAATAACGATAGAGGGTTGTGCTCCTGCCTGATATACCGTAACCGTTTCGCTCAGTTCACCGCTCTTAATCATAATGGTTCCTTCCCGTTTTTGGGTGTTTTCGTTTTGTGCTACATTGAAAGAAAGGACGGTCGTTTGCATGGACTTGGTTTCCACGGGAGTAATCCAGCCTTTATCTTTGTCTGCAATTACATATTCAAAGGGGATATTGGCTTTGACTTCTACGTTGATCGGCCCTCCCTGTGCATCGACTTCGACTTTAGAGGACGTAACAGTTAACGCGTCCTGCTGTTTTTGAGTGACTACCAATTTGGCCGTTTTATCACCGCAAATGAAGGTCAATGTCGCATTACGTTCGTCTGGCGAAGTGTTAGGTTCAATAACGATAGGAACGATATTATCCGTTGGTTTTCCTTCGGTGATAGCTGTTTTACACCATGATGTTCCACCCGTAACGCTCCAATTATCAGAACTATGAATAACAACGTGTCGCCAGGTTGTTGTTGTAGTTTGATAATCGGCGTCAAATGTCAGCGATGAAGGAGAAATAGTAATGCTCGTTTGTGTGGATGGAGTATCTGGATTGGGCTTAGGATCGGGTGTTGGCTCATCGCTTTTACCGCAACCGCTCAGCATAATTCCAAGTAGCGACAGGTAAAAGAAAAGTTTTTTCATAATAGATCAGATTTTTGCAATTGTTTAACTTTGAAAACGTTGTGTTTCAAACGATTTTCGCTATCAAACCAAGTGCATTCGACTTGATCTTCATGTATCGCCCCATCTATCGTTTTAAATGGGTACTGAGACACGGTCATTTTCGGACCTCCTGAATTTAGTTGTACGACATCTCCAACTTTTAATTCCATGATTACGGATTTTGTACCATCCAACTCCTGTATGGCGGGTTATGGGGGATAAAAGAAAGTGTGGAGTTGTTCACCTATCTGACAGGAGGCTCTGACAAAGCCTTAGCACAAATAAGCAAAACCCCACACTTGAATAGTATATATCGAGAATGATATATAGCTATACAAGTGATGAGTGTTCGTAGCCTATCCCTGTGCTATTGAAATTGTCAGATTTCCTGTCAAGGATTTAGCGAAACACTTTCACTAATCAATATGTCTGTCGATTACTCGACAAAACAAAGGTATGAAAATGTTTGAAATTACAATTACTCAATGGGGTTTTGCAGAAGTAAAATTGGGCGTAAAGTTTCAGAAAATCAACGTTGAAACCCAATAAAGTTGTTTATAGGTTGGGGAATTCTGCATTTTTGAGAATAAAACCAGCCTTTTTGATGGAATAGAGGCTTTGATCCTATCCCTAATCCTGATTTTCTAAAATCAGTCGGTATCAAATAAATAATCGGGACATTGCAGATAAGAAAAACCGTGTAATTCTTTCATTATCAAACAATATCCCGATTATTATATAGAGACAGTCCCGTTATTCTCCGCAAATGGATTGTATAGCGCTGTCAAGATAGATGGCCTGTCCGCTTGTCAACCGTCCCCACCAATGGCAATCATAGGCTTCAAGGATGATTTCTCCCTGTCCTTTCAGCTTCCTTGCCAAATAAGGTGTCACCAACCACCATTCCAGCACTTCTTCATCCACGAAAGGATAGATGTATTCTTCAGGCAATAGACCTGCCTTTAGCATACCGTCTATCAATAGGCTCTGCCCATATAAAACGTGGTTGTGAACTAACTTTTTTGCCTGTTCAAATTGTTCTCCCATAGCTATCGAGTTTTTAATTGGCTAAGGGGAGGGGGCTTTTGGTAGGAGTAAATAAATATAGTCGGTAAATAGATAATAGCTATCACCAAATTATAAAATAACGTTTCCCGAAAGACGTAATCCTAATCTGCATGTATTCTTATATATGACTAGTTAGATAATTATTTTTTCGTATTCTTAGCATAGTGATAATAGTAACTAAATGGCTTGCCGTAATATCTGATGTTGTCTACTTTTTGAGTTTTTTTATCGATAGTGCCTGTGTCTTTAGAGGAATAGATATATTGATGTGCATTTTTAAGAATATTATTTCTAGTTTTATCAAGGGTTCTTATTTGTATTGAAACATATTTATTCCGATTGAGATTTTTAAACCCATTTATCCAGCATAATTCATTACGCAATAAAAGACTATTCCATAATGTCACGCGGCCAATAGACATACATATTAATTTGTGACGAATTGATTCTTCTATGGCCCTATTAGATACTCTATGCTTGTATCTTAATTGCTGGCATAATTCTTTGACTGTTCGTTTTTGTTTGCGTTTTTCTTTTATTAAAGATTTACGCCTTATCCTTATCTCTCCTGTTCGTTTAATCTCATATCCAACAAATCCTATCCAATCTGCTCCGTCTATTTGTCCCCATTCATATACAGGTTTAGATTTAGAATTCCAAAACTGAGCTGTTCTATACGATAGATTTGTTTCGAAATTATGTGGAATTAATCTTAATTTACCTAATGCTTCTTCATACTGGGTTAATATGTTTTCACATGCAATATTGTCTGTATGCATTAAAATCATGTCATCACAATATCTTAAATATAAAAAATGTCCATCGGTTTTATTGACAACTTTGTCTACAGCGTTTAATACAATATTGGATATTAAACCAGATAATGCTCCCCCCTGAGGTATTCCTATTTTGAGATGGGGGATGGAGCGTTTGCTTTTGCATAAATTATGTTCAATTAATTGATCTTCTATCCATTCAAATCTTCCTTTTTTAATGTTTTGTTGTTGGGCCCAATAGGTTTTGTCGTTATTTAATTTATATACTTGCATTGGGAAACTATAACATTGTAAATAACTGTAGAATATTCTTTCTACGATTTCTGTATTTAAATTAGGAGTACGTTTGTGAGCCTGTAAAATTAGTTTCCTAAATTCATGTTTAATAATATGATGACTTACGGAATCATAAAATTTTTGTATGTCGCATTCGGCAATAAATATTCTTTCGTTATTATGTTGTTGTAAATATTCGAGTATCCGATCAATGGCATCGTGATGTGTGGTAAAATAATTTGAATGCTGATGATAGGTCCTTGGTGCTCTAAATGCAAGTGATTCTTGATAAAAGAACGGATCAAATAATGTGGTAAGATATTGATTCGCAAGTGATATTATAACTTTATCCTTAAGGGACTGAAAGACACTAATGGGGCGACATTCCTCCGTACCATCAGTACGTTTGTTTTTTGATATTGGATATGTGATTGGAGTTGTTAGACGATAATTAGGATCAATACATGAATTTTGAACATCTTTAATGAATGTTTGTAAGTTATGATACCAGATTTGATCAATTTGATTTTTTGATGCACTTGCAATTGTTTTTTGCAAACGCATTATATTCGTTTCAAAAGAAGTAATTTTTTGTTTATATATCGTATTGCTATTAAGGTTGTATATTTTGTATCGATTTTGCTCATATAGCGATAACCATTGACGACGAGGAGGTAACAACGATTGTAAATCTGATTGGTGGTGATTATCTATAGGGAAGCCATAGAATAGCCCATTAAGGATGTGTTTTTTATGTTGACTATCTGCAAGCTTAGCTCGCATTTTGCAAAGGATTTTAATAATCCGATCGTTGTTATTTATAAAATCAATAAATTGAATCATAAAAACGAGATGGTGGTCGTCATGAAATAACCATACTGACAAATTCTATAATTTGTGTGTCTCTAATAATTGTCGGACTTTAGTGACTTGAAGCATTTACCCGACTAACACTCGCAACTGAGAATCAGCCACCTTTACCACCATCTCGTTTATATCCTAATTGTTGGGCTAAATGAATTATTGTTGCAAATTTAATTACGCCCTTTGAGTTATTATAACAATAGATTAACATTTTTTTACTTTCTTCTTCATCATGATGAGGGCCGTCAAGTCTACATAGTTTCATGTAATAACGTTCTCCAAGATCGCAAGAAAATGTATTTGCAATAGCATAACCAACGCGATACCAATTATCATATGTGGAAGTAATAGACAACTTTCTACGGGTAAGATATCGGAGGATTTTAGCCATTTCCGTCCTTGTTTGCGGGGAGTTTTTCCCTAACGAATTGAGATGTCTTTTATCGAATTGGAGATTATTAGAAATTTTCTTTTGTTTGATTTTTTGATTCAGGGATTTAGTGACTGGTGTCATGCTATTTATCCTCGTCGTATCCACATAAAATGATAAATACTGATTTTTGATTATCAAATTTGGATCATATGAAACAAAACATAAACGAGAAATATCTGAACCGCTCGAATCTAAAGTAATATTGTATGTATTCGTGAAATATTCAGAAATTACTGAAAATGCATATTTATGATAACTATGTGGTCCATCAAAAGTAAATGGGGCATTATACGATATTGAAATTAGACCTTTCACCCCCCGCATCGAAGGTGATTCCCAAAAAGCAAAAATATAGTCATCATTATGAAGACATTCTTTTATTCTATTTAATTCGAAAGTATCTAAATTGTCTATATCTATAATTAACAAATGATTATATGTTGATAAATTTTCTTTTTTATGTCCTCCTACAAATTTTCCACAAAATGTAATAGCAGGCAGTTTACTTTTTAATATACTATAATCTTCACGATTTCCAGTATCTAAGATTTGGCGAAGTTTGAGGATTGATTGTTTATATATACCTATTTTAAATGACCGTAAGGCGTCAAATAAATTGATGCATACAGTTTTTTTTACTCCCTTGTGGTCAAAAAGACTAACCTCTAATGTTGCAAGTTCGGATATATTTCTTTTTGAGAAATCAAACATATGTTGTTTGTTAAAAAATACACTAAATTAATGAATATTTTTGGAAGATTATTTTATACCCTAAATATACCAAAAATTTTGAATAGATAATTTTAAAAGCTTATTGTGCAGTGACAATATTTGCCGTTATTCCTCAAATCGGTATTTTCTTGATACTTTCTTGATTGGCTTATATGATCTACCCCCCGTTTCTATCTTTCGTAAATAGTTT
>ERZ827450.1016-NODE-1016-length-33367-cov-10.606778_pt1 | contig 33367 bp, 26 predicted proteins | sample MGYA00519773_ERZ827450 | MGnify/ENA primary metagenome ERZ827450 (study PRJEB31778, sample SAMEA3449306) | human gut metagenome | biome: human gut; feature: human-associated habitat; material: faeces | place: United Kingdom | collected 2010/2012 ...
TGGTAGTCACCATCTGCTCCTCGCTTCTGCAAGGAGTCGATGAGCCGTTGCGTCATACCATCCGATTTGATGCTCACAAAATCGTATGTCGCCAATCTTCCCTTGCTGATAAACTCAGGAACACTCCACGACTGCACCAATACGTCAAAGAGGTCTGTGAATCCCTTACCGTTCAATCGGCAAGGTGTAGCCGTCAGTCCCAGGAACTTAGCTTTCGGGAATCTCTCCCACATCTCCTTATATGTCTTGGCAAGGGCATGGTGCGCCTCGTCAATCACAATCATTCCTGGTTCTTCCTCTATCTCGTCATAGTGTCTCATCAGCCACTGAATTGACATCGCCTTGACGGATGATAATAGGGAAGATGTGTTTGATGCAGAATAGGAGTGAAACTTCTTTATGGCTTCGTCTATCTGCGAAACCAGCTCTCTTCTATGGGCAACAATCCATACTTTCTCCATTGGATTGTTGCTCACGAAAGAGTCTATGACTGCTGTTAACAGGTATGTCTTACCTGTTCCTGTTGGCATTTGTGCCATTACGGACCGATGAAGGCGTAACGCCTTCTCAATCCGTTCCTTCATATCCTCTTGGTAATCAAATAGCTTGATTTCCTTCATTGCAAAGAAATTATTTCTTCAATAGATTCTCAACATCCTTGATAGCTTTATCAAGGTCAAACGCCCCTTTGCCTTTGAAAATCTCCCAACTATAAGGCTTCAATTGCTTCAGCATCTTCGCAAAGGCTTCTCTCCAGTTGGATGGGTCGTGTGGTAATGTCTCCATTACCACCTCATAGCCATCACGCATAATCTTTTTCATGCGAGTAGCCTGTTTCGGATAGTCTGCGATATACCAATCTGAGTAGTTGGCACCACCGAAGACAATAGAAGAGGCGATAAAATTAGCATAAGCATAGTTGTTACCTTCCAGATAAACATGCGCTTGCTTCATCCAACCTTCCAGCACACGCAGACCATAGTTGAGGTCAGTGGAATCCTCCACCGTCCACTTAAATACCTCGTTAATTTTTCTTACAAAATATTATGAAGGACTCTTACCGGTAGGTTTGTACTTGTAATTCGGTTGCTTACGACCTTCCTCTCTGTTACGCTTCCGCTTCCTTGCAGCTTCCGCCTCAATTGGGTCCTCACCAAGATTGAAATCAAGATTTCCCCATAAATCGAAATCTGAAATCACATCAGGATCTTCCTCGCCATAAGCATCCTTACCCGAGATGTTTTTACTGAATCCTGCACCTATGATAAATGACATCGAATGTATGTCACTGCCAATTTTCCTTATATATTTTTTGTTGTTGTCTATAAATAAACTAATGAATGAAATCGAAAACACATCAATTGTATTTTGCCCAAAATTCCGCTTCCTCAGTTTTGTCATTCAATATACAATTTCTCAAATAGGCTATTTGCCTATTAGCCCATTCTCTTACTTTACTATTAGAATGTGTAGTTAAAGTTGACAACATGCTTATTTGATTTTCAAATAGAGGAATGGCAGAACCTGTTACAGCAAAAGTTCCAAGATTATCTTCCAATGCTATCAATACATCCTCTTGATTACCATACTTATCCAAAATTGTCAATAGCAGGGGAGTGAATGCCTTATTATCTGTGGTTACAGGCATCAAGTCTACTAATCTTTGTGGAGCCATCACCGGATTTTTTTCACACCACAGCAAGAAATCATCCGTATGGTCTCTCTTAAATAATACAGGGTTCTCATTGATTGCCGAAACACCAAGTAAATCTTTTAGCCGCAGATAAAACAAACTTGTATTATCACTAAGCAACGCCTTTGACAAATCTTGCCATATATTTCTGAAATATTTAGCGACAAGAACTTCATATAAATCTCTTAACTGATAGTCATAATCTACATTGATATCTGTTTTTGATAAATATTTTAATATTTCTTGATGTATTTCTACAGCAAACTCATAGTCTTCTCCTTCTGACAGTATTTTCTGTGCAATATTTATATAGTCATAATCATCCATCATTGTTGCAGAGACAAGCCTAAAGCGTAACATTAGTGATTTTAAATGGTTTGTTATTTCCGGATATTTAACCAATTTACTTCCAAAAGAAAACATCATAGCCATTCTCAATATGCAACATACACCATTCTTGCATGTCTCTATCTCTTTGAATATACGAACTATATTGGCTTCTGTCATTACTGCAAATTGCAGATGCTGCCAATACACGATAAATGCATCAGTGGCTACAAAGCCATCTTTGATCATTTTCAGCAAAAAATCAAAATATTTGTCCGATGGCAGCACAGACCTCTTTCCCAATATGGCAAACAACAATCTCTTATCATTTAATTCACATAAATCATGGAATACTTCTTCAAATATATGATTATTCAAAGAAGCAATAAAATCAACGTAAAAATCTGATTTTGCCTTAGGTTCCTTATTTAATACATTGATACCATCCTTAACGAACTGGATAGCTTTTTCCCCCTCCATATTTTCTGCCAAAGTCTTACCAAAAGGAATGGTTAGGTTTGTTTCGGCAAGCATTAAGTTTCGCAATAATTCAAAAGAGTAGATATTACTATTTACCATTTCCTTTGCCATCTTTTCAAACTTCCATTCTTGCTTCTTCATTTTTTCTTCAAAAGGAATTCCCAGTGAAGTATGGTAAGTTTCTTGTTCAATACGTGAAAATCTTGACACAAAGTCGTTCTTGGTCAGCTGTTGTTGCAACGTATTATACATCTGTTGCAAATTCGCATCCATCCTTGGGTACAATCTATTGCGAAATAAGGACAAGTTCTCTTGCATTTTATCCCAATCATATCCCAATAGTTCTGCTGTCTTTTGCATATAAGGCAAGATTAAAGAAGCCATGCCAAAATTACACAATACCCCAAAACTATTCTCAAAGATAGATATAGCCTTACCTTTCCATTTCGTATTATTCTCTATTTCCTTCTGCAGTAAGTCTGCACACCCTTTCAAATAGGATTGTATTTCGTTTCTATCAGTTGGAGAATAGCATTTCAATTCCGTTGTTCCTTGTTTTTCTGCTCCAGAAAAATAAATGAAACTACTTGTAGATAAAGCTCGCTGCAATGCAGATAACACAATTTCTTTGTACTCATCCACCTTTATGTACTCATTCAAATAGTCAAGTCTTACGGCAAGACTTACACTCGTTGCAGGAAGATAGATTGGAAATAAAGAACAAAAATCAGAAGTTGCGTTATTTGACCATTCTTCATTTTCCGCTAATGCAAATTTCATCATCAAGAAAGCTCCTTCATGGAAAGTTCGAGGATCAAAACAGAGCTTTTCTATTGTCCATACTAAATTTCTCCGACCAGCGTCTATATTTTTTAGCTTCTCAATTGTCAACGAAGACAAAACTCTATACAATAATTTGGAAACAGCAACAGGGTTCACTTCTACAAACGTGCGGAAGAGTCGTGAACCCAGTTCAGTGTTAATCACTTCCACGTTTCCAAAAGGGCTTTTTTCACCTAACAAATTGTTCAGCATTTCACGAGCTTTTTCATGAAAGCCCATGTTCTTGAATTGTTGGTGAAAGGCATGTGTCAAATTGTCGGAGTCTTTTGATGTTTGTATTGAGTCAATAACCTTCAACAATCTTTCTGTAGAGCATTTATCTATCCATTCCACTATCAAATATAAGGCCAATGGAATTGGTCGTAAGCCGACAGTTCTTCCAGATTCCTCCATAATCCCTCGCTTTAGACATTTTTGAATGAGTTCATCAAAGTCATTCATCATTACCTCTTCGTCTGTATTTGTTATGGAAGTAATGCTCTTATTTTTTGCTATATATTCCAGTTCGCTCCTTCGTTCATCTTTCCAACCAATAAATCTGAATAGAGCCAAGGTTTGAATCATTGTACGTTTTTCATCTGTCTCTTTAATGCCTAACAGTTTCGTCATCAAGTCTTGGTCGCCTAAATTTCCTAAAGTTTTTCCTCTATTCAAGGAGTCTATCAATAAGACAGCCATCATAGGAATGCCACCAGAGAATTCTTGTATTCTTTTTCTTTGAGTATCATTAAATTGAGCACCACGTTGTTCCAACAGTTGCGCTACCACTTCTGCGTCACTATTGTCAAGAATAATATAGTTTACATCCTGTCGTTGCCTTTCCTCTGGTTCATTAAAAATTGTAATAATAGTATTATTTACATTTTGAGTTATAGACTTCAAGTCGACTACATGATTGAGTGCTTCTTTATTACAATTGTCCAATACTAAAACCGCTTCCTTATATTCTTTAAAGAAAAACGATAATTTATTCTCCAATTTTTCGATTGTAGTTCTTTGGCAATCACAATATAGGTAATGTACGTTTGCGTCAGAATCTCGGAAGCACTCTAATACTAATTTTGTTTTCCCTAAACCAGACAAACCTAAAAGTCTAATAATGCCTTTCCCCCTTATCAATTGTTCCTTATGGTCACGAAGTTTGGTTGTCCAAATAAATTTTCCTGAAAGTTTAGTATTCTTTACTTGTTTTTGCCACCCGATAAAAGGACTATGTTTCATACATATATTTTTCAAAGCAGCTAATGCTGATTGCAATATGGCATCTTTTAAAACTTTCGCCAATTCATCTTTTGCGTTTTTTTCTTGTTTTTTATTTTTCAAATGAAATGTGATAGGGAAACGACGTCCCCTTGAGTCAAACGGAATAAGTTGTGTATCATCATCTGGATTTCCATTCACATCATTCATTACAAGAATGATTTGGTCTTCAAAAACTTCTGATTTTCCTAAAGCTCTATGAAATTCACCATATACATTAGCATTGGGTTCTCTACGTAACCCTTTTATCATTTTAAGTTTTTTTCCTAAATTTAGCCACCATGTATTAGGTGTTGTGACTGTCATATCCCCGATAAATATATCACAAAGATCAATTTGTTCCATCATTTTGTCTGCAACAGAAGGTGTACCTGCTTCATTTCTTAGCCCCTCATCTAATTGAAAGAAAACACCTTTCAGTTTTCCTTTGTTCTCAATTTTTTTACAGACATTGTTTATGCATTCTATTAAAAATGCCTTATTGTCAAAACCTTGGTCTTTTGTTTGTGTTTGCCAAGAGAAAAATATATGAAGTGTCATAGTCGTTATGGTAATAATTTTATAAAAAACGGACTACTAAGCCCCATCCCCCGAAAAATAGCTAAAAAAATGGGAGATGGAGCCGTTCTCCCATAGATATATTGTTTCTTGTTATTCATCCTCCAGAAGAAATGCCAAGTCCTGAAGATAGGCTCACTTAGTGCTTCTGCAGGATAATACCTCACTAGGCGAAAATCACGGCACAATCTCTGTAAATTATGTCCGATAGAGCTATTACCAAAATCATTTCGCTTATCATATTTTCCAAAGTTACCTCCTTGCAATATTTCTTCAAGCAACAACTTTCCTCGTTTGACATCCATTGGAGCTATCATCTTATCTTCCGACAAACCCAAGACTTCGTGCAGTACATACATCACAGCTCCAGTAAATTTTCTTAGTCCCAAACGTTTTAATTCACCTTGTAAGACTACTTGATTTTTAGATTTCATTCCATCTATGTGCCACAGGTTTACCACAAAATAGTAATCCACAATTTGTCTCAGTCCAATACCTTCTTGAAACAGATGATTGTAGATGTGGACCAGTTGGTGGACAACATTGAATCTTGTTGTTGGTATAGCGACTTCCGTATCTCCAATACGTCCCTTATGCAAGAACTGTTCTTCGGCACTCTGCCTAAAGTACTTCTGCAACCGAAAATTATGCAGAGGATTCTGTAAGTAGCAAGGGCGATAATGCACTTCCACAGGTATGCCGTTGATTTCAGGAAAATCAATATGATGATAACTCGCTTTTTCTTTTGGCGAAATGGAATGGACAAACTGAATTACTTCCGATGGCTTTCCCGATACCCAGATGTCAATGTCGCCAGCTGTGCGATGCCCCTGACAAGGATACATCAAGGCATTCCCTTGTCCTTTCAAGATGCAAGAGCGAAAGCCTTTCTTCTCAAACCATGCAGTTACTTTACCAACAGCCTCGTCTAATTGATGATTGCGTTTTTCTATCTGCCTGCATATCCCCATCCAATTCATCAGCAAGTTAATATCCATCTCCATCGAATCACCTGCTGCTTTGGTTGCATCGCTCATTTTCTGGATTCCATCAAAGATTACACCCATCAATGACTGCTTTTGGGCAATCTCATAGATACTCTTCCATTCTTCTTTCTGAATTAGAGGAATATCAGTAGAAGAGCCGATTGTCAAACGCAACAGTTGAAAAAACTTATCGTATATATCAATCATCAGAATAATAAATATGCTTTACTTTTCGTGTTTTTTGTAGATGTCTGCTACTTCATCTGCAATCCGGTTCCAATCATACTTGCTCATGTCGTAATCCACATGCTGCAATGGAGCCTCGATTATCTTTCCGAGTTTCTCCGAAAGTTCATCCACATTGCCACAATGAAAGTAATCATTCTTCGGTAAGCCTACCTCCAGATTCGCAGGAATATCACTAACCACCACCTTTACACCATAGCTCATTGCCTCCAACAAGGCTATTGGTAAACCTTCGTGCGAAGAAGGAAGACAATAGCAACGGCAATTCGTTAACAGCGAATGAAGTCTTCTGCCTTTGATAAATCCTGTAAGTACCACACCATTATTCCTTGCCATTTCTTTCAATCCCAAAGAATAACTATCCTCAAAGTCGGTATCACCAGCCAGCACTAGTTTCATGTCTGTAGCATCAGCGTTTGCCTTCTTCCATTTTACGAATGCCTCTACAAGATGGTGCAGATTCTTCTCTGGAACAAAACGGCACATGCCTAAGACATACTTACCTTTCTCTATTCCAAGTTCGTTGAAGTACTCAGGATATTCGCAAATCTCTGGCTCAGAGACACCATTATATATAAGGTGTACATTCTTTGTCCTGCCATACTTCTTGGCAATAAGGTTCTTAATGACATTAGAGATTACAATAATGTCGTCCGCAAACATACATCCCATCCTCTCGCCCATCTTCAATATGGTCTTTGCTGCAAAGCCCCACTTGTCACGATCATAGTCGGGACCATGATGTGTGAACACCACCTTCATGCCCAACAACTTGGCATAGGGGACGAGCAAGGCTGGACCAATAGCATGAATGTGGAGCACGTCAGCCCCAAGCTTCTTTGCCTTGTTGATGGCACGGAAAGTATGGATGATAGCCTCAAACGACTTCTTCTTAGGTGAAGGAATAGTGACAAGCTTCACGCCATTCCATTCCTTCAAGTCGTCTTGCACATAATTGGAGCGACGTATTATCGTCACATCGAAGCCACGCTTTGCTACACGCGGGAAAAGCTCCTCGCAATGTGTCTCCACGCCACCCATGATGTTAGGAACACCACGAGTGCCTGTTACTACTATTTTCATTTTAATTTATTTCTTTAGGAATTGGTTGTAGAATGCTATCAACCTTGGATAATAATTTTCAAGACTTAAATTCTCATGCGCAAACTTCAAAGCGCCGGCACTTTGTTTAGTGTATTCATCTGCCGTTAGACCGTCTGCAAGAACCACCTTACTTCTCAAGTTATCGGCATTTCCACTCTCAAACTGGAACCCTGTCTCACTTTCAGCAACAATCTCAGGAATACCGCCTATTCTGGCACCAATAACTGGAGTACCGACCGAATAAGCCTCAATAATAGTCATAGGATTGTTCTCATACCATTCTGACGGTACAATGACGTAATAAGCATTTGCCACTAAGTCTTGCAGTTCCTTTCCACGTTTGTAGCCTAAGAATTCCACGTTCTTCATACCGTTGCTCTCCACAAACGCCTTCAATTCGTCTTCCTTAGGACCTGTGCCGACAATCTTCAGATGACATTCTGGCAAACCATTGAAAGCTTCAAGTAATGTCTTCACGCCCTTCTCGTAAGACAAGCGTCCGAAGAACAGGAAGTATTTGTCCTTAGGCATCGCTTTAGGCTGATCAGCTATAGAAGTAGAGAAATTATAGAGCGTAATGTTAGGCTTATTCTTCACTGCTGGCATATACTTCTCCTGTATATCCCTCGCAAAGTTGCTCACATAAAGGAAGCCATCAATATACTTTGCAGGATTGAAGAACGCATTTCTGAAATACTGCTCCGCTGCCATCACCGCACTCATCACCTTGCTGCCCTTGCAGCATGTATGCGTAAAGCATTTATAAAAGCTATGTCCCTGACAGTCCTCACAAATCTTTCCACTACCATCCCTAAACGTATAGGCAGGACATACAATGCGATAATCATGCACAGTGAACAAAATAGGGATATTATGCTTTCTCAAAACGGGGAAAATGGAGGGCGTAATCTGGCCCCACAAAAGATGAATATGTGCGATGTCAGGACGCTCGTCCTCCATCAGTTTCTCCATCTTCTTCGCCGCCTCGAAGTGATAGAAATAGTTCACCATGTTCTTCACCTGCTTCAGCGGTCCCTTTCGCGTTTCCTTCGACTCAGGGAAATACTTGCTATATGGCGACGGATTGTTCTCCTCCCATTTAAGCGTGAAGTATACCACTTGGTGGCCATGCTCCTCCAACAGTTTGCCAGTATTAAAGCATACAGTCTCAGCACCACCTTTATTATAATTATATACGTCGATTAAGAGTACTTTCATTTTTATATAGTATTACTGATATTCATAAGTTGAATTTCTTCAAACTTGCCATTATGGTAGTTATAGGCTCCAGACAATTCAAATCTAGTTCCTATATTTTGATAAGTTCCTTTCTTAGTTATATACTTTTCACCAAGCGAATAAAATACTAAAGCAAGTTTTTTTTCTGAAAGGTATTTGTCCAAATAATTCTTTCGTATAGCCAAGCCATACATATTGCCAATAGAAAAATTCCTTGCAACAATGGCGTTGTCTTTTTTATCCCTAACGACTCCACGCTCAGCTGTATATAAATTTAAGGCTTCCATCACAAGATGATTAGGCATACATGCTACTTTCAAATACATTTCATTCTCGTCCAAACCAATCCATTCCTCCTGCAATTGTGCCTCGTATGAAAGATTTATTTCGAAGTTAGCTTCCTTACTTGGATTTACCCAATCATCAACATCACGAAGAGTTCGCTTATAAGTATCAGCCCAAGGGTATTCATTCCAAAGGTAATCTATGCTGCCATTTCTACGCTCAGGCATCCATCGCCCATAGAAATTCCGTGTTGCTGCCCATCGCCAATACAATTCTAAATCTTCAATATGGATGAAAGCCGCATTTGAAAACAAGAACAAATCTTTTACGGTGTTCTCTTCGGCTTTAGTCTTATGGCCATCGTAACAGGTCAGAACGATCCATTCAGATCCATCGGTATCTTTTAGCTTTAATCTTGGCTTTTGAATAGGATATTCCTTTGACATCCATTGCTCATTAGTTACCGCTCGCACATTCTCCAATTCGTCTGCGATAAATGCAGTATAAGTTGATGTATCTGAAGCGTTCAATATTGTAGGATCAATTCTCGAATGTTCTCTTGTATGCCATGGATAAGGAGTTGGTTCAATATCGTCTTCTGTCGGAGAATACAAATAGTTACAACCATCAGCCACCTTCAAATGGTCACTCAACAACGCATCAACCTTGTACAAAGCCAACCAAAGATATTTCTTTCCAAAACGCTCTGTTAGGTTATTGTACCTTCCTTCAGAATAAACATTATCATCCAACTTACCCAAATCATCATTCCAGTGGAAATCATTTTTGGCAATATTGGCAACCATCAATATGATATCTGCAAGAGGAAGTGTTTGCACACTGTCACCATCTTTTGTTAAAAATACATCACTGTTTGAACGGCTATTTGTTCCAATGATATATCTTCGGAAATCAGAAAATCCATAAAGTGTCTCATACATTTTCCAAGAACCTTTGCTTTCTCCAAAATACTTGTCATTTATACTTTTAGCTTTATCAACAACCAAGTCATAAGGACTTTCTGATGAAAAAGGTGGTCTTATGGCTTCAAAGTGAGTAATTGCTCCATTCAATTCATCTGCCAAAGCCAAACTCAGCATTGTCCATTGGCGTACCAATATATCTTTTGGAGCTTTATGGTCTTGATAGAAAAACTGCAATATCAAATCAGCGATTTCATTTGCGTTCTTTGCATCACGTTTTCTAAGCAAGTATCCATAAATAGCACATGTGACAACTTGCACAACGTATGGGTCATTGCAGTCAAAAAAATGATTCAGTGCGAAAAGAGCCATTTTAGGTTTGTTACCGAATATTTCTACCAACTTTCTCATGATAGCTCCTCTTACATACGGATGAGGAGATGTACACATCCAGCAAAGCAAAATAATAATCTTACTCCATTCTTCATCTTTATCTTCACGTGGAGTTATGGCTATGAAGTCTGAAAATCTCTGGGCATCCAAACGATGGGAATACTCTTGGTTTACCATTGTTGACCAAGCCCTATCTCGATGAGCTATATCAGTACTTTTTAGTACATGATGAGCTGACATAAAGACTTCCATCTTTAAGTCTTGCAGTAGATTATGCAGTATTTCAACGCTAAAGATGTTGTTATCTTGCATCCATTTTTGAATTGCCTGATTGTTTTTTCCATAGTGACGTAAACTGGTCAATATCAAATGGTGCATTTTTACCGAATTCTTCCGTTCCAACAATTGAGGTGTAAGCTCCCATTCAGATAACAAAGCAATAATGAACCGACGATAACTTGCATCTTCCCGGCGTGTGCCTTTCTCTAACACAAAATCCACTTTGTTTTTGTCGGGCATTTTGTTGTGCGCAAATATTTCAGCCATAAGAAAATCACCCATTTTCTGATACCCAAACATAAGTGTCTCGCCGTTTCGTCCTGTTGTCAACATCAGATTTTCTTTCAAAATCCAATTCAATAGGTTATTCGACCATACTCTGTTTCTACAGATTTGGTCTGCATAATGCCTTGCTTTCTGCCGAGGTATGTCATTGCAATCATTGTAGTACAACGAATAGTTAGCATATTTCATAAGAGCCTTTTCCGTCACATTGCGATGAGAATCCTCATCCACGCCTTTCGAAACCATGTCGTTTCGGTATTTGATGTATTTATGGAAAAGATCAGAATAGGTGAAATTGCCCATCATATAACTCAAATCATGATGTGCCACAACACAAAACATGGTCAGAAACAAAGGCTCACCAAATTCTGATAAATATCTTTGGCGTAATTCGCCATCAGAGTCATCTATCCCGTAATAATCAAAGTACTTCTGTATTGCCTCATCTGTATTACTTTCAAAACCTCTCAAATCAATGGTTTCACAAGGATTGGTAAAGTATTTGCCTTCACCTTCTCGATAAGTTAGCATCAACTTAATTCTTTCACACTCATGTAGCAAATCTTCCAAGATTTTTATTTCCCTTTTCCAAAATAGTTCAGTGGCTCCTTCGTTCAAAGCATCAATTATGATGAGAGCATTTGAATCATCTTCCAACATTTTGTTGTTAAGTTTTCTGAGATTATTATCACCTATGCCCATCATGTCATATAGTTGGGCTTCGAAATCTTGATCTTCGGAAAATCTACTGCCAAACAACAAATATACGTTCATCTCTTTGCAAAGCCTTTCTGCTGTAGCACACACATAGTGTGTCTTTCCCATCCCAGCTTTGCCTTTAAGTAAGACCATTTGATTGTTACATAATCTCCATTTATCAATGAGAAATTGTAGATTGGAATAGTTATTTCGATAAAAGTCCTTTATATCAGATGCCCATTCCTGACTATCAGGATTATCATAACGCCAATCCCGCAATATTGCAAAAAGTCCATCATAATCACCCTTACTGTATTTGGCTAATTCCTTTCCCCAAATACTTATGGCATCAGATTCAATTGCTTTTATTTCCTGTTCTTTATCTATTTTAAAGTTCCTTAGCGCAAACAAGTTCACCTCTTCATCAAACTCAGAGTTGCCAATATGTAAATCTCTGTTATACCTCAACGCTGCATAACCTATAGCCTTTTCCACTTGTCTTTGGCTTGTTCCTCTGCCACAAGGTGAGAAGTCTTCACTTTGCCAATCTTTGGAGACAATAGCTCCATTTTCTTCCAATCTGGTAGCAAGACTCTTGATTGAAGCATATCCCAAACTGTTGCCAAATTGATTGATAGCGACTCCTATCACCGAGCCTTTCTCATTGAGTACAGGAGAACCAGAGAAACCTTTATAGGAGGTGAAGGCCAATGAATCTGTTCTGACTACAGTCACGTCATAATCTTCTTTTTTATTACCAAGTCTATCCTGTACTTCTATACTGATTATATCAGAACTATTGCCAAACTCCTTCGGATAACCAACAATGGTTAATTGTCTATCCTCATTAAACTCTGCTGCCAACAATTTCAAGTAGTCCTTCTGCTGATAATCCCTGCATTTCAGCAACACTACATCCACATTGACACCTTCTCCCGCTATAAACTTAACATCGCAAATCACAGGTTTGTCTGCATGGATAATAATAGGAGCAGGATTGCTATCGACATTTTCAACAACGATATGCCGAGCTGTAATCAATGTGTCTGGAGCAACAAAAAAAGCCGTACCTCTCTCGTCGCCGCATTCAACAGACACTATGGATGCATAAAGTATTTTACGAATCTCAATAGGATATTTCATACTCATTATCGTTAGCAATAATAGAATAATGCAATTTCTCTTTCAAAGATTCATTGCATGCAAGATTCTTTAAAACAGCATTTTCTCTATTATGTCTTATTTCCCTTTTGGATATTCCTTGTGGAAGCGGTGCTGAGATAATACGAGCCAAAGCTTGATAGCTTGGTCTGATACTTGCTCCGCCCCCTGTCAAAAAATAGTGTTCACTGTCTGCAACGCATACCAATTCTTTCGATGTACTATGCGTGCTACCGTGATGCGAAACCTTAATGACATCGAACAAAACAGGTTTTATCGCTTCTCCATAAACATCGCCCAATTTTGCAGCTACTTGTTGGGGTGCAGCATCACCCATGAACAAAATTCTATGCCCACCATATTCCCATACAAAAGCAATTGAGGCTTCATTGGAGGGAGTAAGATTTCCTAATTTTTCATCAGAATATGACTTCAATGTTTTTTCGTTAAGAACTTTAGATGACACAGGCTCCTCATTGAAGACTGTATAATCTTCTTGTTTCATAACACGCATCAAAGCTTCGTATATGGTTTCTTCTTTATCATAATCTACCTTTTTAGGTTTGTATAGCGTTTTCCAAAACAATAATCTGTATTTCTGATCTAAGTCATCCAAAGCTTTCTTGGCTGGAGAAAGGAAGATAAACCTTCCCATGTTATTTTCTAAATCAATTGCCGCAGAATCTTCTGTAACATACTCTCTACGCCATGCCTTCTTCCATTTTTCGTTTCCTAATATCAATTCTGCAAGAGTCATAGATTTTTCTGCATTTATCTTATGCTCCAACATATCCACCAAGACTGGTAAATGACCGTAAACTCGTTCCACGTTCGCCACCATTTTCTCATCCCATTCATGCAAATCATCAGAAGTTCGTTGATAGCAATTATAAAAGATATGATTGATGGTTAGGTCTAATTTGGATTTCAACATCGCTATCAATCCATTGATATGATCATTATCTATATGGGTAACTATCAAATAGTCAATATGACTGTGAAATCCATTCTCTATATAGTCATTCACTTCTTGGGTATAGAGACCACAATCCACCATTATATGTATTTCCTTGTCACCATTCTTTAACAACAAGGCAATACAATCACCGGCACCTACATTGAATGTTTTGAATTTAAAATGCATAACATTATACTTTTCTATTTTTTATAATCTTAGCAGGAATTCCCGAGACCATTGCATTGTATGGTACTTTTTTTAATTACTACACTATTTGGTACTAATACTCACTACGGTCCCGTTAAAGTGGACTAATCGCTCTTTGAATTAATTGAAATACAGTCTTTTGCAAGAGATTTCAAGGGTGCAACGATTTAAATTTGTACTTTTGCAGTTATCTATAACACTGCATGATGAACAAAGAAAAATGCGTTTTCGCCCAATTGATAGAATTTCTCGACAATAACAAGTTTCGCCATTTGGTTGACAAGTATGATGGAAACCGCTACGTAAAGCATTTCACATGTTGGAATCAATTGCTTGCAATGATGTTTGGTCAACTGAGCAATCGAGAGAGTTTGCGAGATTTGATTGTTGCTTTTGAAGCACATAGAGCAAAGCAATACCATCTTGGATTATGGCGTAATCCTATTGCGAAAACGACATTTGCTTCTGCCAATCAGAATCGTGACTACCGTATCTTTGAAGACTTTGCTTTCTATATGATAAGAAACGTGTGACGGACATCTTCAAGTTGTAAGGCAATGTGTATGCTTTCGACTCAACGACCATTCCTTTGTGTTTGTTTGTCTTCTGGTGGGCAAAGTTCCGTAAGAAGAAGGGAGGAGTAAAAGCACATCAAATCTCATAGTCAATCATAGCCTATTGCCTTGTTGCTATCGTACAACATAATTTGCAACTTAAGCGATCGACTTATGAGGTTCTTCAGATTCTAAGCATTTCTCTAGGAAATATGCAGCCCATTGGTCATTCGCAACTCCACGAGAAAACGAACACAGGAAGGCTTCGTTACTGTAGAGGATGGTTCTTGTGAAGGGCTTTCCTGCTTCGGCTCTTCCTAAGCCGAGGTAGGAAGCCCATCCACTTTTACTTCCACAATCTTGTTGCATGTATCCTTAGATAAGAAAGGCTGCACCTCAGCAATTCAAGCAAGCTTTATTGCATTCGGTTTGCACTTTCTTTGTACCATTTATAGAATATATTATAAGGTACTTTATTACGTGAACAGAACTGTTCAATGGAGATGCCCTTAAGCATTGCCTCCGTCTGGTACTGGAAATAAAATCTCTTGATACTTTTTCTCCGTTCGACAATTAGAAAGCAAGCTTTCATTGTACTCACTTATCGAAAAAGTTCCAAATCTTCACTGCTGTACGGCAGCAAAGATACTTATTTCTAATTTAAGCCCTAATTTGAGTGCTTACCAAAGAGCAATTAGCCCATTTAAACTGGACAGTAATGGTATAGTTTTATAAACGCATTGGGGATTCTGTTATAAACCAAAGAATTCTAAGACGTTGTAATTATTACATCAGAAGTCCTTTCATTATATTAATAGACTTTTCACGTTCAGCATTCAAAATGTTGTGAACTTCACTATAATCAATAACTTTATCAATAAGCGAATAATCATTGAAGTCACGTAGTATACGATTGGACAAACCCGTCAGTTCAAGAATACTTAGGTTACGAGTTCCTGTAGCATTATTTGGAAGAACCTCTATGAATTGTTTACCAAAGTTGATAGCGAAACATGTGCCATGAAATGAGTCTGTCAAAATGCACGAGGCATTGTCAATCAATGACAAGAACATTCCCAAGTCAGGACAACAAATGAATTTTCCACCCCTAATTATCTGGTGTAACATAGGATTAACTCTTATTAATTCCAAGCCTGTGTGCTGAGCCAATCGAACAGCATAATCAGATAACTTGGAATCGTTATGAATCTGATACACCAAGATATATTTCTTCCATGCACTTTTCTGTAAATCCGTGTCTTTAACTAACAAGCTCTTCCACTCTTCACTATTAAGCAGGAGCGTTGGGTCAAGTACTTGACCAACACAGTTTTTCAAGCCCCAATCATTGAGCATCTTTACAGCAGAATTTTCTCTTACAGCAATTTTATCATATTCCGCAAGCATGGACCTGTATTCAGCTGTGGTTTTTTCTTCAAATTTTGTCTTTCCAAAACTGGCAGCATATGCTAACTTAGGAGTACTATCATCAACAAACTGTAAGAAATAAGCACTATCATACTGTCCATTCATTGTCGGTCCCCAGACCTGATCGCTGCCTGTCATAAAAAAATCAGCTTTCAAATGCACTAGGTCTTGATATGAGGAACAACGATGTGTCATCTTTAGATATTTGTTTCTCATCACATCAAACTTAAGTTGCGCGTATTTTTCAATAGGGTATCGTACAACTACATACAATATCTTCTTTATTGGATTGGAATAACCTTTTTTACCGCCCAACTGAGAAAGCACACCTTTCAACCCACGTTCATCAGGACGTTGATAATCAATTATTTCACATTCATAGCCTAACCTTTCTATTGTACGAATAGTTGCAATAGACTGCAACAACGATCCATAATTAGAAGGAGCATGACGAGTTATCACTTTTACATTCATGAAATCTACTTTTGTTTTAAAATGAAATTGCGCAAATCAGGAAATTTATAAATTACGCGATAGAAAAAAATAGGGAGTGCGGGTAGCGTTTCAACAAGAGATATCAAGAACTTTCTTTGAAAAGTTTCAGCCCATCCAGCTCTTTGTACATTTTTACAACACTTATTCCCTCTAAAATAAGGAACTAGACTTCGCTTTCTCCAAATATCAGTTTCGCCCAAAGCAAGCTTTATTTCTTGATATGTTTTTGATTCTGATATCAAGTTCTTGCACTTTTTTATAAGTTCAAGTCCCTTTTCTGTGTGAACAGTGACGAGAGTTTCTCCTAAGTCGTTAGTTGAACGAATACACCATGGATCCATCAATGTAACGTCCGCACCACACTCCATACCAAGGGGATCGCCACACACATTACAACCAGGAACGGTCCACAATCTACGCCCAAAGGGAAGCTGAGCTGCCCTATTCCAGGGCAGCTCAGCTTCCCTTACGCGAACGATTCCGGGCCACCCATCCCCGCGATAGCGGGTCGAAAAATTTAGATTTTTTGGTATCGTTGTACCCATCACCTTAGCCAAGAAACGTGTCGACTCTAAAGTCTTTTGCTGCTTGCAAAAAATACACACTTTGACAAGTTCCTTATATTTCCCTTTCAAAGCGACCTCCAAAGCACGCAATTGGCAAGAAGTACCTACAATCATTAATCTATCACACTTTTTGACCTTATCTATATTAGAGCCTATCATAACAGAGTGGTAAACCGAATTGGCTAACTCATCATATGACGGTATATTATCCTTTGTAAAAAACGTACCCTCTCCACTCGGATAAGTAGCCAGTTTTCTCAACGTATAAACACCGTCAACCAACCCTTGCTTCAAACTGTCAATAATTAAAGTCTTACACGCACCTCCTGAAGATGAAGCACGACGAATTGTATTATCCTTGTTATATCCAAAGAAGTACAACTTATGGGGCATTTCCTCCAAATAAGCTTCATTATACAAGTTTTTGTTGGACGGACAACACTTCACACATTTCTGACATTTAATACACTTTTCTTCATCTATCGTAACGGTGTGAGTACCATTCTCCAAAAATTTGATGGTTATTGCATTTTTTGGACAAACCATTTCACAAACGCCACATTGTTGGCATTGTGAATAATCGTATTTTATCTTATTACTTTCAAAAGTCAACATAATTTATATAATCTTTTTTAGATATCTCGCTGGAATACCTACCCATATTTCTTTCGGGAAATATTCTTACTAAACTCGGGAGTAGCAGCAAAAAAATCAAGCCAAGGTTTTGTACAATTCTAAATACTTTTGTGCAGTATTCTTTACATTATATAAAGACAAGACTCGCTCATAGGCTAAAGTTATCATATTTGTATCATTCTCACGCTTTAAGAACTTTTCTATCTTTAAAGCACAATCTTCGCTATCTTGGTTTTTAAAACTATAGCCATACTTACCATAATCTATAATTTCCAATGGACCTTGGTTCTCAGAAACCAATACAGGAATTTTCGCAGCCATACCTTCAGTCACCGTTAATCCAAAACCTTCATAAATAGATGGTTGTACATATAGATCATATTTACATAGATGTTCAAATACATAGGATTGATCTTTAGTCCCTAAAAAATTCACATAACTTTCAACTTTCAGTTTCATTGCTAATTGTTTCAAGTAATCTATGGATTCTCCATCGCCAATGAAGTCAAGACATATATCTTTATATCCTTTCTCTACTAAATGGGCCACAGCCTTAATCAGAATATGCTGTCCTTTCTTCTCATGCATAAGACGACTTACTTGAACTATTCTAAATTTACTATGTCGTTCTCCAGATGAAGCTTTAATCAATCCTGGCTCAATGCCATTTAAGACAACTACAGAATCTAGACCTGTCCACTTTAAAATGTCCTCTTTAACAATATTTGAAATAGCAAAGATCTCTTTAGAAAGATACAAATATTTAGAATTTTGTTTATTGCAAACATCATGCTGAGTAACACATAATCTTTTTTTCAAGCGATCAAGCAATATATATCGGGCTATCGATGAATAATGCAAATGAATGACATCAGGATGAATGTCCAATAATAAGTGATTCAAAAATACTATAAAGAAAGGATTCTTACTTCCAACCTTCCTTTTCAAACAATGAAAATGGATTTCTGAAGCTAAAGTACTCTTTAATTCATCATTGACAATATCATTTATAACTATAATATGAATTTCATGTCCAAGTTTTACTTGTTCATTGGCTATATTATGAAGCATCGTCTCTATTCCACCAAGACCGAAGCCATAAGTAATATGTACAATTTTCATTATTTTACCCTATAAGCAGATGTCAATTTATCAGACATCCTTGATTAAAAACAATTTCCTATCATATACTATCAAGAATCCCATCATAGTAGTTATTCCTAACAATAAAAACATTCCTCCCGCCGAGAATGATTGTGCAAAAGCTGCTACATATGTCAAAAAACCTAACATCATGATAGGATTGCCGCGCCTCTTATAATAGGCGAAAATCATCCAAATAACAACAGAAACATGTAAGATAAAACCAACAAATCCATACCTTATAAGTAAAGGTCCCCAAACTGTATCAATTGAGTCTAATTGGCAAATTCGAGCTTCACCATTACTATCAAGATTAGCCGTTCCAATTCTAAAATTAAAGTGCTCCTGAGCAGTATCTTCATGCATCGGTCCTACACCAAAAGGAAGTTTTTCGGGATTCGATAACAAATAATCTACACGCTCTGCAATCAAAGCAATACGAAACATAAAAGTACTTTGCAAAGCTAAACCTTGGTAATCACCTTGACTGAGATAAGTGAAAACAGGAACTTCAACATTATTTGTACCACCTTCTTCAGCAGAGCGAGAAGATAACAAGGTATTAACAAAAGGAAAAGCCACCATCGCTGCAATCAAGATTGGTATTTTATATTTGGTTCTTTTTGCAAATAAAACGAACAATCCTATCTCCATAAATAGAGCTAAGATTGGGGTTCTATTCTGCGATATCATTAATACTCCGAACACCAGAATAATGACCAACCATCTTCCTCTCATTTTCCTAAAGTAAAACAACGCTGTTAAAAGGATAAAATCTATAAAAGGTGGTGTACTTTGCATACGATAATTTCCTTCAAGCATATTCGTTTCCGAAATGAATGTATTAACCAATTGAAAATGGGTAAAATATTGGACAACAAAAAATACACACGCCAATATAACACCTTTAAATATTAGACGAATACCTTTTTGCAACTCTTCTACCGGACTTTTTCTAAAAACAAAATAAGTCAATGCATATAGATAATCACGGGATACCGCCAATATATTTCCTATAGTATCTATATCAGTAAGATAAGCATACAAAAACTCAAATATAAAGAAGATTAAAAACGTTACCGATATTTTAGCGCCACTCAGTCCTTTTATTGAAAAAAAAGATGTATTTCTTTGAAATCCAATAAAACTATAACCAAGAAGGAGAAGAATACCAAAATCTTTAAATTTAAGTGGTGTATCTCCAAAATTAATGATAAAAGCATTAGATGCAAAAAATATCAAAATAAACAAAGGCCATGCATATTTTCCTTTATTATATTGAATTAATGCTGCAAGTAACAAGCATATACTTATTATTGTTGCTATCATCGCTTCTTTAGATTCTTTAAAATATCAAAAATACATGTAGGAACAAATGAATACAGAAATAGCTTAAGAGTACTTTTGCTTCCACAGAATCGTTTTGTTTCAGCAATGGCTTCATCGCTTACTCCACACTCCTTTAATTTAGGAATCAACAAACGATTATACTTTTCACTATCTCCATAAACCAAATACATAACATTCAGCAAATCATGTAGGTTCTGAAACGCCGCAAGAAATTCATTTTTTAGAGTCTCTTTTTCAAAGAATTTATTAGCGATCAAGGTGTATCCCTTATAATCAACCATAACTCTATCAACTCCAAATCCATATGCAGGCTGATACTGCAACGTTTCCTTCAAGAAAGACTGATTGCTGTAATAGAGTTTCTTGCCTTTAGCCAGCCATCCCCACCAATAACACAAGAAAGCATAGTGAGTGCCCATGAAATCCTCATCAAAAGGAATTTCATTGATAATCGAAGTCTTATAGACCACATCTGAGATAAAACTCAGCATTCCGCCCATATCCTTCAACAAGAAGAAATAAGCACGTGCCTGTGTCAAGTCTGAAAAATCGACTGTCAATTCGTCAATATCTGAACGTAGGAATGGCTTTTCACCCTTGTAGTTGCCACTCTTATCATACAATGACGTACTGGAGAGCATGATCTGAATATCATTCTTATCCCCATACTCAGCCAATTCAAAGATTCTTACCAGACCACCTTCCTTTAAAAAGTCGTCATCACCCCACAACAACGAATACTCGCCTTTTGCCAAATGCATGGCAGCTATAAAGTTGCCATCAGGACCTAGGTTTTTCTTATTGCAATGGTATGATATATGCAGTTGGGGATTAGCCGCAATACATGCCTCAGATACTTGCTTTGTCTCATCTGTAGAAGCATTGTCGCTGATGTTGATTTCCACTTCATCTTCCTTATGAAGTTCCTTGATTTGTGTGGTCAATATATCCAAATTTTGTTTCAGATACTTGGCTCTGTTATATGTCGGGATATTGAATGATATTCTCATACTCGTTAAAAACTAAATGGTATCGTATCTGCCGGATCATACAATTTATCTGTATAAGCCAACAATATAAAACTCTTTTCGCTATTATTTACTACTATATGCGCCACTCCATTTGGAATGAAAACGGTCTGAGCCTTTTCAAAAGGCATCTCAATGTCTCTGCGTTCATGCGTTTCCATATCCTCCAATTTCAAGATGGCACTACCCTCTATAATGGTAAACCACTCAACTGCTTCTGGATGATAATGACCACCCTTAGCCTGACCTGGCTTACCCATAGTAAGGTAAACCTCACCTGTATGAGAAGGAATGTCCTCCTCTGTTCCTGTTATTGCTTTCAAAAACCAGCCTCTGTCGTCTGCGATGAGACGACGAGGAATGATTCTTACTTTATCTAGCTGTGACATACTTAATTCTTAATATGTATCGATTACATCTGTTATCTTAATACTTGCCTCAAAACCAGTAGCATCATGTAATTTCTTACCGTCCAATGCAAGATATTTCATACCCACATCAGCACGTTGCACGCTACCGAAACAACCATCCGGCACTTCCTTACCCATAGCATGATGTATCTCCGTTACAATCTCCTTAACTGTTACAGTCTCCTTACCTTGGATATTATAAAGACCTGATGGAAGACTCTTATCAAATGCCTGAGCCAACATACGTGGCACCTCACTGACATGTACATACTGTCTTGTTTGGTCTCCAGCAGTAAAATGAAGTTCCTCACCATTGCGAATAGCATTGATTACGTATGGTATCAAACGCTTTGGATTTTCACCTGCACCGTAAATCGTTGGGATATAGAAATGCCAGTGTGTGAAATCATGCTTGTATGAAGAAACGAAACTACTCAACATGCGTTTACTTACAGTATAGTCATTTGGTGCAGGACAAGTAGATGTGAGAACATCTTCTTCTGTAAAGAAACGTTCTTCATGAGTCTCGCCCATTTCAAAGACACTGCCAAAAGTAACAAAACGGCCTTCGTATCCTAGTTCCTTCAACTTGTTACAGATGGTGACTGGAGCTGTAACATTGAGGTTATAAATCAGGTTGAAACCTTCCTTGAGGTTTGCCTGGATACCTGCGCCAATCGCATAAACAATGATGTCAGAAGTCAGCAAGCCTGAACAATCGAGTTCTGCATCCATCAAGTTTACCTTATAGAAATTGTCAAACTTATGGGCAGTTGGTTCATCCAGTCCATACATATCTAAGTTCCATCCTGCTTCATTGGCATATTTGGCAATGGCAGTAGAAAGGAAGCCATTGGTTCCTAAAATTGAAATTTTCATTATCCTATGAATTTATTGATTTCCTCCACACAGAGGTCATATACATTTTCTGTCTTGTATCTCTTATACCAGTCAGAGGTGAGCATGGCACACTGCTTGGCATTCAATCTTGGTTTCCATCCCAAGCGGTTCTTTGCCTTATTGATATTGAGCATCAAAAGATTTGCCTCATGGAGGGCGTTTGGATCAGAGACATCCTTCAACTCTCCAAAGCCGAAATTCTCAACGATGGCTGAAGCCACTTCCCAGACGGTTAATACACTGTCTGCTTCCGGACCAAAGTTCCATCCTTCACAGTAACCTGTAGGATCATTCCACATTTTCTGAGCCAAGAGCATATAGCCAGATAATGGTTCCAATACATGCTCCCATGGACGAACAGCCTTTGGAGAACGGATATCAATTACCTTGGTTGTTTCCAATGCTCGGATACAGTCTGGTATAATGCGGTCCTTAGCCCAGTCACCACCACCGATTACGTTACCAGCTCTTACAGACGCAAGGCTCACGGTATGCTTCTTTCCATAGTCAGCAGGATTGAAGAAAGAACGTCTCCATGACTGTATAGCCACCTCACAAGCGCCCTTAGAAGAACTGTATGGATCATAACCTCCAAATGGGTCGGTCTCAACATAACCTTCCAACTGCTCATTATTATCATAGCACTTGTCGGTAGTAATCATTACACCCACCTTCACACTCTTAGTAGCACGGATAGCTTCCATTATATGAATGGTTCCCATGACGTTCACTTCGTATGTCTCTACAGGAATCTCGTAAGAGAGACGGACCAAAGGCTGTGCTGCCAAGTGGAATACAATCTCAGGCTGATACTCTGCAAAGATTTGCTTCATCTTCTCTCCGTCACGAATATCAGCCCGGATGTCTGCCTTTATCTTAGAACCGATGCCTGAAAGAACAAAGTTGTCACGCTCTGAATATGGGTCTAGACCTACACCTACGACCTCTGCACCTAACTCATGGAGCCAGATACACAACCAGGAGCCTTTAAAACCTGTATGACCAGTTACAAGGACTTTCTTGCCCTTGAAAAATCCATCAAATACGTCTATCATAATTATTCCTGTATTTTTAAATATTACCAGTTAACTTGCGAGCCTCAATAGAAGGGATTGAACGCTCCCAACGCTTCCAAGGAGCCTTACCCTCTGCAAGAAGCTTTTCGAGCATATTCTTCTCACGGATATTGTCCATACACTGCCAAAAGCCCTCGTGCACGTATGACATCAATTCACCACGATTTGCTAGTTCTACAAGGGCTGTCTTCTCGAATACGCAAGAATCACCATCAAGCAAATCAAATACCTCAGGCTGAAGCACCATGTATCCGGCATTGATAGGTGCACCATCGCTTGCATTCTTCTCACGGAACGACTTCACGGCAAAATCTCCACTGATGTCAAGCACACCCTTGTCCTGCGCCATCTTCACGGCTGTAAGTGTCGCCAATTTACCATGAATCTTATGGAAATCAACCAACTTATCAATTTCTACATCACAAACGCCATCACCGTATGTCATCAAGAAAGGTTCGTTACCCACATACTTCTGTATACGTTTAATACGACCACCAGTCATTGTATTGTAACCTGTATCAACAACTGTCACCTTCCATGGTTCCATATTGGTCTGATGAACAGTCATCTCATTCTTGCCATTGCGATAATCGAATGTGATATCTGAGTTATGCAAGAAATAATTGGCAAACCAATCCTTGATATATTCCTGCTTATAACCAGCACATATTATAAACTCGGTATAACCATAATAGGCATACTCTTTCATGATATGCCAGATGATAGGCATACCCCCAATCTCAATCATCGGCTTTGGCTTGAACTGAGATTCCTCAGAAATGCGTGAACCAAAGCCTCCTGCTAAAAGAACTACTTTCATATTATTTCTAATTATGTTTTACAACTTCATTAATTATCTTTTCCATTTTCTCTCCCCATACAGTCCAATTAAGACGTTCATTATAAACATCTATACAAGTTCTGGACATCTTTTCTAATTCGCCACTTTCCAAACATCTTTTTATGATTTTTCCAAAATCTTCACCGGAAGAACCCAAAGGAAGTCCATATCCATTTCTGCCATTCAATACATAATTTGTTGTTCCGCCTGTATGATGTGTAAAAGATGGAAGTCCATATGCACTTGTCTCACCAAAAACGACTCCTGCACACTCAGCAATTGTTGGCAATAATAAGCAATGACACAACTTAATCATATCCACAAGCTTCTGATACTGTACAGGATTATTTTTGTCTAAGAATCCAACAAAATCTACATATGACAAAGATTTTATATCTTCACTCAAATTACGAATGCCAACAATATGCAAAGTAGATGGAATGCCATTATCATTCAGATATTTACAAGCACTCACAGCAATATCGCCTCCTTTTCTCTTCCAATCTACGCCCAAAAATAACAAATGAAGATGACCATCATAAGAATACTCTTTCTTAATTATATCCTTATCATCCAAATTAGCACCAAGCTCTATAACATGGACTTTATTAACGTCCTGATTATAAAAATTCACAGCAAAGCCTTTAGCCCAATCCGACCCATAAACTAATGCAGAACATTTATCAAGGGTTTGCTTTTCCATAAAATTTGCTTGGTCTCTATTACATTTCAGCGTATTAAAAATATAATAATCAAAGAGAGCTTCCGGACTTGCATCAGACATGTAGATTATAGGCTTCTTTATACCTTTAAGATTGTATAAATAGGGACCACAACATGGGGCATAAATCAAATCAAATTTATTCAAATCCTCAACAGAGATGCTTTTCGCATATTGCTTAGCCACACATTTAAAGAATAATGGCAAAACTGGCTTATGAATAAATTTGCTCAAACATCTAAGCAAAAACTCTTCAATTTCCCCCATTTTATTGTTGTATACCGGAATCCATTCTACCGAATGTTTTTGATTCTTTAAACTTTCATACATCTTGTAGAATGTACCACTCCAAGTATACCTGTTATGAGGGTCACCAACAGATATATACGCTATTTTCATATCTAAATTTTCTTAATACTATTTATAGTGATGTCAAAGTCACCAAAATTGACATATAGATTTTCAATTAATATTACATTATTATTTTAATTGCTCAACATTTAAATTAACAGAATGTGTCCTTGCTAACCACGTTATTATGAATTAAAACTAATTCTATTTCCTCACCCCAACCAGCACATCAAGTACCTTAGGGCAAAGGCGTTGTGCAATAAAAAAAACACTTACACAAATAGCAACACATGCCAAAGGTGCTGTTAGATAACTTATGGTCATCATATACCAAGTATTGCCCATCGGCATTACTTTAGTGAAAATAGATATTACATGACCTAAAACAAATGGATGTAGGGCATAAATAAAGAAAGAAGTCTTAGATAGTTTTTTGTTCCACAAATACAATCTCTTGTGCCTACACAATACCGATGCTAAGATGATGAGAGCAAAACTCTGTACAATGACAAGCCAAGGATGTATCATTACAGACACCATGTCTCCCATAAAAGAAGCTGTATAGGTTTGCCAAACTATCAACACAAGCGCCAAAGGGAAAATAACGTTTCTCCATTTCCATAAAACATCAGTAAAATCTTGCTTATTTATGGAAAAAAAAGCTCCGACACTAAAGAACAAACCTGCAGAAGCAAACGTGTCACTTATCCATGCCACCCTTATATCGAAAGTATATATTGCAACCAACAAGCCGACCAAAAAAAATCCCAACTTCTTTATGAACCAGTAGACAATAGGAGAAAAAAGCACCAATACCATCAGGTCTCTCATATACCAAAATGGCAAAAGCACGGGACCACTAATGTGAGTCACGATACCAAGCCATGTAGTTCGCTCTTCCCAGACACAACCATTCCAAAACATGTGAAGATATCCATTTTCCCTGAAGTATTCAAGAATTTCATGCCATGATTCTCCATGAAATAGGATATCTCTCAACTTGAACATTAACGTCCAAAGTATCATCAAAAATATCCATGAGAAGTAAGGAACAACTAAACTATGCCATCTCTTGCGAAGCTTAGCGATATAGATAGACTTAGAATACTCCTTCACTTTAAAGAATAAGAGATATCCAGACATGAAAAAGAATATGGGAACCGCACTTCTCGCTATTACTTCAGAAATAAACAATCTTATATAATCATAGATTGCAATTCCAGTAAAACAGCTTGCATGAAGTTGTGTGACATCTATGTGTTTTCCGAATCCATGCACAAACACGACCAATACGGCTAAGGGAAATCTTAAAAAGTTTACACTCTCAGAATCCCCCCCCCTCGAATTATTTTATTTTGACACATTATTACACTTTTCTTTAAATAAGTTATCATGATATATTTTTCATTATATAACGTATACCTTTATTTACATAATTCTCAATAAAGGGTTCTAACTTATCATAGTGTACATCAATATCTTGAAGTCCATCAACATCTTTTAACATCCTTGTTTTATCTAATCCTAAGGCATTGTGCAGTGTCATTATACGAGAGTCACAAATATTACTTTCGTAATGGACAAAAGACTTTCTGAAAATAATAGAGAACATATTTCCATGGAATGTATTGGTCACTACAAAACTAGCATGATGAAATAACCATAGAAATTGTTGAGGTGAAACATCCATAAGATTAAAATCCACATTTTCAGAAGATTTACCTCTTAAACCACGAGTATTACAAATATTCACAACAGGCAGTTTCAACTTCTTACCAACTTTTTGTGCAAAAGCTAAAGTTTCATCTGCTTTAAGCAATGTGTATACTAATAAATAATGTTTTGGCATACCACAATATTTGTTTTCGAGTTTTTCCCATTCTTTAGCTTTTAATAAAAATGTCGGATCAGGATTCACCTCTGAGTCTAAATTGAATTCATCTTTTATATAGTCTTTAAGGAATTGCTCTCTTACACCTATAGATTTCAAATTCTTGAGATATCTAAGATAAATATCATGCTCTGTAGGAGAAAATTTGCTATTACCTGCACTAGCAGCATATGAGAATTTACATTTTGTTTTACCAAAATCAAGGAAATAAATTGGATCATTCTCTCCAGATGATGCGAGATTCCATATTTGGTCTGAGCCACATACCAAAACATCATATTTATAAGGGGAAATTTCGTTGCGATTAGTAACTCTTTGAGACAAAGGCAACTTTGTTTCTATAAAATTCCGAAATACCTTTTCCCGATTTTTACCAATACCGAATATACCTCGTAGAATAAAATCCTTTAGATTCCATTTCCAGTTCTTATAAGGTGTCCATAGCCTCCATTCATAAATATCTGTGGTATGTGGATGACGGAAATCTATAATTTCGGCATCCAAGCCAAGATTCTTCATTGTCATTACCATAGCATAAGACTGAAGCACACTGCCATAGTTATAAGCAGAATGGAAGGTAACAATGCCACACTTCCGTTTGTTGTTAGATAGTTCTATTTTCATAGTGAAATTTTATTTTCCTTTGATAATTATGCGTAGATTTCTTTTGATTATCTTATCAAACATACAGAGTCTATAAGATTTATCAATTCCAAACAAGGGCAATATTTTTCTGAAAACCTTTATTCTAAAGTTCTTTTTCTTTGGATTACGCAATTGTTCGTTGCCATTAACCGCTTCATCCACACTTCTTTCAAAAAGATTGAATTCAGAACGAATTCCATCAATTAAAACCATACCTTTTTCAGTAGTAGGAAGAAGAACAGAACAACCATGAGGATGTTCAAGTGGAAAATCTTCATCTAATCCCCAAAAATCGCCTATCGTAACATCAGAAACTCTATTAGGTTGAGCATACCTACAAGTGTTACAACTGTCACGGTAGCTAAATCCATCAAAGAAAGCGTTGTAATAAATATCTTGATATCTTTGTTCAAACAAAGAACTTCGATAAATCTCCTTTCCGCCTAATAATAATAATAATAAATAGGCACCTTTTCTGAAGAAAATTTCATCAGGAACCACACCTTTAGTCTTTTTTAAGATATGCCTGCGCAAAAAAGCCAAAGACGGTGTACCATGACATATCAAATCTACAGTATAGAGGTTACCTGCAATTCGTTCTCCAATAAATGATTTTACACCAGCAACTTGACATGGAGTACCTATGAATAAAACTTTTCTATCTTGGCGCAAATCCTCACGAACCTTGCTATAGACATCGCCAATAGTACTCTGTACATATTTGGAGCCCTTTAGAAGCCTTATATCATATTCTGTATCAATCCTTATATGTCTCACCTCAATTCCAGGCATCATTGCGCATCCATAAACAACACCTCCTTGACGAATGACATAACGAGCAAAGGCGGAAGCTGCACCACCAGAGGTGCTGCTTTCATATTCTGATTCGCTCTTATCCCAACCAGCATAAGCAGTAAGGGGCTTTTGCAAATTCAATGGAGAATTGACCGGACACACCTTCTTACAAGCTCCACAATCCACACACTTAGTATGGTCAATTATAGGATGAAGATGCCCCATTATGGAATCTTCATGCATTTCTATACATTTCTTAGGACAGCGATTCATGCAAGCAGCACACCCTGTACACTGTTCAGCTTTACATATAATATCCATTATTTCTTATTTATCTTATTTTTGATTGTATTTATTATTGTATTTCGTTCGTTCGTTCTCATAGCAATGTACCAAGCAGAAAGACTTGACATAATAAGTGCAACAAAGCAAAGTATAATGAAATTTGTCAAATTATCTGAGGCAAGTACTTTCAGCTTCAAGTAAATAGGAAGAGGCAAAGATATGATTGTCATACCCAGCACTGGCAGCAAAACAACTCTTACAAGTCGTCGTAAGGAATATCCAATTTGTTTTCTACAGAAGAGAAAGCGAACAAATCCTGAAATCAAAGAAAAAACTATTGTAGTATAAAAAACAGAAGGAGCATCATAACCCATTTTCAGAAGCACATACCCTACTGGTACGATACACAATATAATAAGACTTACAACAATTTGATAATTTCTAATTACTCCAGTAGCAGAAAGAGATGTCATCAAAGGCGTTCCAAATAGTGTACCGACCATCAAGTCTACCATTATTAAGATAATGAATAATGCAGCATAATCAGGAACTTCTACAAGCCATAACTGCAACACATAATCTATATTAAGCGATAATGGGAATGCCAACAAAAATAGAATCATATAGGAAAACTTAATTCCAAGATAAGATAACTTTTCCATCTCTATGACATTACCATTAGCATAATTCTTGGTTATTTGTGGATTGAGCGCAACCTGAAAGTTGGAGATAAAATTCATTACAGCTCCCGAAACCTGCGTTGCTACACCTCGTGCAGCATTTATTACCGGACCAAAGAACATGTTAAGAATAATATTAACACCCTGATCTCTCAAAAGCCAAGCAATACTTCCAAATAAATTCCATCCTGCGAAGCCAGACATTTGACAATACAACTCTCTATTCCAAAACAAGCGGAACCGGCTCTCCTCATAATGTTTACGACAATAAACCTGATAAATGCATCTTATCAACAACTGAACTGTAAAAAGCAATATTCCATATGCGATTAACTTATCAAATGGACTAATTGTTAATAAATACACGATACCTAATTTCAAAAATACCTCAATAATACTAATATAAGCATAGACACTCATTTTCTCATGTGCAATCAACACTGCATTATAAGGCACCTGAACAATATTGACACAAAAACTAAGAATAGCAAACTGATAAACCCAATTAGCTGCCGACAATCGCTCTGCAGGTATCACTAACTTAGTATTAAGAAACCACAATCCGATGGTTTCTGCCAACAACACAATGGTCACAGCAATGGCTAAATGAATATTAAGAGAAGCCGCAAACACGTTTTTGAGACGTTGCATATCTCCACATCCCAATTCAAAAGTCATAAATCGCTGAGTAGAAGAAGTCATACAGTTATTGAGAAAAGCGAACATCGTTACAACTCCACCTACAACATTATATATACCATAATCCCTTATTCCTAACTGTGCCAATATCACTCTTGACGTATAGAGAGTGACTAGCATGATGAGAATCATACGGAAATATAAAAATAAGGTATTCTTAGCTACCCGCTTATTATTATCTGCTGTTTGATTTGACATTAAATATATGTTTTTATTGTTTTATATGTATTGCGTTATGCTTGCACAAAGCAACGAACTTAAAATTGTGTTTACTGCTGACAGAAATGTATTCCAAAGTCCTCCACTCCCAACGCACTCAATATGACACGGCTCGTATACAACGACACCACCATCATAAAGAGCATTCGGAAGTAAAGAAGCAAAGTATTCTTAGCTATCCGTTTGTTGTTATCTTAAATAAAATGATTTATTGGTTCTATTTTGTCTATATCAAACACAGAACTATCATTGTTGTATTCTACTTTTAACATCACATATTTAGTAAAGCTTGTATTATGGACTAAATTTACTTTTCTTTTTACTGTCAACACGTTGTTTTTTGCTGTAAGAGTATCGACGTTGGAGTACAACCAACTATCTGTATCGATACATTTTAGCCCATTAGATTCTTTAGAATCCATCTCGGTATGTTTAACATACGGAAGGACTTTTTCTAACATTAGGACAAATACACGCATTGAAGATGGAATACTTCTAATATCTGCCTCATTAAAACTTCCCGTTCCAGCAGCAAAACTAAAAAGGGGATGTTTTCCATATAAATCAATAAATGTACCCAAATATACTCCCATAGACAATATGATATGTTTGTCATTTACTTTCAGTCGTTCTAATGCGACCATCAAATCCTTGAATCTCACAGTATATGTAATAACAGGCTTGTTTAACAAGAAAAAACGGTTGTATTGTTGCTGTTCTTGTATTAATAATGACGAAACAAGAACTTCTTCCATATTAGCACTGATTCTATCCATGTATTTTGCAAAATCTTCTTTTGGGACTTCTAAAGATTGAATGGTATAGAACGATTCTCTTGAAACATTAATATTACCAAGTTTTGAGTCTTGCTCAATAGGAAGATAAAGTTTTTGATTGTTGATTTCTTCCAACAATTGCTGCTTTATATAATTTATTTTTTGTGGGTCGGGCTTAGGATTTTCTACTTTGTCTTTAATTACCTTTTCCACTTCAGACTTATACCCTTCTAATAAATCCTTTGATTTTTGAGAATCATTAGAATTATAACCAACCTTCTGTGATTTGTTAGTAAAGTCTTCATCTTTCAAGAAATACAATAAGATGTCCACATGTTTAATTTGTTCATTCAGTCCTTGAATTGAACTGTCTGGATCTATTAGTGGAAATGATTGAGAATCACAATATGACACATTATAGTCCATATCTTTCAGCCTTAACATCAATAGGGCAAAATATGAATTAAACATCCTTGCAATATAAACATCTGAATGAACATCATTAACCGTGCCTGACATCATATATCGCTTGGTGAGTTCCAAAGGATGCTCTTTCAAATCGTAAATTCGTTCTATATCATTAAATATTTCTATCAAAGTATTATCCATAAGAGGATAGCTTGGCGGTAAAGTTTGTGTAAAATACAAAATCTGTTTTAACAAATTATATTTTCCTTTATGCCACAAATATGCTCCTAATGCTAAATGGAATTGTTTAAATATTGATTTTTGCTTAGATACAGAAGCATCTACATCATATCTATCTTCTAAATAGAATCTGTAAAATTGTTCAGCAAAAGTCCAGTAAGACAAAAACCAGTCTTCTTTGCCTGCATCCACGACCTTGGTTACAAAGTACCAAATAATTTGCCATGTGTCTTCTGAAATGGGAACATATTGGGTAGGATAGAACCAAACATTGATTAAGAAACTGTCATGAGAAAAGAAGTTGTTATCTGACTTGCAAGTCATATTGAGAACTTGCTTCATCAAATCTATTTGAACTTCCGTAAAGCAAATGCCTCTATTCTTTGTTTCTTCCAAATTCAATTGCTCTTGAATATAAGCATACAATTCCTCCAACAACATTTCTTTGGCACGTCGATATACCTTTTCATCTTCGATGCTTACGGCATATTTTGCTATATCAAATATCTCCAACAAATATGAATTATCTTTTTCCATCTCAGCTTCTCCTATGACTTCTTAAGTTATTGATACGATCCAACAACTCATCAGGGTTATAATATGTCATAATTGTATATACCAACAAAATTGTTGTCACCAACAAAAGCCATGTCAGTAAAGTATGTATTGTTACCCATACAATAGTCAACGTAGGACAATCGTCAAGTAATTGCAATATAAATATAGAAATAAATGCAAATGCTATAGATATAGTTACCAACCACTGAAAAAGACGGAATACTTTTTCCTCTTTAAGCATCTTAATTATTCTTGAGCTTCTATATTGTTCATCTATTCTCTGAATAGCTTGCAATAACAGAGGATAAGTCATACCAACTATTACCGAAAAAACTGATAATAGAAGACTAATGGCATTATTGGAAAATTCAAAAGGTTGCATTATATCATTTTGCTAAAGTATTGTTGTTCACTACCACACCACCGCCACGATGAGATACGCCTGTTACGTCCAATTTTATATAACGTTTCTTGTCTGCCTGATATTTCAGGTTTGTAAGTTGCAGCTTTTCATTTACTTTATGAAGACTATCAATTTCCATCCTTAAGACTTTAATTTCTGTGTTTAGCTCATTTCGATCCATCTTATGATTTTCATAAATAACGTAAGCATCCAACCCCTATGACAATACAACTCCATCCCCAGTATTTACTGGGGATACAGAGTATTTTAAGAATTTGAACTTTTTCGATTTTTAAACAGGTTTAACTAAAAGTGCCTCTGTCATCAAGGCATAATCCCTTCT
>ERZ827450.1057-NODE-1057-length-32563-cov-6.377938_pt1 | contig 32563 bp, 28 predicted proteins | sample MGYA00519773_ERZ827450 | MGnify/ENA primary metagenome ERZ827450 (study PRJEB31778, sample SAMEA3449306) | human gut metagenome | biome: human gut; feature: human-associated habitat; material: faeces | place: United Kingdom | collected 2010/2012 ...
TATCTTTTAAGCCATAAACTACTGATAATCAATTAGCATAATATGCTGCATCGGAAAATAAGCCTCAAAATTCGATTTTTCAGGAGTTGTCAGACATTTGTTGCTATTCTGTTTCTGAAAGGTCTTAATTATCAATATAATAAAATAATTATCAGTTAGTTAAGAGATTACACAGAGTTTCTGCGTGGGAAATAGATAGATACTGGCTTTTGTGTGAATGTCAGAGAACGTAATTTAGACTTCTACATTCACTTTTGAGAGTATAGCGAAGGCGTAGGTAATTTTCCTGACTGGAAGTTTATTAGCACATCTACAACAAGCTGCAAATGAATCTAGAACATCCTAACCTAATTAAGTTCTATTGTAACCTTTCTTTTTTATCGGTTACCAGATCTTTCAAATCTACTTGCAATATCTCTGCAATCTGTTGCAAGGTCTCCAAATTAGGCTGAATCCGATTACAAGCATAGGCATTGACCATACTGAAACTTTTATCAAGTTTCTTAGCCAACCATGTCTGAGAAATGCCTTTTTTGGATAAAACAGTCTTTATTCTATTCAGTTTCATTCTTTGATATAATTTTATGATGCAAATATAGTGAATTATATTTAATATTTGAGATTATTTTGTACTTTTGTACAAGATATAACATCAAGAATAATTGTAAAATATCGCAATATGGCAACAAAGAATATAGAACCCAACCTTAGGCTCATCAGTGAATACACTAAATTAGGGAAAGATGACAAATTTCGTATTCCTGAATACCAACGTGGCTACTCTTGGACAATCGTTCATTGTGATAAATTGTGGCAAGATATAGAATCTTTCATAGATTCCGGAGCAGATGACCCTTATTTCTTCGGAACAATCATCATCGACTGTTCATCTGACAATTGCCTCAGTTTAATTGATGGACAACAACGCACAACCACTTTTCTGCTACTACTAAAAGCCCTTCAATTACGCATCAAAGACGTGCTGAGTGTAATGAAACGTAGTGACGAAACTCGTGCGATGGAGAGAGGATTACACAGAAGTTATGAAACTATATTTGAAATCCTTTACAAAGCGGATGAGGATAAGCAGGTGGATATTGAAAATAATTGGAATAATGCTCGTGGTATTGTAGTCCTTGAAAATAAGTCAATCAACGAAATATTTAAAACAGATTTTCAGACCATTATTGATGCCGAAACCTTTAGCGAGGCAGAAAGAAATGTTTACAAGATTCCACGTAGGCAAAAAGAGAATAAATACACCAACTTCTTCCGGAACTTTAAATACTTTCACGACAAATTAAAGGGATATTCCGAATCTAATCTAAATAACTTCGCAAAAATTTTCTTATCAAAATGCCAAATTATCGAAATTAAAAGTTGGCAAATAGAGCAAGCCATAACCATGTTCAATTCGCTCAATTCTACAGGTATGCCACTCTCAGATGCTGATATAATCTCCGCACAATTATTTTCTAAGGCTGATGACAAAGATGCATTTATTGAGCAATGGCAGTTGATTAACATGATGGCTAATGAACTCAGTATAAAGAAAGTCTTAAATATTGATTCTGTTCTTCAGCAATATATGTATATGCATCGTGCAGAAAAAGCCGACTACAAGCTGAATGAAGTAACAACTCCAGGTGTTAGAAAATACTATACTCTTGAGCACTCAGAATTACTTAACGAACCCAAGGAATTGTGTGATGCATTTGAAAAGATACTTAAAATATGGAACAAGATTATAGACTATCCAACCATCAAACTCATTTTAAAATTTAATGAAAATTTCAAGTTATTTCTTATACCATACCTCTACCGTTATGATGTAGAAAATATCACAGAAGCAGAAATCACCCCGATTGTTGAGTGCCTACTTCGTCTCTTTGCTATTATGGAGATGGGAGAAATTGGATACTCTGCATCCATATTCAAGACTTTCTTATTTAATGAGAATCTTAAATTAGTTAAGCAGAACTATCCGAAAGAAGAAATCATTCACGACTTTATTAACCACATCAAAAATTCTTGGAAAGAAGAAGACATTATCTGTGATTTGAAGAACTATGACAAAAACATACTTGTTTTCTTAAACGAGTATCTATACGCCAAAGAGAATCACCTCACATTCAACTTTGAAAGCAACGTTAATGTTGAACACATTATGCCCGCCAGCGGGCATAACATCGAAATCATAAGAATGGATGCTAGTATTGAAACCAAGCAAGAGTTTGATGACTTGGCCAATCAATTAGGTAATAAGATATTGCTTGAAGAAAATATAAACAAATCTATCAGCAATGATTGGTTTAAGACAAAAAAAGGTACTACGGTACAAAGCAAACAAGGGTATTTATGTAGTAGTTTTGGATTAGCTACAGAACTGGCAAAATACAATAAAGATAAATGGGAAAAAGAAGATATAGAACTTCATACCCAAAAAGCAGCGCAACGCATTGCTGATTTTATTTTTGCTAAATGATAAACTTCGACGAATATATCCAACAAGGTGAGCCGCAAAAGCGTGAAAAAGGCTACGTTTGTCAAACGACATAGGACTCCAAATTGTAGATGGTTTAAAGCTCTCGGATTATCTGATTGAAACTGTTCATAAGCATGATAAGTGAGACGTAAGCATTGATGAAGTACAACACAGCAACTTATCAAGAGTTACTATGATTCCAAAGATATTCGCACCAAAAAGATAATGAAACAGAGGAAGCAGATAAAGTTTCTGCTAATATAACCAAGCTATTGAATGAACGTTCTTTTGCCTTTGCAATATTAGGGTTGACCGCAATACATTGATGGATATTTAATGGTGTATTCAAGTTCGCCGGACAAATCAGAGATTACAATATCGCCCCAAAAAAGAATGACTCCTTCGCAAGCATCCGATATACCAAGTTACATGGCTAATATTATTCTTTGTCTACCACAAGAACTTCACTGATAATCTGCAAGGCTACCTGTTTTTGGGGTAATATTAAACAAGTAATTTTGCTTTGCCTACTCAAAAGTAAACAATCATAAAATACTTCTTTAAATCATTTGTTAATCAAAAATATAAATGATGGAACGTAAAGAAAAAGACGGAACAGGAGATTTTAAGGATATTCACAAGCACAAGAACGATATTTATAGACTTACAACCATATTGATTGTTCCAAACCCAATAAAACTGCCAGCAATTTACAAGAACATCTTACAACATTCTTGAAAGCGACAGAAAATGACCTACCAAATAAAGATTTCTTTAAAGCGGCTGGTGTAAATGGTGTAACATGAGAGGATGCAAGAAAAGTAATACTCAATGCATTTATAACTTCTAAAGTTTTCACAACCACACTCTTCCATGGAAGAATAGAGGAATATAATTTAACATTTTGAACCAAGAAGAGTTTCCTCTTCCCTTTTCTCTTTTTATAGCACAATATTTTCTATCTTTGTATTAGAATATTTAAGAATAGCAACGATGAATAAACTCATGAATTGCATGAAAAAAGTACTTGAAAAAAAAGAGATAAAGCAAACTTGGTTAGCTAATAAATTAGATAAAAGTTTTTACATTGTCAACTCCGACGTTTGTAACTACCGACAACCAAGTTTAGAAGTATGATTCAAAATAACAAAATCTTTCAAGTAAATCCTAAAGATTCAATTAATAGCAAAGGATAAAACATATTACCTATGATAACAAAAGGCAATCTCAAAAAGTTATTATCAATTCTTGAGTACACCCAGATATCACCCCATCGCTTTAAAAAAGAGTTTACTGATTTTAATTGCAGTATAGAAGTCGACTTTACTAGTGAGAAAATTATATATCCCCAAGATCGTGGTTTAAAAATCAATGATGATACAACGAGCAACTTTGCACATCCAGAAAATTTTGTTGTTTTTGAATGTATAAATCAACTATTGAAAAAAGGTTATCGTCCTGAACATATAGAGTTAGAAAAAAAATGGCATTTGGGTCATGATACCAAAAGTGGTAAAGCTGACATTTGTGTTTACGATATAGATAACTCAATGTTGATGATAATCGAGTGTAAAACTTATGGAAAAGAGTATAAGGATGCACTCAAAATTTTACGAACCGACGGGGGACAATTATTTAGTTACTGGCAGCAAGAAAGAGGTACAAAATGGATTTCATTATATACATCTGACATTGTAGGAGGGGAGATTACACGTGAAAATGATATAATTAACTGTCTCGATGATGCTAACTTAGTGCTATTGTCAAAGAAAGATGATAGTTTAAAATTATATTCTAAAGCCCATACTGTTAGTGAATTATTTGAAGTATGGACAGAAACCTATATGTTGAAATTATGGCAAGGACTCATCTTTGGAGATGATTCTTTAGCATATAAAATTGGCGTAAAGCCTCTTCGCAAAAAGGATTTGAAGGACTTTGCTCCAGATGATAAAATCGTTAATAAATTCGAAGAAATTCTTCGTCACAATAATGTCAGCGATAAAGAAAATGCATTTAATCGTCTCGTTGCATTGTTCATCTGCAAACTGGCTGATGAAATTCGTAAAGGCGATAATGATGAAGTAGAATTCCAATACAAGCAGGGCACTGATACATACGAATCGTTACAAGACAGATTACAACGGTTACATCAAGAAGGTATGGAAGATTTTATGGGCGAAAAGATATTCTATGTACCTGCTGATTACCCGGAATGGTTGTTTACAACTTACACGGGAGCACAAAGAAAAAAGGCTATCGAAGATTTAAAGGAAAAAATTAAGATTTTAAAATTTTATTCCAATAATGACTTTTCGTTCAAAGATGTTCACAATGAAGAACTATTTCTTCAGAACGGTAAAATTCTCGTTGAGATCGTACAACTTTTTGAGAAATATCGTATCGTCTATCTATCTAAACACCAATTTTTAGGCGATCTTTTCGAACAATTATTGAATAAAGGATTCAAGCAAAACGAAGGACAATTCTTTACACCAATACCAATTACACGATTCATCTGGGATTCACTTCCATTAAGGGAATACGTAAATAATGGAGGTTCGTTACGACATCCAAAAATCATAGACTATGCTTGTGGTGCAGGACACTTTCTTACCGAAGCAGTTGAAGCTGTAAACTCTGTAATAAAAAGTGATAATAACGATTGGGTTCGGGACTATATCTATGGAATTGAAAAAGATTATCGCTTGGCAAGAGTTGCTAAGATTTCGATGTTCATGAACGGAGCAGGCGAAAGTAACATCATTTTTGGGGACGGTTTAGAAAATTCACCGGAAAAGAAAATTATTAATGGTTCATTTGATATACTTGTTGCCAATCCTCCATATTCTGTATCTGCCTTTAAATCGCATTTGAAATTGAAAAACAATTCTCTGACATTACTTGACCGTATTTCAAATGATGGTGGTGATATTGAAACATTATTTGTAGAGCGTATAGCACAACTACTCAAACCTCAAGGATTAGCTGCTGTAATTCTCCCCGTATCAATACTAACGAATGGTAGCGGTAGTTATGTTGGAGCAAGAGAAACTATCTTTAAAAATTTTCACCTGCATTCTATCGTATTGTTCGGTAGTAAGACTTTCGGGGCTACTGGAACAAATACGGCAATATTATTTCTTGAAAAATACAACGAACCTCCTAAACCAGGCGATCTAGTCGAAGATAGCGTTGAAGCTATACTTAACAGAGCCAATATCAAAAATTGGCTTGATGATAAAATTCTTGAAGCATATCTACTTTGCTTAGGTCTTTCCAAAGAAGAATACCATTCTTTGTTGGATGGTTCAGTCCTTAAAGATAGAGAGAAGTCCAAATATGCAAGCATGTATATTGCAGCATTTGAATCATCCACAGAACTTATTAGTAGAAAGAAGGCAAAATCATTTCAAAAACAAACAGACGAAGAGAAACAACATGAGATTTTTAATAGATTTGTTGGTTTCGTTAAGAATTTAGAACGAGAAAAATTATTCTACTTTGCTTTAACGTATGATAAACAAACAGTTATTATCACATCTCCAGATGATAATACTGAACAAAAAACATTTTTGGGGTATGAATGGAGTAATAGAAAAGGCTCTGAAGGCATTAAAATTACAAACGCAGGAGGTTTACTATACACACCAGAAAGATGGGCTAATAATACAATCTCTGCAGCTATACGAAATACCTTTTATAATATAGCTTGGGAAGGAACAGAGCTAAACAGTAAATATGTCAAATATGTAAATACTTCTGATTTATTAGATTTTTCTCGTGAAAAATTTGATAAAGCTATAAAGACAGCTGTTGAAAAGCAAATTGCTATCATTAGTAAATACGCTATAATCAAATTACGTGATGTTGCTATAATTCAGAAAGGACAGTCTATTACCTCTGCACAATGTAAAAAAGGTAATATAAAAGTTGTGGCAGGAGGCATAGATTTCGCTTGCTACCATGATACTGCCAATAGAGATGCTAATGTCATTACTATAAGTGCATCAGGTGCAAATGCTGGATTTGTCAATTACTGGAATGAACCAATATTTGCATCAGACTGCACTACAATTATCGGTACTAACGGTTTCTCCACAGAATTTATATTTAATTACCTAAAAGGTATTCAATCTCAGATTTTCTACTTACAAAAAGGTGCAGCACAACCTCATGTATATCCAAAAGATATTGAAACAATACCTATCCCTAACGTTCCTCCTGACATACAGAGATATGTAATAGAAGAATGTAAAAAAGTTGATGCTGAGTATAATAATAGTCGGATAACTATTGAAAGTCATCAACGCAAAATAGCAGAAGTATTTGATGCTTTACAAATCACCAACACATCCAACTGGACTAGAATAAAATTTTCCAATAACCAATTATTTACAATATTAATAGGCAAAAGAGTTCTATCAAATGAGATGAACAGTAACTACGATATACCAGTGTATAGTGCCAATGTTAAGGAACCATTCGGTAAAATTAATAAACTTTTAATAGATGATTTTACAAAAGGTTCTATATTGTGGGGCATAGATGGCGATTGGATGGTAAATTATATTCCTGCTAATACACCGTTTTACCCAACAGATCATTGCGGAGTACTACGAGTAGATGAAACGAAAATGAACCCTCATTTTGTGATGTTCATGCTTAACATGGCTGGCAAACAAGCCGCATTTAATCGTAGCAATAGAGCCTCTATTGATAGAGTTAAGAGCCTAACCATACCTAATATACCATTGGATGTGCAAAATATGGCTATGACAGAGGTTGAGGAATACGAAACAACAATAAATGAAGCTAAAGCGAGGATGAACCTATGCATTGAGCAAAAGAAAGCGATATTAGATAAATACCTTCGATAATATAAATTATGGAAGAAACAGTTATTACATATTTAATAGATGAGGTTTAGAACATAAAGCTATTACCGAAGTTAAAAAAGTAAATACGTTTTATGTTAAACGAAAATAAGCAAACACCGAAAGTTTCACATCTACCAGAATATCAACGAGACTCAATGGATGAATTTTTTTGAGGATGTTAAGTTCTTAACATCTTTTATTGGGTGCAATATTTTTGAAATAATTGAAACTAAAGAACAGCAAGATTTACGCCTTTTCTATACTATAGGTCGAGGATGTAATGCTAAAGGATATTATAATACTTCCAGCTTTACAGTATTAAAAGATCGTAGATTAAAAAAGACTCCGTTCCTTTATTAAACTGGAAAGTGAAAAGAGACTCTATTTGAACACAAAAATTGTGTATCAATCAAACCATTCTATCATAAAAAAGAGAATGGTTCAGATAATTATTTGGATATAATTCAAAACATATCAAGAGATTTTACGAATATGAAATTAATGAGAGATTGAATTGTAAACAAAACACTTTGCGAACCATTCCCCCAACATCATTCTAATCACCTTAAAGCAATTTGAGATGCTAAATTTCAATGAATATACCCTAGGGTGTAGTTCCACAAGACAAAATAGTGTCTTCTAGCACTGACATAGATGATATGAATGTGACCTTACGTTCCCAAGAGGAATAAACCTACCCTTTAAACTTTTACCTTCCTCTGGAAATTCTAGAGGAAGTTTTATTTTTGCGGAATTCATACACAAATATACCCCAAATAAAGTACAGATAAATACCAAATAATACCCCTCATTCAGAGCTCATTCGAAGGTCAAACGTTGCTTATCCATGCTCGTATGAATAAGCTCTGAATAATCTTCGAGTAATCAACGAAAAAGAGGTAGTTTCTCGAGAGTATCTCCATAGCTTCTCTTATGGTTTTATACAAATGCGCAAATAAGAATAGATATGTACTTTAAACAAATTTCCCCTATCTTATAGCAAACTTATCTTTCAGCCTACCTTTCTCTATCCTTACACTAAGACATCAAGGAAATACAGACACGACACTAACATAGCATATACATACGTCAGTGTTTATGCTATGTACTTGATGTGATCATGCTAGGTTCATGATCAAAGGAAAGGATAGTTTAACCTTAGCGAAAGTGTTGACCATCTCTAAAGAAAATTCGACAAAAAACTAAAAGCAAATTAACACCAGCATAGCTATAAAATGGCAGAATATTTGATTTTTGTAAAAATATATTATATATTTGCAGAAGTTGAAAAACTAAGTGCGGAAGAGTTCGCATTTTAGATATTATGAGTTTGTTCTAATCTTAAACTGAAAAATCGCCAATTTTTACAACACTAGATTAGACATCGAATTCATGCCGAATAAGCGTGGGTTGTTGTCTATTGGTGTTGTGGGCGTTTGGCGATGCCTCAGTTTAGATAGAATTGACAATCCTCGCTTTCTTATTATAAAACTTTTACTTGGAGGATTGGGTAAAATAAAATAGCAAATTATGAATACATTAATTGCGTATTATAAAGGGTCCTCTGGTAAAAAATCCTTAGGAGAACATTTTAGAATTTTTGCAATTTCATTTAGGTGGGAAATATTGAATTTCTTTTTGCCTTTTTCGAATTTATTTATATAACTCATACTGTAATTGAGCGCAATAGAAAGAGCCTCTTGAGTCATATCACGTGCTTCTCTTTTTTCTATCACTTTTTGAATAACAAATAAATCTATAGGCTTCATTATATGGTTTTTATTTATATACAAATAAACGAATATTACATACTTAAGAAACTGACCTATAAGTCATGTTCTATTAAGATTAATTTATGAAACCACTAGTTCACTAACAATAACCTTAACTAAAAAACAATCCAATGAAAGAAAATCACGACATCATCCATGAAGAATTAAAAAAATTCTTTTTAAATGAAGCTTTAACACTTTGCCCTTCTGCACGAATAGATATTCCAGAAAGAGAGAAATTATGGATGCTACATACACATCTGAAAAGAATAAATAAACTCATGAGTACATTACATAACCAAGACTTTAGTGGGTATATGACAGAGATGCAGGAAGCATTGAGTTACTATCTCGTGCCAAATAATGAAACTAAGAAAAAGAAATTAAGGCAAAACGAACACTCAATCGATTTCAATCAATTTGCAATACGATTACCACAACTTTCAGATACAATAGAACATTATTACTTGTATATCAATCATCGTTTAAAAATTTTAGAACGAGTGATAAAACTTTATTTCCCAGAAAATTTTAAGAAGACACAATTACCCCCTAAAATATAAATAAAATGCAGTATCAACACAAATTGTCAAACTCTTTAAAAATTCGCCCTCCACCAAGCGAGGGTAAGATCTCACTCTGAATTAAAAAAGAGGGTGCTCGAACACCCTCTTATAAAAACGAGACAAGCGAATACGCTTGTCACTTAACCTAAATACAAAAGTATGAAAAAAATGGATTGTCAGCGCAAATCTATTCTGAATTTGCGTGTAGCCAGTATTATGTTTTTTGCGTTCTTCGCTTACGTCCCTTTGATGGTAAAAAGCGAGCCTTTACAAGCGAATCCGCTCCAGCAGGATTCTATTGTCAAACATCTTATAAAGGGGAAAATCCTGAACAAGAAAAAAGGGCCATTGCCCGGTGTCACCGTGCGACTAGATAGCACTCTGATAGGAACCTCCACGGATAATAACGGGAATTACCGGATGTTCCTCCCGATCAACAAGGGGCGTCTTGTTTTTTCTTTTATCGGGCATAAAACAAAAACGATTCCTTTTAGTAAGGCAGACACCTTACTGAATGTCATTCTGGAAGAGGACGTGTCCGAGCTCGATGAAGTACAAGTCATCGCCTACGGGGAACAATCACGACGTAATCGTGTCGGTTCCATGTCTGTCGTGAAGGCTGACGAGATCAAGGATCTCCCCTCCCCTTCTATCAATAACCTTTTACAAGGCCGGGCTGCCGGGGTGGATGTCACGAACATAACAGGGGCACCCGGTGGTGGCGGTTCCCCCATCGTTATCCGGGGGTATAATTCGTTGGCAGTAGAGAAAGAACGTATTACCTCGGACCCGTTATGGATCATTGACGGGGTTCCCATGTTCAGTTACACCTCCGAGCTTACTGGGCTAAACACGATTGCCGAGATTGACACCAAGGATATCGAGTCCATCCAAATACTAAAGGATGCAGCCTCCGCGGCAATTTACGGTTCCCGTGCGGCAAACGGCGTGATCATCGTGACCACTAAAAAAGGACACCGGAATCAAGTTCCCACGTTCTCGGTAAATATATCGCAGACATGGGTTACTCGCCCCTCTTTACCGGATATTACCACGGGAAACAGGGAACGAAGACACAGGATGCAAGCCATGGAAAATTACCGGGAGTCCGTTTATGATGAAGCAACGAACATGTACCGCCCAGTTCAATCCTATGAAGATTCTTATAAGAACAACAAGAACTACAATTTATTCTGGAACAATGGTGACGGACTGGATCTTCCCATCGTGCAAGATAGCTTGAACAAATTCTATAACAATTCCACGAACTTGTTCGACTATTATTTTCGAACCGGGAAAGTAACCGATGCCAATATCCAAATATCGGGAGGTTCCAACACGATCGCTTATCATGTCGGACTGGGATATTACTCGGAAACGGGCGTGCTACGCAACACGGGATTCAACAGGGTTAAACTCATCACTAACTTGTTTATCAAACCCTCCGAGAGCGTCGAAAGCAACATCCGTTTTTACTTGGCCCGTACCGGACGGAACAGGGCAGGCAAAGGGCATGATGCCTATAATTTCTCCAATGACAGGAGTGACTTGGAAACCATTCCGGATGAATTACTCTCGACCTCTACCCTCATGCCCGGTCCGGGGACGAAGGCTTTTGATGAAACAGTCCGACGTTTCAACGAGATTAAGGAGAAAAACGAATCTTATAGGCTAAGATCATCGTTCGATCTGGCGTACACGATCGTGGAAGGCTTAAAACTGAAATCGTCTCTCGCTGTCGATTTCTCCATGCAAGACCAAAATATATTCATTCCCTCCGATCTGAACGTGGATCACAATAGTTACTCGGCAGGCAACAACACGATCAAGATGATGTGGTTAAACGAGAACCTGCTCTCCTACAACAAGATTTTCGCAGACAATCATAGCATTGATCTCCTTCTCGGGCTCTCGTTCCAGGGAGACATCGCTAAAGACAAGAGCGGGTACGGCAAAGGTGCGCCAAGTAACCTGATACAATACGTCACGTGGAGCGGTAACGTGTATGACACAGAGAAAGACCTACAATTAAAGGATTTCAACTCCGACCTAGAAAGAAGCACGATGGTAGGTATGTTCGGGCGGGTAGCCTACAACTACAAGCAGAAGTATTTCCTCTCCGTCACGCTCAGAAGGGATGCCAGCTCAAAGTTCGGGGAGAACACACGCTGGGGAACATTCCCGTCATACGCTATCGCCTACACGTTCTCCGAGGAACCGTACATGGATTGGGCCCGAGATTTTCTGGACTTCGGGAAAATTCGATTGAGTTACGGGAAGTCCGGGAAACAGTTTGAATATCCTTATTTCGCTTTCGGAGTGCTAATAGTCAATAACATCCCTTTCCACGGCAATCAAACCATAACCCCTTACTGGCCGAACGGGTTAATAAATCCCAAACTAAGCTGGGAGGAAACCAAACAATTCGATGCGGGACTGGATTTGGAGTTTTTCGGTAACAGGCTGAGTTTAGAGCTTGACTATTATTATCGATACACGGACAAGTTATTGGCACAAGTCACTCTGCCGGGAGATTATAATGCCTACACGGCCCAATGGCAAAATGCTTACGCGATCTCGAATCAAGGAATTGAACTACAAATCAAGGCAGACTTGATTCGATCGGAGAAACTGCACTGGGATTTCAGTTTTAATATCGCCCGTAACTGGAACCGATTTGAAAAAAGTAACAATGGCATGGACTTCACGAACCTCGCAAGCAAACATAATCTAAATATTATCGGGAAACCGCTGAATGGAATTTATGTCTATAACGATGAAGGGTACTATAATTCACAAGATGAAGTGCCACTCTACTATGTCAATGGCAGACGGAAATATTTATCGTCCTTAGGAAACCAGATTTACTCTCCCGGCGACCGACGGATACAGGATGTCGACGGAAACGGACAGGTTGCAACCATGGTACCGCTCTTGGAAGACCGGGTGTACGGGGGATCTCCCCTACCGCTTGCATTTGGAGGGATTGCCTCCACGCTGAAATAGAAAGGGATTGATGTAAACCTATTGTTCTCTTACAAGCTGGGAAGACACGTTTTGAATGCAGGAAGAGGTGCTTCGGTTGGTACTATCCTGAGAGCAAACACGGCAGAAATGATGGTCCCGATCCTAGCCGATCTTGACAAGGTTTCTTTCTGGCAGAAACCCGGTGACAATACCGACTTTCCGATCAACGAGCTGGAGAACGGGAAGAATAATTTCGCCACGAATTTGAAAAGTAACGTGGAGAAAATCAATTATTTGAAACTAAAAAGTATCTCGATCGGGTACATACTACCCGTATTCCCGAAGCAATCAAAACATTACGCCCGTGTATTCATGTCCGTGGAGAACGTGTTCACCATCACCAACTCTTCAAGTCCCGATCCGGAGTCTATCGACATCGTTACCGGGGTTGACTCGAACAACAACTACCCGTTGGCGACAAGATTCACACTAGGATTAACTTTAAATTTATAAGCACATGAAAAAACGAATCTATCTAATTTTGCTGTTGTTCCCGTTAGTGAGTTGCAATGATATGTTCAAGAATTTTTTGAATGAAGAACCCGAAACTCTCGTCACGAACACGAATTTCTGGAAAACGGAAAAAGACGTCGAGTCTGCCGTGTATGAACTTCACGTCATGTTCAGGTCTTGGGGCGGATACGTTGAAACACGACTTTACCGGGACAGGGGCCTCCCGTTCGATTATCTCGGTTTGACCTGGAGAAACATCTCAGACAACGAATTACAGAAGGATATGGACATAACGAGGGCTCCAAGTTGGCATGGGGAATACCAAGCGATCGGGATGTGCAATTTCATTTTAGGCAACATTCATCGGGCGAAAATACCTGAAGAACGCATTAATTACTACAAAGGACAGGCGCTGACGATACGGGCTTACCTGTATTTCTATGTTTTACGCACGTGGGCGATGCCGTGTTAATTACGGCTGAAGGTGATGTTAGGGAAAAAGCAGTAACCCCGTGGCGGGAAATCATGAAAGTCGTGATAGATGATCTCGTTGAAGCCACGAAATTATTACCCCCGGTGAACGAGATGAAAGATGCCAATAACACCCCGGTTACAAGCAAACAAATACCTTCAAGGGGAACGGCATTTGCCATTCTCGCCCATGCATACGCTTGGCTAGCCGGTTTCGGGGAAGAACCGGAATATTACCAGAAAGGCATTGATGCTGCCACCGAGGTTATCCAATCCGGTGACTACTCGCTAGTGAATAATCCCCACGAAATTTGCGAGATCGTGTTACCCGGTAACAGTCAAGAAGGCATTTTCGAGATAGATTTTCTGAACCCCGAAGCGGTCAATCGGTCCGGAAGCGGTTTACCGGGTGTCTCTCAAAAATGGCCGGCAGATCCGAACGCCACCCCCTCGACAAGGAGAACCTTACTCCGTTTGAATAACGAGAGCGCCATGGCCATGTTCCCGGACAGGAATGACAAGAGGCGGGAAGAATATTTCTATAAGTTGGACTCCATGGCAGGGGTCAAGACCTCGATCACGCAAGGTGCCGCATATATTTACAAATTCAGGAGACCACTGCTGCACACAAGTGGTAGCCAACTCGGTAAGCTCTTGGGATATGACCTGAATGAAATCCTAATTCGTCTCGCGGATATATACCTGCTCCGGGCTGAAATGAGAGCGAAATCCGGTGATACCCCGGGGGCAATAGCCGACTTGAACGTGATCAGGAAACGAGCTGGAGCAAAGGAATATACCCCGGATGAAAACTTGGAAGAAGCGATTGCACTAGAAAGAGACAAAGAATTATTTCTCGAAGGGATATGCACGAGATATTTTGATATTGTTCGTAACAGGACCTTCCGTGAAAAACTCAGGGGTAAATTCAAGACCCTCTCCGACCAAGACGTGAAAGATGGGGCTTTATTCTTCCCAATCTCTTTTGACGCCTTTCAAAATAATACCAAAATGACACAAAATATTTACTGGAAAAGAAATGGATTCGCAATTTAAACCGTACAAGATGAAAACAATACTATTTATATGCATTACCGTCACCCTTCTTGCAAGCTGTGAAAAAGATTACCAGCATGACACCGGGCTGGCAGACGGTTATCACGATTGCTCGATGATGGACTACCTGAGAAGTGATCATAACAACTGGGATTCCATTGTCGTTGCCATTGAATACGCGGGATTAACCGGAATTTTCGAGGGGACAAATCCCGATTACAAGGAAATCACGTTTTTCGGCCCCACGAACATGAGTATCCGAAAATTTTTTCTCGAACAGACCGGAGAAAAAATCTACCAATCAATCCGGGAAATACCCGTAGAACTCGTCAAGAATATGATCCTCGCTTATCTGGTCGAAGGGAAAAAGATGAAAGAGTCTTTTGACTACGAAATAAAAGGAACACTCACGGGTGGAACGGATGTGTATTCCTTGAATAACATCAAACTCCGGGTATATCGTACGCAATCCGAGTTTAACGGAATCCCTAACATCGGAGCGGAGGGGCTAAAAATTCATGCCGAAGTCAGCGGGCAGATGGCAAGCATTGCCTCGGCTGACATAGAGACAAATAACGGGGTGGTACATTCCCTGTCAAACAGGTTTACATGGGTTGAATTATAAAATGAATCGTATGAAATATATATGGATGATTATATTACTTTCCACCCTACTATATGGTGGATGTCAAGATGTAAAAGTTGGGTACTTGTTCACGCATAATGCAAAATACAATCCCGATTCAGTGGTATTCAAGGCAAATCTTGATGATGCCAATGACGACGATGCTCATAGGAAGAAATTCGAAATCCCGTGGCAAAGTCAATCTCTTGAAGGAGTACAAGGCACGAACCCGATCCGTTATTCGATTGAACGAATCGACTCGGATCATAACAGCCCGGAAATCCTAAACCAGTTTTCCTCGGTTCAGAAAGGTGTCATTCAGTTGCCGTGGAATCATTCCGTTCCTCAAGGTAAGTATGCCATATCCTTACGAATCAGCAATGAAGGTTATAGTGTTGTGCTGGACTCTATGATTATGGTTATTATTAAATAGAAGGAGTTTACCAGAAGGGGTACTATTGTGTAAAAACGTTTTTTTGATGCAATAGTACTCCTTAATATAGACGATCTCTGCCCAAATAAGCAGGATTTACACACAAAGCCCACAACTATTCATCAAGCAAATCCGGACGCAAAGCCCTTGTCCGTTCTAATGCTTGTTGCTCCTGCCACTCGTCAATCAAGGCATGATTACCGGATAACAAGACTTCCGGAACCCGCCACCCGTTAAATTCAGCAGGACGCGTGTATACAGGCGGGGCTAACAAGTTATCTTGAAAAGAATCAGTCAAGGCAGAAGTTTCATCCCCCATGGCTCCCGGCAACAGGCGTACAACGGCATCCGTCATGATGCAGGCAGGTAACTCACCGCCCGTCAACACGTAATCACCCACGGATATTTCCCTCGTAATCAGATGCTCACGCACCCGGTGGTCCACACCTTTGTAGTGTCCGCAAAGAATCATGATATTTTCTTTCAGCGACAATTCGTTCGCCGTCTTCTGGTTAAAAACAGGAGCATCCGGAGCCGTATAGATAATCTCGTCATAATGCCGCTGGGAAGTCAACTCGTTGATACAATCAAAAATAGGCTGAACTGCCATCACTAACCCGGCATCACCCCCGAAAGAATAATCGTCCACCTTCCGGTGTTTATCTTTCGACCAATCCCGAATGTTATGAATATGGATTTCCACGATTCCCTTTTCTTTCGCCCGTTTAATAATCGAGTGATTTAAAGGACTTTCCAGTAATTCCGGCACTACACTTAATATATCGATACGCATGACTAAACAATTGAAAGTTGAAAAATGAAAATTGAAAATGACTTTTCAAATCCGGTACAAAGATAGTAATTTATTTATCTTTGCCTGTATATTTAAAAATGACGAAAATGGTTATTGAAAAAGGTGTACACGCAGATATCGATGAATTGGCACGACTATACGATAATTTAAATGATTTTCTGGACTCGGATATAAATCATCCCGGATGGATCAAAGGAGTATATCCCGTTCGGCAAATCGCAGAAACCGGGATTAACGAACAGAACCTTTACGTGGTAAGGCTGGAAGGACGGATTATCGGTTCAATCATTTTAAATCATCATCCGGAACCAGCATACAATAAGGCACCTTGGGGGATAGAATCGGATTACAGCAAAATATTCGTGATCCACACTCTCGTGGTTCATCCCGATTTCCTGAAAGCGGGTGTAGGGAAAAAACTGATCTCTTTTGCCTGTGAGCTGGGAAAAGAGCTACACATGAAAGCTATCCGGCTCGATGCATACGAGAACAACATTCCCGCCATCAAGCTGTATGAAAAATTCGGTTTCGACTATATAGACACGGTTGATTTAGGCTTGGGAGACTACGGACTACACAGATTCCGCCTTTACGAAAAGATACTATAAAATAAGAGGTGTGGCAAAATGATTTTACCACACCCCCATTTTCAATTCTCCATTTTCAATTACTTCAAGTAATCCTCGAAATAATTCGTTACTTTCTGCATCAGATGAATCCGGTCTCGTCCCATCACGTTATGCTCTGCACACGGGTAAGGGAAGTAATCCACCTGCACGTTATTCTTGATACACTCCCGGATAAAGCTCAAACTCTGCTCCCAAACCACAACCGGGTCAACAGCACCCTGACAGATCAACAACTTACCTTTCAGATCTTTTGCCTTGGCGATTAAGCTAGTTTTAGCATATCCTTCCGGGTTCTCCTGCGGGGTATCCATGTAACGTTCCCCGTACATCACTTCATACCATTTCCAATCAATTACAGGACCTCCGGCTACGGCCACTTTATAAATATCGGGATAATTGGTAATCAACGAAATGGTCATGAAACCACCGTAACTCCAACCGTGAACCCCGATACGATTCGCATCCACCCACGGGAAAGATTTCAACCACTCGATTCCCTTCACCTGATCTTTCATTTCAACCTGTCCGCACTGACGGTGAATAATATCCTCGAAAGCCTTACCGCGGTTCGGCGTACCGTGATTATCGATCACGAATACCACGTAACCATGTTGAGCCATATACATTTCCCACATCCGCAAGGAAGCATTCCATGTATTGGTTACCAACTGTGAATGAGGTCCACCATACACGTAATGAATCACGGGATATTTCTTGTTCGGGTCAAAATCCATCGGTTTAATCAAACGATAGTATAAATCACTACCATCATCCGCCTTAATCTTACCCAACGTAATCTCCCCGAAATTATAATCCTTATTCGGATTCTCCACTTCCTGCAAACGACGTACAACCTTTCCGGTATTAGTCGTCAAATCCACGTTACGAGGTACTTTGATGCTACTATAATTATCAACGAAATAAGCACAATCACCACTCATCGTAATATTGTGCCACCCCTCTTCTGTTGTCAAGCGGCTTTTCTTCCCGCTTTTTACCTCTACCCGAAAAAGTTGTTTCTCCACCGGGGAGATTTCAGATGAAAGATAATACACATATTTCCCGGCAGGATCAGCGGCCACGAATTCCACGTCCGCATCCACGTCTGTCAGACGACGAATTAATTTACCGTTCACATCGTGCAAGTAAAGATTCATGAAACCATCCCGGTTATTCGTAGAATAAATGAATTGTTTCGGGTTATTAGCCAAGAATACCAAACCGCTTTGCGGTTCCACGTAAGTATTGGACTTTTCCTCGAATAAAGTAGCGATCAATTTACCCGTTGACGCGTCATATTTATTCAAACGCATATGATTTTGTCCCCGGTTAAGCACTTGAATATATACCATATCAGACTCCGGAGCCCAAGTAATTCCCGTCAAATATTGTTCGCGGCCGAAATCATTCGCATCCAGAAAAGTCGTCTTAGCAGAAGCTATATCATAAACCCCAAGATTCACCAACTCGGATTTCATTCCAGCCATTGGATACTTAATCTCTTTTAACTCACCCGTACGAGTATTGATATCCAACAACGGGAAATTCGTTACCTGGCTTTCGTCTTTACGGTAAAATCCCAGTTTCTTTCCGTCTGGAGACCAAAAAATACCACCCGTAATTCCGAATTCATTCCGGCTAACCACCTGCCCGTTCACGATATTCTTGTCCTCATCCGCGGTAACGGTATAACTATTCCCACGCTCGTCCACGTAATACAAGTTATTATCAATCGTATACGCATACATATTACCCGCTTTAGAATAAGTCTCGTTAGCAGCCCCTTTCGGGAAAGTGAATTTCTGTTTCACCTGTTTCTTGGCAACGTCAATGTGGTAAATACTCCCTTGACGAGCTATCACCAGAGTATTATCATCCAACCAAGAAAAATTAGGGAATCCTCTCAATTCGGCTCCCAAGATCCTGTTCAATTCCGCCACCGTGAGCAGTACACTCTTTTCACCTTTATCGACAGATTCACCCATCAAACCTTCCCGGTCCAGATAGGTCAACTGATTCTTGTCGCCTTGCCATTGAATATACTTGGACCGGGGATATAAATGATACCCAACCACGGCCTCTTCCATGGTTAAAACCTTCTTTTGCGCGCTTAAATCGAACATCATACTTAATCCGATTATTGCCAAAAACATCCTTTTCATGCTTTACTTTTAGCTGTTATTATTAATCTTCAATTGTAAATTCATCCCGATCTTCCAACACGGGGAACTTCACACGAAATTCCCGTAAAGCTTTCAAATCAATATCTACCTGTTTCACCTCGTCGGCAAAAGGTTCACAAGCAACCAATACATCCCCTTTAGGAGAAATAACTGCCGAATCACCGGAATAATTCAATCCTACCCCGTCTTCGCCCACTCGGTTCACCCCAATAACGTAACATTGATTCTCGATTGCCCTGGCCATTAATAAAATTTGCCACGGTTGCCTCCTTGCCTCCGGCCAGTTGGCCACGTACACGGCCAAGTCGTAACCACACGTGTTACGACTCCACACGGGAAAACGTAAATCATAACAAATGAACGGCGCAATCCTTACTCCCTGGTAATCAAACACCAATAACTCATTCCCTGCTGTGAAATGCTCTTTTTCCTCTCCCATCGTGAACAAATGCTTTTTGTCATAATGCAAGATTTTACCATCCGGAAAGGCCACCAGCAAACGGTTGTAGTAATGCTCGTCTTCGAAATAAACGGTCGATCCCATGATCAACGCATCTTTTTCCCTTGCCCATTCCTGCATACATTGGTAAACAGCCTCGTAAAAAGGTGCTACCCGTTCTTTCCCCTTCATGGTAAATCCCGACGCAAACATCTCGGGTAAAACGATTATGTTTGCTCCTTCTATCGCTGCTATCCGCTTGTTAAAAAGTTTCAAGTTCACCGGTACATTCTCCCATTCCAAATGCGCCTGTACGATCGCAACATTCATATATACTATTATTTATTATACAATAATGATTTCTGTTAATCGCCCGCGGAAAAGTTTTCCGGGTGACGCGGGTTCGCATCCTTATATGTTGACATGATATATTTCAAATCCGCATCCGGATCACCCGTCGGTTCAAAGCGGGGGCCCCACGTGCAATATTTATCCTTGTAATCAATACGTCCCAGATACACCGGAACCCCGGCCTCCTTAGCTATCACCAGAAATCCCTTTTTCCATTTCTTCCGTTTTTTCCGGCTCCCCTCCGGGGTTATAGTCAAATACATAACATCCCGTTTTTTGAATTCCTCCACCATTCTCTCCACGATATGATTCTCCTTATTCCCCCGATCAACAGGAATCACGTTCAAAGCCCTTAATATCGGTCCTAACGGAAAAAAGAAAAACTCCTTCTTCATTAAAATATAAGTAGGAACACCTTGACTTATAAAAGTCAACTTTCCCCAGATAAAATCCATAATGGAAGTATGCGGTACGGATATGACTACCGCTTTTTTATCCGCGGGCAAGCCGCCCTTGAGTTTCCATCCGAATATCTTCAATATCAGCCGTGCAATATGTTTCATAACCATTCTGTTTTCTGAAATCCCGTCAAAGTTAGTGTTTTTTGAGGAAAGATAAAATTATTGATAAAACTTCGGTAAACTATTGGTTCGTACAAAAACAATTATTACTTTTGCCGAGCGAAAATTTAACCTCAGGGGTACAACAAGTGGAAGAATCCCACCCCACGGTATTAACTTAATAATGAAATAGAACAATGTACGCAATTGTAGAAATCGCAGGACAACAATTTAAAGTTGAAAAAGACCGTAAAGTCTATGTTCACAGACTGACTGCAGAAGAAGGCGCTCAAGTTGAATTCGACAAGGTGCTTTTAGTAGACAACGAAGGTGACATTAAAATCGGAACTCCGGTTGTAGAAGGAGCTAAAGTTACGGCAAAGGTATTATCTCACGTGAAAGCTGACAAAGTAATAGTTTTCAAGAAAAAGAGAAGAAAAGGATATTGTAAGAAAAACGGTCATCGTCAATGTATGACCCAGATTCAAATCGAAGCTATCAACGCTTAATTTATTTTGTAACTTCTAAAATTTAAAACGATATGGCACACAAGAAAGGAGTCGGTAGCTCTAAGAACGGTCGTGAATCAGAAAGTAAACGATTAGGAGTAAAGGTATTCGGCGGACAATTTGCTAAAGCAGGTAATATCATCGTTCGTCAAAGAGGAACTGTACACAACCCGGGATTAAACGTGGGTATCGGTAGAGATCATACCTTATTCGCATTGATCGACGGAAAAGTTGTTTTCAGAAAAAAACAAGACAACAAATCTTACGTTTCTATTGAGGCTATCGCTGAATAAATAGAAAAATGAACATATTTAAGCTCCTGTCCTTACAAAGTACAGGAGTTTTTTTTATTTTTACACCTCGAAATGAGAATATGGATATTCTTGTTTCGATGATTTAAAATTAAAATCTAAAATTTAAAATTACCAGAGATGCTAAACCTTAAATTTATTCAGGAAAACAAAGACACGGTGATTCGAAAATTAGCCGTTAAGAACTTTGATGCCAAGGAATTAGTTGAGAAGATTATCGCTCTCGACAACGAGAGAAAGAATTTACAAAAAGAATCGGATAACAAGCAATCCGAAATGAATAGCATCTCCAAGCAAATCGGTTCCTTGATGAAAGAAGGGAAAAAAGAGGAAGCCGAGCAAGCAAGGGCTAATACAACCCGTCTGAAAGAAGAGATTGCAGCCTTGACTGCCCAACATAATAGCACCCAGAACGAGTTGAACTCACTCATCGTTCGTTTACCGAATTTACCACATGACTCAGTACCTCCCGGAAAGAGTGATGCGGACAACGTAATCGTGAAAATCAGTGATAACGTGCCTGCCCATGAAGAAGGACAACTTCCCCACTGGGATCTGGCGAAAAAGTATCAGTTGATTGATTTCGAGGTTGGTGTGAAGATCACGAGTGCCGGATTCCCCGTCTACAAAGGCATGGGAGCCCGTTTACAAAGAGCCTTAATCTACTTCTTCTTGGAAGAAAACACCAAAGCGGGCTATCAAGAAGTGCAGCCCCCGCTTGTCGTTAATGAAGATTCAGGCTTCGGTACCGGTCAGTTGCCCGATAAAGACGGACAGATGTATTACGTGAACGAGGACAAACTATATCTTATCCCCACGGCAGAAGTGCCTGTAACCAACCTTTACCGGGATATGATCGTGGACGCCGACCAGTTACCGATCAAGAACACGGCTTACTCCGCTTGTTTCCGCCGGGAAGCCGGATCATACGGAAAAGACGTACGCGGGTTGAACCGCCTGCACCAGTTCGATAAAGTAGAGATCGTGCAGATCACCCGTCCAGAAATGTCTTACGAGGCTCTTGACGGCATGGTGAAACACGTGGAAGGACTGTTAATCAAGTTAGGATTACCTTATCGTATCGTACGTCTATGCGGTGGTGATTTGAGTTTCACCTCTGCCCTAACCTTCGATTTTGAAGTGTATTCAAAAGCACAAGACCGTTGGCTGGAAGTCAGCTCTGTTTCCAATTTCGAAGAGTACCAAGCAAACCGTCTGAAACTACGTTTCCGGGATAAAGGAGACAAGAAAACGACCATGGTACACACGCTGAACGGTAGCGCCCTGGCATTACCGAGAATCGTGGCCTCCTTGCTGGAGAACAACCAGACTCCGGAAGGTATCCGGGTACCGGATGTACTCCGCGGGTTTATGGGTACCGACTATATAAGATAAAAACTGAAAACTAAAAGATAAAAGATCCATGAAGGATTAACTTTTATCTTTTAGTTTTTAACTTTTAGTTTAAAACATGCGATTTATATACAACACGACATTCAGTATTGACGAAAACATTGCAGAGGAATTCATTCAGGTTATCCGGGGTGGTTACATCGCTTATCTCAAAGGCAAAAACCTTTGTAATGACATACTATTTACCCGTGTCATGATTCGTGAAGGAGAAGGCCTGTCCCTATCCCTACAACTCATATTCCCTTCTGCCGAAGAATACAACATCTTTATAGAAAACTACAAGGACAAATTATTACATATGCTGGTAGATGTATTCGGTGAGGATCTTTTATATTTCAGTACCACTCTCGAAGAGATTGGATAAATCGAGATTCTGACAGATTTTCGCTATATTTGTAATCTAAAACTGATAGATGGAAAAACTAATCATGGGAATAGACCCCGGTACAAACTTCATGGGATATGCAATTCTTAAAACAACCGGAAAGAATTGCAAACCGGAACTTGTTGTGTCGGGAGTCGTTGACATGAAAAAAATGAGTGATCCATATCTCAAACTGCAAAGAGTATTTCAACGCACGCTGCAAGTTATTGATTCTTATCATCCGGACGAATTGGCCATCGAATCACAATTCTACGGTAAGAACATCCAGTCCATGCTGAAACTCGGACGGGCACAGGGTGTAGCCATCGCTGCTGCCCTACAACGGAATATCCCCATTTTCGAATATGCCCCGAAGAAAATTAAAATGAGCATCACGGGAACAGGAGAGGCTTCCAAAGAGCAGATCGCTCTTCTGCTAGGCAAATTCATGACGATACCAACCACTATTTCAACCTTGGATGAAACGGATGCCATCGCCATCGCCTATTGTCACCACCTACAAGGTAACTTACCCACCACGGGAAACCCAAAATGCAAGGATTGGGGTGACTTCATCAAACAGAATCCGGACAAGGTTTTGTAAAACAATAAATTGTTTCACAAAGTTACAAGTTAACAGGTTACAGGTTCGCCATAACTTGTAACTTGCAAACTTGTAACTTGTAACAAATCGGGCCATAGCTCTCGCTACGGCCCGATTTAAAATGCAAAGTCAAACAATTTTAATCAACAATATCCAAATAAATACTTTCTTGAGCATAAGGATAAAATTCTTTATCAGTACTTGCCCTCTCTTTCAATTGCGGGTCAAGTTGTATAGCCTTCTGTAAAGCAACAGCCATTGCCTGTACATCTTTTACTCTTGCTGCAGCCACGGCCATCATGTAATACTCGTACCCTTCCGTCAGATTCAACTTCTTCAATGTCTCCAAAGCGGCACGATTATCATTAGCCATCAACTGAGCGTAAGCCAGATTCACATTCGGCATCGCTTTCAAATAAGGAATAGCCTTACTGTACTCTTTATCTTTCAATAACAACATTCCCAAATTATACTTCGCCTCATTCTTTATAGAAGCTTTCGTATACATATCTTTAGCCTGAGTATTATTCCCTTCATTTTGATAAACAATACCAAGATTATTTAGCACTTCCGTTTTTTGATTAATTACAGCTGCCGATTCCAATAACTTTTTAGCTTTCCTGTAATCCTTGTTACGGATAGCAATGACAGCCAAATCATTCAACAAATTTACATCCGTACGAGCTGACAAAACTGAAGTCTCTTGTAATTGAGGTACGTAATAAGTCGTCACCTGATCCTCCATCTGCATCACTTCAGGCACGGTATAGAAAATATAAAAATCAGCTCGCCGCAATGTCGGAAGAATCACATCTTTCAATTCCGGTACAGTCTTAATATATGATTCTAAAACAGCCCCCCGTTTCTGTAAATTCGGGGCATTCTGCAAATCTTTCACGATTTGTGCCTTATTCTTCAAGTTGGAATCATTCAATAACATATACAGACCTTCCCAATTCTCACTCACCGTGTTGGAAACGATAAATTTAGTATCTTTTGCCATCGGTGTGTTAGCCAATCCCAAATCTTTCATGAAATAAGTCTTAGCCGTATTGAAACGATTCGTGGTTAAATTCTTGTTTAATCTTTCCGGTCCTTCCGGGGAGCTGGAAACGTACATTAACATATTGGTAATCTTGGCATTTTTGTCTGCCAGAATTTTCTTCATTTCTTGGGCTGCCTGTGCCATGACAGACGATTTTTTCTGCGCATCTGTAATCACGGATTTAGATAACGGGAATAACACGTACCCGCTAATGATTCCCACACCTGTTGCCGGAACATCTTTTACAAAAGTTTCGGTAAACAAAGGAATTGCATCCGGATTGTTCGGTAGAGAATACATATATGTTTTCCATTCCTTCACCCCATTCGTATTTAATATAGCCGGAGTAAACGCAACAGTTTTATTCCCCATGATCGCCTCTATATCAGCGATTAGTACCCCTTTTTGCATACCATCACGATAAGGGAATGATAAATTATAAGTTCCCAGCGTGTTTCCTTTGTATTCCACCACCGGGTAATTGGTTCCCTTCACCTTCTCCCCTTGGAAATAAAGCGGTTCCATCGCTTCTTCCCCACCGGGATATTGCATTTTAGGAGTCACTTTCAAAATTAACTTTTTATAAAACTGCCTGGGTGCAAAAGCAATATTATAATTAAAATTCACAACCCCATCCACCGCAGTCAACTGCTGAGGAGAAACTTTCCCCACAATTGCCGTTTCGATGGCCTCTCTCTCCAGCTTCTTCATGGTATTACACCCCACCATCAAGAAAGAGAGCATCAAAATAACTCCACTCGTTATCAAAGATAATTTTCTCATAGTTCTCTTTTTTTGCGTTTAACTTATTCTATCCATTAAAAATGTTCATATTTTTCAATTCATATCCTCTCTAACGAATTTTATTGAATAAGGTTTTTTATCTTTGTCAAAAGTTTTAAAACAAGGAGATTCAATTCACATTTATTATGGAAGAAACTGTTAAACCGATATATATCGAACAACTTTTCAAAAGTAAGAATCCGAAGTTAGCCCGCTGGATTCCGAAATTCGTTTATTCATTTTTAAAACGTGTGATCTGCCAAGACCAAATCAACGACTTCATCTCTAAATACGGGGACCAAAAAGGCTTGGATTTTGCCGAAGGAATCTTGGAATATCTTGATATTTCTTACATCATCGAAGGTAAAGAAAATTTACCAGCCCCCGACGGACGCTATATTTTTGCCGCAAATCACGCTCTAGGAGGACCGGATGGTATCATTCTGATCTCCTTCTTGGGGAAAATATATAAAAAGCTTAAATTCCCGGTAAACGACTTACTGATGAATCTCAAGAATCTGAATAATATCTTTTTACCGGTTAACAAACACGGAGCCTTAGCCAAAGAAGCCGCAGTAGACTTGGAAAATGCGTTTGCCTCCGATGCCCAGATCATCACCTTCCCCGCCGGAATGGTAAGCCGCAAAGTTAAAGGTGTGGTTAAAGATTTAGAATGGCAAAAAAGTTTCGTGGTTAAAGCTGTTAAATACCAACGGGACATTATTCCGATACGAGTAAAAGCGGAAAATTCAAAATTCTTTTATAATTTAGCAAACTTTCGTACCAAAATAGGGCTAAAGGTTAATTTGGAAATGATGTATCTCCCCAAGGAAACATTCAACAAGAAAGGTTCAACTTTTACTCTTATCATCGGGAAACCCATTAAATGGGAAACCCTAGATAAAAGTAAAACACCGAAAGAATGGGCGGAAGAGATAAAGAATATTGTCTACCAATTATAGATCTACATAAACTATGCAACCAGTCATCTATCCTGTAAACAAAGCAAAATTATTAGCAGAACTGACAGAAGAAAGATTCATTCGTAAAACCAATAAAGGGGGAAACGAGATTTACTCGTTTAATGCTTTCAACAGTCCTAACCTGATGAAAGAGGTGGGAAGATTACGGGAATTAACCTTCAGAACTGCCGGGGGCGGTACTGGAAAAGAGGTAGACATTGATCCATTTGATGTTGACGAGCAGGTTCCCTACCAGCAATTAATCGTATGGGACCCGAAAGAGCAGGAAATCCTAGGCGGGTACCGGTATATTTTATGTGACAACCTTCCTTTAAACCAAGAGGGAGAACCCAACTTGGCCACGACTGAATTATTCCGTTTCTCCGAAGCCTTCAAAAAGCAATATCTCACTAAAATGATCGAATTGGGTCGTTCTTTCGTACAACCTTTGTACCAATCTACAAAAATGGGACGCAAATCCCTGTTCGCTTTGGATAACTTGTGGGACGGGCTGGGCGCTCTTACCGTGGAGAATCCGGGTATGGAATACTTCTTCGGGAAAGTAACCATGTACACCAGTTTCAATATAGAGGCGCGTGACATGATCTTATTCTTTATGCGGAAATATTTTAAGGATACGGAAAGACTTGTCGAGCCGATTACTCCATTGGAAATTCATATTGATGACAATAAACTCGGGAGAATACTCTGCGGAAATAATTATGACGAGGATTATCGAATCCTTTCTCGTTACGTTCGGGAACATGGAGAAAATATCCCTCCCTTAGTAAATGCCTACATGAGCCTGTCACCTTCCATGAAATCCTTTGGGACTGCCATAAACCCGGGCTTTGGTGGTGTGGAAGAAACAGCCATTCTGATCAAGATTGCAGATGTATACGAAACCAAGAAAGCCCGTCACATCTCGACCTATATACCTCGAATACTTCGGTTAAGAAAATTTTGATCAAACAGTCACGAAAATCAGACTGATTCCGATGGCAAAATAGACCAACGATTCGATGATATGCATGATCAACGAAAATCGAGCATTTTGCATCAACCGACGTGACAACCGGTCTGCCAGCAAGGCTACCAACGAGAATATAACAATGCCCTGCGCCATAAAAAGCAATCCCAGTATCAGTAACTCTCCTGCCGGGTTCTCCGTGGTAGGACTTACAAACTGGGGAAAGAATGCAATAAAGAACAACAGCACCTTCGGATTCAGTATATTCATCAGAATTCCCTTGCGGTACAATTTATATTCTACCCCGGTAGCACTCGGCAAAGCCAATGAATTTTCCTTCCGGTGGATATAGGATTTCACTCCCAAATAAATCAAGTAAGCCGCCCCCATGTATTTCAATACGCTGAATGCCACCGGAGAATTATATAAAATCAAAGAAAGTCCCAGACTCACAGCTGCCGTGTGAGCGATTAACCCTGTACACAACCCGCAAGCAAAAATAATTCCCGCTTTCTTTCCCCGGGTAATACTTTGCGTGATCACGAATAAAATATCCGGCCCCGGCATCAAAGTCAATAAAATGGCCGCACTTAAAAAACCCAGTATATTCACTTGAAAAAACTAAAAGTTGAAAACTAAAAGATAAAAGTTTAGCCCAAAAGATAAAAGCTAACAGTCCTAAATCATTGAACTTTTAGCTTTTATCTTTTAGTTTTTATCTTTACAGCAAGTTACTTGCCACTTCTGCCAGGTAACTTCTCTCTCCCTTCTCCAAATGCACGTGGGCAAAAATATCCTGCCCCTGCATACGATCAAACAAATGCGATAAACCATTCGATTGTCTATCCAAGTAAGGAGAGTCTATCTGGTCAATATCTCCCGTGAATACCATCTTCACGCCCTCTCCCGCACGAGTAATAATCGTCTTTACTTCATGTGGCGTAAGATTCTGCGCTTCATCCACAATGAAAAAAACATTTGACAAACTCCGCCCCCTGATATAGGCCAGTGCCGAAATCACCAGACGTTCATCTTTCAACATATCCTCTATCAACCGGTTTTCCTGGCTATGCATATTATAACGATGCTTGATCACGGCCAGATTATCAAACAAAGGCTGCATATACGGGCTAACCTTCTCGTTCACATCCCCCGGCAAATACCCCAAATCCTTGTTTGACAAGGCCACGATCGGACGTGCCAGGTAAATTTGCTCGAATGCCTTGTTTTGTTGCAAAGCTGCCGCCAAAGCCAATAACGTCTTTCCCGTACCGGCCTTACCGCTCAATGCTACCAACGAGATATTCGGATTCATCAAGGCATCCAAAGCAAATGCCTGCTCCGAATTCTTCGGGTAAATGCCGAAAGTATTTAGCTTCTCCACTTTCCGCACCACTTTCCGGACGGGATCATAACAAGCCAATACCGAATTACTACCATTCTTCAATATATAGTAATTATTTCCTTTAATTTCTTCCTTCGGAAAAAATATCTCTACCGGAACTCCTGCCTCCCCGCTCTCGTAAAGCTTTGCAATCAACTCTTGAGAGAAATCCTCTTTTGTTTCTATACACTTGTTTAACGACACTTCCAAATCCTTCACCTGATCGGTCTTGTAGTCCTCTGCCAAAATCCCCAGAGACCTCGCTTTCATCCTCAAATTCATATCTTTCGACACCAAAACAACCTTTTCTCCTTCTCTCTTCTCTGTTATATATTCAGCAATAGCCAATATCCGATGATCGGGAATATCCTCGCCAAAAGAATCATTCATTTTGGAAGAGAAAGGCACTCCTGTCTGGATAAACAAACGCCCTCTTCCCTTACCTAACGGCGCTCCTTTTAGAAAAAAATCTGATCCGGAAATCTGATCCAATTCCCGGACAAACTCACGGGCATGGTAATTAATCTGGTCATTCCCGCGTTTAAACTTATCTAACTCCTCCAATACCGTGATTGGAATAACAATATCATTATCCTCAAAATTATAGATGGATCTGTAATCGTGTAAAATCACATTCGTATCTAATACAAATGTTTTCTTATTTTTAGTTTTAGTCATAATGTAATTTTTAAAACAATGACAAGTTACAAAATATAATAACAAAAAAAGCGGCATATGCCGCTTTTTTTAATGTATAAACCGAAACATCCTGTTCCAACGTATCTTACCTAGGAAGGATTTATCCTTATCCAGAGAAAGCCAAATAAAATAAGCTTTCCCGACAATATGATCTTCAGGAACAAATCCCCAGTAACGGGAGTCAGCCGAATTGTGACGGTTATCCCCCATCATCCAGTAGTAATCCATCTTGAAAGTATATTTATCTGCCGGGGCACCGTTAATATATATAACGGAATCCTTTACCTCCAGTTTATTCTCCTCGTATGCCCCGATAATACGGTCATAAAGCGGTAAATTCTCCAACGTTAGGTCAATAGTTTCCCCTTTCTTCGGGATCGGTAACGGTCCGAAATTATCACGAGTCCACGGGTAATTCGGACTATACGGGAATATTTGTCCATCATCCTCTTGATGATTCACCGACAGAACGTTCGGCATTTTCTTAATCTTCTCCACCATTTCAACCGTCAGAGGCAACACGTAATGATTATTTCCCATATAACCACCATTAATATCTTCCATGGAAATCCCCATCTCTTGCAATTTTACCTTATTAAAAGGAGCATTCACGATAATATCATAATTATATTGCATCTTATCTTTATCCTCCAACTTCTTCCCGTTCAGGTAAAGTACGGCATCCTTCATTTCCAAAACATCCCCTGGGATCCCAACGCATCGCTTGATGTAATTCTCCCGCTTATCTACCGGGCGGGCGATAATCTCGTTCTCCCGCCAAATCTGTTTACGAGCGATAGACCAAGCCTCCTCTGGGGTTACACTCAATCCCTTCTCTTGGGCCACGTACCGAATAGCAGCCTCCTGTCCCCTAATTTGCGAATAGTAATCCGGGTTTTCTCTTCCGACGACTACCGTATCCCCCGCCGGGAAGTTAAACACGACAATATCTTCACGTTTAATCTCTCCCAACCCGGCAATCCGTTTGTAAGGCCATTGAATCAAGTCCGAATAAGCTTTTGTTGACTGGGTGAAAGGCAAGGTATGATGAGTAAACGGTACAGACAACGGGGTATTAGGTAATTTCGGTCCGTAAGCCACCTTGCTCACGAAAAGATAATCCCCGACCAGCATGGACTTCTCCATAGAGGAAGTCGGGATCGTGTACGCCTCGAAGAAAAACATACGAATCAATGTAGCCGCAATAATAGCGAAGATCAAAGCATCGATCCACTCCACCGTTTTGGTCTGTTTTTCCACTCCTTTCTTCTTCCAGAAAGCCCAATGCACCTTCTTCGTGATATAAATATCAAACAGAACAGGTACACCTAATAACAACCACCAGCTCCCGATCCATAACGTCCACAGTAGGTACACGAAAAGAACGCACCCTAATTTAAACCATTTATTTGTCAATATCCTACTCATATATTTCTTGATTTATTAAATTAAACTCCTCCGTCAGCTTCGCTGCCACCTCCTCTATAAACAGAGGATGAGCTGGTAACTTCTCCCCAAGACAGGGAGCATTCAACTCTCCCTCTGTTTATAGAGGGAGTACCCCGAAGGGGGGAGGGAGTTTGTTATTTCAGTTTTCATTCTAAATTTTCAACAAGTCTTCCATTCCAAAAACACCTTTTTTCCCCATCAGGAATTCAGCCGCCATCACGGCTCCCTGAGCAAAACCATCCCGGGAATAAGCAGAATGGTATATCTGGATTTCATCCACGTTCGATTCATAAGCTACCGTGTGAATCCCCGGAACTTCACCTTCTCTTTTGGCTTTTACGGGCAATTCTCCCGCACCGACCTTTCCTTCATCCAGTACCCAAGACGAGTATTCCGGATGCTCTTCCAAAATATCTTTTACCAGAGTAATGGCTGTTCCACTGGGAGCATCCAGCTTGTGGATGTGATGGGTTTCCTCGACAGAAACTTTATAATCGGAAAAGCGAGCCATGGTCCGTGCCAGCCAACGATTCAGATGAAAAAATATATTCACCCCGATACTATAATTGGACGCATAAAAAAAGGCTCCCCCTAATTGCTCTCGTGACATCATCACTTCGCTCCATCTTTCCAGCCATCCCGTCGTACCGGATACCACCGGAACATGATTACGGAAACACCAATTATAATTATCGACTGCCACGGTCGGGGTTGTAAATTCAATCGCAACATCAGCCTGTTTCAATTGCTCATCCGTACATACAGCCCGGTTATTCTCATCCACGACCAACACAACTTCATGTCCACGATCACGAGCCACACGCTCTATCGTTTTCCCCATTTTCCCGTATCCAAGTAATGCAATCTTCATTATATTGAATTAAAAAATAATGTACCACTATCTTACAAAGGTAATATTTAAAAATAAAAAAAGGCCACCCGAGGGCAGCCTTTTCTGATATTTTATAATTACTAAGCTAACTCTTTCACTTTCGCAACGATTGCTTTGAAAGCTTCCGGTTGATTCATAGCCAGATCAGCCAAAACTTTACGGTTCATGTTTACCTCAGCTTTATGAACTAAGCCCATAAACTTAGAGTAAGACAAACCTTCCATTCTAACTGCGGCGTTAATTCTCTGAATCCACAACGCTCTAAATTCTGATTTTTTCTTCTTTCTGTCACGGTACGCGTACGTTAAGCCTTTTTCATACGTGTTTTTGGCAACCGTCCAGACATTTTTTCTTGCACCAAAGTTACCTCTGGTTTGACTTAAAACCTTTTTTCTACGTGCTCTTGAAGCAACGGCATTTTTAGCTCTTGGCAT
>ERZ827450.1071-NODE-1071-length-32277-cov-3.474738_pt1 | contig 32277 bp, 25 predicted proteins | sample MGYA00519773_ERZ827450 | MGnify/ENA primary metagenome ERZ827450 (study PRJEB31778, sample SAMEA3449306) | human gut metagenome | biome: human gut; feature: human-associated habitat; material: faeces | place: United Kingdom | collected 2010/2012 ...
TGTGGTCTCGGAGCAAGTGTTGGATGCGAGCGCGTGGAGCGAACATTCAACACGCCGCGACTAAAAGCACAAATATGCCTTATTGAGGGCAATGGCTTCGTCTGTAGTTTGCTTAATGAATTAAATAGTAAGAATCCATTGCATTTGGAAATATTTTTTAGTATAATTGACATATAGGATTTTGGATGCAAAGATTTCATTTTCTTTACATTCTTAATTTTAATCATGTTTAATGTATAGTCACATTAACTAAGGAGGATTTATTTATGGCAACTTGGAACAACCTTGACACTCTGGCATCTTATGAAAAACTTGCCGGACTGAAAAATCATGTAAACATCAAAGAAGCTATGGCTGGTGAGAATGGTGCAGAACGTGTAGCAAAGTACACAGCACCAATGGCTGAAGGTCTTAGCTTTAATTATGCTGCAAAACAGGTAGATGATACTGTTTTAACTGCATTAACAGAATTAGCTGAAGAAGCACAGCTTGCTGAAAAGTTCGAAGAATTATATAACGGTGCTGTTATCAACACAGGAGAAAAACGTCTTGTTCTTCATCATTTAGCACGTAGACAGTTAGGTAATGATGTTGTTGTTGACGGTGTAAACAAGCGTGAATTTTACGTTTCCCAGCAGGAAAAAGCAGCAGACTTTGCGAATAAAGTTCATGCTGGAGAAATTACTAATGCTGCAGGCGAGAAGTTCACAACTGTAGTTCAGATTGGTATCGGTGGAAGTGACTTGGGCCCTCGTGCTTTATATATCGCATTAGAGAACTGGGCAAAAGAGAATGGTGTTGCTAAGATGGAAGCAAAGTTTATCAGTAACGTAGATCCTGATGATGCTGCTGCTATTTTAAAATCTACTGATTTAGCTCACGCTCTTTTCATCGTTGTATCCAAATCTGGAACAACTTTAGAGACATTAACAAACGAAGCTTTCGTTAAAGATGCTTTAACAAAGGCCGGATTAAATCCTGCAAATCATATGCTTGCTGTAACAAGTGAGACATCTCCTTTAGCAAAGAGTGATGATTACTTAGAAGCATTCTTCATGGATGACTACATCGGCGGACGTTATTCCTCCTCTTCTGCAGTTGGCGGAGTTGTTCTTTCCCTCGCATTTGGTCCAGAAATCTTCGCAAGAATCTTAAATGGTGCTGCTGAAGAAGATAAACTTGCTGCAAACAAAAATATTTTAGAGAACCCAGATATGTTGGATGCATTAATTGGTGTTTATGAGCGTAACGTTCAGGGATATCCATCTACTGCAGTCTTACCATACTCTCAGGCATTAAGCCGTTTCCCAGCGCACTTACAGCAGTGTGATATGGAATCTAACGGTAAGTCTGTAAACCGTTTCGGCGAACCTGTAAACTATGTAACAGGTCCTACAATTTTTGGAGAACCTGGAACAAACGGACAGCACTCTTTCTATCAGTTATTACATCAGGGAACAGACATCGTTCCTTTACAGTTTGTTGGATTTAAGAACAGCCAGATTGGCATGGATGTAGTAATCGAAGACAGCACAAGTCAGCAGAAATTATGTGCAAATGTAGCTGCACAGATCGTTGCTTTCGCATGCGGTAAGAAAGATGAGAATCTTAATAAGAATTTCGAAGGTGGACGTCCATCCAGTATCATTATCGGTGACCAGTTAACACCTGAATCACTCGGTGCTTTATTAGCTCATTTCGAGAACAAGATTATGTTCCAGGGATTTGTATGGAATGTTAACAGTTTTGATCAGGAAGGTGTACAGCTTGGTAAAGTTCTTGCAAAACGTGTTCTTGCACACGATACAGACGGAGCTTTAAAGGCTTACAGTGATCTGTTAAATATCTAATCTTAGAATAAACAGACAAAAATGAAAAAGGCAACTATCTAGAGCGTGTCTGAAAAATGCTTTCTGCAAGATGTGCGTTACAATTTGCGGTATATTTTGCCTTCATTCAGTTGACGTAGCCCGCTACGCCGCCCTCATTCAGGTAAAATCTCCCACAAATTGGGGCGTGCAGATTGCAGGAATGATTTTTCAAACACACTCTAGAGTTGTTAAATAAGCGAAAATAGAACAGCGAACTATCTACAGACATTTCATATCACAGCTCTTAAAATGCTTGATAGCATTTTAAAATTGCTCTGGACGTGTTTGTTGGATAGTTCGCTGTTTTATTTCCTTCTGGAAGAGAATAAATAGTGACTACTAGTTACTTTTTTGAAAGCTTACTTGTTGATATAATAAATTATATTACATATGGTACTTGTATCAAATATTACAGGATAATTAAGGAACTTTTTTCTGAAAATGTGCTATAGTAACATTATACATGTAGTACTTTTATGCAATATTTTAAGGAGGGATTGCTATGAAGAATACTATTTTTAAATCATTTAAATTTACTTTTTCATTGATGCTTACGGTTATGCTATGTCTATCTTTCTCTACTATTACTAATGCCGCATCTGTAAAAGATATTCCTGTCAAGAAAACAATATCTGCAGATATTACCGGGGATGGAAAAGCGGATAAAATTCTTATCACAACTACTATGGACGATGATTTCCGCGTAAAAAAACTTAAAGTTACGGTAAATAAGAAAACGGCTTTTAGTAAAAATTGTACTGACAGCGGAATTAATTATATCACCGCTAAATATGCCAAAATGACAAACAAAAATGAGTTTATTCAATTAATGGGTATTGGCGATAACGATTACATTGTATTTAACCAAATTTACAAATATAACAATACATCTAAAAAGCTGTATTCTGTAAGCAAACTAGACAATACCGCCTGTGAGATTGTATCTGCCAAGAAAAACCGTCTGACTCTTCATCACGGAGAACAGCCTGCTGAAACAGGATGGCTTACCTGGAAAATGTCTTATAAATTCCGTAATAATAAACTTGTTTTGACAAATGCTACTACTTCTACCGTAAAAAGCACAATCGGTTACAGCAGAAAAGACTCTTACAGTAAGTTATTCCGCAAAAATATTTTTGTAACAGCAAAAAAATTAAGGTTTTATAACGGAAAGAAACTTGCCTTTACTGTTCCAAAGGGTAAACAGGTTACTCTGAAAAAACTCACACTGTCCAAAGGTAATATTTACCTTCAGTTCCAGTATGGAAAGAAAACTGGCTGGATTAGCGTCAACAATAAAAATTACGACTTTGAATCACCATACTTTAAAAAAGTAAACAGCAGATTGGCTGGATAGATTTTGAGTTGCCTCAGGAAGGATGCCCCCTGAGAATGAAATAATCCTTATTTGTGGCCTCAGAGCAAGTATTCAACACGCCGCGACTAAAGTCACAAATAAGGATTCTTTCATTCTCAGAGGGCGTCTCTTTTGCCTGTGGCAAATCACCTACCCATGTTTATGTCTGGGAACAGTTTTCTTCACCGGTTCTTTCGTAGTAAGAAACTGTACGGCAATCCCGAGCACACACAATGCCAGTGTCAGCGCTGCACTGGAGTTCAGTGAAGAAAGTGTCGTAATTCCCATATATTTCGTAACTCCCGGAAGTAGCCCGGCAGCGGAAGTTCCACATACGATTGCGGAAGTAAGTATAATGACTGGACGCATATATTTGACAGCGAGAACTCCAACGATAAGACCAGTTATTACATTCGCAAAGAACTGTACATCACCTTCAAATGGAAATAATGTTCCTGCGGCACTAAAGGCTAATGCAAAGCAGAGAATAAAAATTCCAATACGATAAATCCAAAAGGCGAGAGAGGCAATGACTGCTCCGCAAAGTATGATACAAAGGACGGAGGCAAATCCTTCTACATGCAGAATCTGGGAAGCAACTATCTGTCCGATTATAGCTCCAGCAATAAATCCGGTAATGCCCATAAAGAGCCGGGACAGTTTATAGCCGAAAAAGCATCCGATGAGAGCTAAAATGAGAGCAATTACAGAGCCAGCTATTTTGTAAGTTGTATCGGCTTCGGTGACGAGACCGACAAGTCCGTTGTTTATAAAATTACTCAGACTGTCGCTGCTTCCGGAGTCTAGTGGAAGTGTGCTTATCATGGAGCTGTAATCAATATTTAGTAGTGATAGCATAAGAGAACCTTCTTTCGTAATATATTTTTATAAATTTTTTGCAGTTGTGTACAGAAATATGTATATCTCGGTGCTGTATAAAGAGACAGTGAGTTATATAAGTTATATATAAGTAGTGTCAGATGAACCGGTATCCACTTCTAACAAAAAAGGAATGATTATTAGCAACAGCTATTTGTTCAGAATCCGTAAATTACTGACAATGGATTAAAATAAGAGTAGCATAATAAAGAATATTCCGCAAATTATTTCATATAGAGGATTTTATAGATTTTTACGCGAAAAGATGGTATGATAATACGAGTCGATTGGAAACTATTTAAAGCTGTATATTTCTGGGTGTATAAGGGATACAGAGTTTATTGTCAGCTATACAATAGTCTCATAGAAGATGTGTAGAGTGATGGTATATATAGTTATTGCTAATACATTTTCCAGATACATTTTGGATAAGGTGGGTTTTAAATAGTTAGATTATATTTTATAGATTCAGAAAGAGAGGAATTAGAGATGGCAAAGATTAGAACAAGATTTGCACCAAGCCCTACAGGAAGAATGCATGTTGGAAATCTTCGTACTGCTTTATATACTTACTTGATTGCAAAGCATGAAGGTGGAGATTTCGTTTTAAGAATAGAAGATACAGACCAGGGACGTTACTGTGAAGAAGCACTGGGAATTATTTACCGTACTTTAGAGAAGACTGGCTTAAAGCATGATGAAGGTCCGGATAAAGACGGCGGATTTGGCCCTTATGTTCAGAGTGAGCGTGTAGCGTCCGGACTTTACATGGACTATGCAAAGCAGCTTATTGAAAAAGGTGAGGCTTACTATTGTTTCTGTGATCAGGAAAGATTAGATTCCTTAAAACAGAATGTAGGTGGTAAAGAAATCAGTGTATATGACAAGCACTGTCTGCACCTTTCCAAAGAAGAAGTAGAAGCGAACCTTGCAGCAGGTAAGCCATTTGTTATTCGTGCAAATATGCCTAATGAGGGAGAGACAACTTTCCATGATGAGATTTATGGAGACATCACGCAGCCAAATGAAGAGCTTGACGATATGATTCTTATCAAGTCAGACGGATATCCTACTTACAATTTTGCAAACGTAGTAGATGACCATCTGATGCAGATTACACACGTTGTAAGAGGTAATGAGTATCTTTCTTCTGCACCAAAATATACTCGTCTTTACAAGGCATTTGGATGGGAAGAACCAAAATATATTCACTGTCCATTAATTACGAATGAAGAGCATCAGAAGCTTTCAAAGCGTTCTGGACATTCTTCTTACGAAGATTTAATCGAGCAGGGATTTGTTCCAGAAGCTGTTGTAAATTTCGTAGCACTTCTTGGATGGAGTTCTCCAGATAACAGAGAGATTTTCTCTTTAGAAGAATTAGTAGAAGCATTTGATTACAAGCATATCAGCAAATCTCCAGCCGTATTTGATATGGTTAAGTTAAAATGGATGAACGGAGAATATTTAAAGGCAATGGACTCTGATACTTTCTACAACATGGCAGAGCCTTATATCAAGGAAGTTATCAAGAAGGATATGGACTTAAAGAAGATTGCAGCACTTGTTAAAACAAGAATCGAAGTATTCCCTGAAATTGGTGAAATGATTGATTTCTTTGAAGCAGTTCCAGAATACGATGTAGATATGTATACTAACAAGAAAAATAAGACAAATGCAGAGAAGTCTTTACCAGTATTACAGGAATTACTTCCAGTAATCGAAGCACAGGAAGATTTCACAAACGATGCATTATATCAGATGCTTCGTGGATTTGCAGATGAAAAAGGTTATAAACCAGGATTTGTTATGTGGCCAGTTCGTACTGCTGTTTCCGGAAAGCGCATGACTCCGGGCGGAGCAACAGAGATTATGGAAATTATCGGTAAGGATGAGACAGTAAGCAGAATTAAGGCTGCAATTGAGAAGTTATCTAAATAATAATTTGAGGGGATACAGACGCCGCTTTAGCAGGAAAGTTTATTTCAGCGGCTGTCTGTTTTTGATAGCAAATTAGTATTTAAATCTCGGATAGGAATAAGGGGATTGCTCAGAAGACGTTTACTTTCACTGCTGTTTTCTTCCGGTGAAAAAGCTCTCTGATTAAAAATCATAATCTTCTGGACAAGCCTCATTTCATCAACTGCGGATTCAGATAATAGTCAGAAAAAAGAAATACTACCATATCCCAGATGTGGCTTTGGAGCGTGTTTAAGATGCGAACGAGCATTTTAAACACAGCGACTATAGAGCAGATGGGATATGGTAGTATTTCTTTTTTCGTCTATACGAAATCTGCAAACACGCTCTAGATGAATTACTATTTATCTTTGGAATGATTTGTGGATTTACCAGAACTTCAATTAATATTTCGCCCCTGTTACAATAAAGGATTTATAATTTTTGGTAATATTTTTAATATTCTTCGTAGTAAGATTAAAAGCGTTTTTTAGAGAAATCTGTTTTAAAGGATATTTTTTCTCCATTTTTTTGTATTCTGCATAATATTTTTTCTTTGATACTTTTTTATTATTAATCTTATAAGAAGTTTTTGGATTTACGATGGCATCAAAACGTTTGAGCTTTGTTGATTTTCCAGTTTTACTAAAACGGTAAAATGTAGAAACAGCACCATATCCATTAATCCATGAAGAATTACATGCTGCAGATTTTTTTGGAGAATAAATGAATTGACCAAAATCACTACCAGCATATTTTAAGTTTTTAAGTTTTCCATTGTTATAAGTATAAATTTCTCCGTAGATAGCATGTGTAGATTCTTTTGATGTAATAACAAGCTCTGGAATGGAATCTTTGTCTAAATAAACTAAGGCAAATTTATATATTTTTGAATCAAGTTTTTTAAGCTTTTTCTGGTAAGCAGTCAGTGCTTTTGTACGTTTAGAAGCTGCGTTTACGTTAGCTGCAGGTGCGAATAATGTAAAGAGCATACAGAGAGTTAATGTGGCAACAAGAATGTGCTGTGATAGATAAAAAATAATAGGATGTATTGGTGTATTATAAGAAATGTAATTAAGAACTGACGTCTTTTTTAAGCATAAAGTGAGGGGTGAATATAAAATGTTTAAGGAAAAATTCATTGTAGAAAGAACTTGCAGAAAGTTAGTGGAAGCGGTAGAATGAAAGCACAAGTAAAGTCTCGGAATAGAATGTTTAATTTGGAGATGTAAGACAAAGGGGGAAGTTTAAATGAAGAAAAAAGTTTTAACCAGACTGGCATTATTTTGCTGCCTGATTGTGGGATTGAGCGTATTTTCAGCTACACAGGTACAGGCACATAGAACATGGAGAAAGTATACAAAGCTTCCGAATGGAACATATACGATTGAGACTGATTATTATGAATATAAGTCATGGCAGAAAGATTCTGTAAAATTAAAACTGGGCAAATACTTTGTTTTAAGCTCAAGTGTACAGAAAAAGGGTAGCGGCCGGGTATACACATCAGATCCTCTAAAGTTAAAACTTAGTTCTAAATGTAAGTTTTATAGCATAGATGAGTGCACCTATGTTTATAAGAGAATAAGCAAGAAAAAGGCCAAAAGAATTTTAAAAAATATAAATGGGGCCTGTTACTATACATTAGATAAATTCCATGTTAAAAATAATAAAGTAGATAAAGTATATCTTCTTTGGTAAAGAATATTATATGAAAGACAGAACATTTTCAGGTTTTCAAATTAAAAAGTTGACTTTTACTTGTAAGTGTGTAAATATATAAACATAAATCTGCCAAAGCAGAAATTCCGGTTACTGACGGATATGTGAAGAAACACAGTGTAGCCGGAGGGATGGAAACATCTTATTTTAGCCGACCGTCTGGGCAGCTTCTTTTGAAGTTGCCCTTTTTGTTTTTGTATTCTAAGAGTACAGAAGCAGAAGAGAAAGTGTATAAACTTTGATATACGCAAAGGAAAGGAAGAGGAATATGAAAACAGATATTCAGATTGCACAGGAATCGACAATGCTCCCAATTAAAGATGTAGCTGCCAATTATGGGATTACAGAGGATGATTTAGAGTTATACGGAAAGTATAAAGCAAAATTTTCTGATGAATTCATGAATAGCTTAGATGAGAAGCCAGATGGCAAACTTGTTTTAATGACAGCGATTAACCCGACTCCTGCCGGAGAAGGAAAGACAACAACAAGTATCGGTCTTGCACAGGCATTTGAAAAGTTAGGAAAGAAGTCTGTTCTTGCACTTCGTGAGCCTTCTCTTGGACCTTGTTTTGGAATTAAAGGTGGAGCTGCTGGTGGTGGATATTCTCAGGTTGTTCCTATGGAAGACTTGAACCTTCATTTTACAGGTGATTTCCACGCAATCACATCTGCCAATAACTTATTAGCTGCACTTCTGGATAATCATATTCAGCAGGGAAATGAACTTCGTATTGATACAAGACAGGTAATCTGGAAAAGATGTATGGATATGAACGACCGCGCGCTTCGTAACATTGTAATCGGTCTTGGAAGAAAAGTAGATGGATATGTAAGAGAAGATCATTTCGTAATTACAGTAGCAACTGAGATTATGGCTATTCTCTGCCTGGCAGAAGATATCAAGGATTTAAAAGCTCGTCTTGCTAAAATTATCGTAGCCTATGATGTAGATGGTAATCCTGTGACAGCAGGTCAGCTTAATGCAGTAGGTTCTATGGCTGCATTATTAAAAGATGCAATCAAACCAAACATGGTACAGACATTAGAGCATACAGGTGCAATTGTTCATGGTGGACCATTTGCTAATATCGCTCACGGATGTAACAGTGTGCGTGCGACAAAGATGGCATTAAAGCTTTCTGACATTGCAATCACAGAAGCAGGTTTCGGTGCAGATCTCGGCGCAGAGAAGTTTATGGATATCAAGTGCCGTATGGCTGGATTAAAGCCAGATGCAGTTGTTTTAGTAGCAACAGTCCGTGCTTTAAAATATAACGGTGGTGTTCCAAAAACAGAACTCGTAGCAGAGAACCTGGATGCACTGAAAAAAGGTATCTGCAACCTTGAAAAACATATCGAAAATCTTCAGAAATTCGGTGTGCCTATTGTTGTAACTTTAAATGCATTTGAGACAGACACAGAAAAAGAACACGAATTCATCCGTCAGTTCTGTGAAGAAAGAGGATGCGAATTTGCTCTTTCTGAAGTATGGGCTAAAGGTGGAGAAGGTGGAATTGACCTCGCAAAGAAAGTACTGAAAACATTAGAAGAAAAAGAAAGCAACTTTAAAGTACTTTATCCAGACAATTTATCTTTAAAAGAAAAAGTAGAGACAATCGCAAAAGAAATCTATGGAGCAGATGGTGTAACATATGAACCAGCCGCAGAGAAAATGCTTGCAAAACTCACAGATTTAGGATTTGGTGATCTGCCAGTATGTATGGCAAAAACACAGTATTCCCTCTCTGATGATCAGACAAAGTTAGGACGTCCAGAAGGATTTGATATCCATGTCCGTGATGCATTTGTAAATGCTGGAGCAGGATTTGTAGTAATCCTTACCGGAGCAGTCATGACAATGCCAGGATTACCAAAGAAACCGGCTGCATTTGGAATTGATGTAGATGATAATGGAAAGATAACTGGATTGTTTTAGAGTGTGTTTCAAACACGCTCTAGAAGAATGAGTTGCCGCAGGCAAGGCCGACGCCGCTACTGAAGCCTGTAATCGGATTGCCCTAATTAACAGCAAAAAGAAGAGGGGATTATAAGCTTGATTTTGTTCCGTTGCGCTAAGTCACAAAATTCAAGCTTATAATCCCCTCTTCTTTTTCGGCTTTTTTTGAGCAATCCGATAAAGAATATCTACAGCAACTGTTTATTTACCCCTCATAAATCAATTAAAAGATATTGGTATCGGCTCTCTTTGGAAGCGTCTTTTGCTACGCAACCCAGAATTTACTCTACAGTCACCCATATTGCAGGTTTTACAGTAATCTTTGTATTGGTTACTTCATAGCCGTACTCCATAACGGTTTTGTCTTTGTATACAAAACTCATAGAATTTGCAGCAGCACCTGGGGTACGGAGCCACCAACAGGACTTTGTTTTATGAATTCCCTTTTTATACTGTGCAACTTCATCGCAGCTTAATAAAAAGAGTTTATCGGTAGTGTCTTTTCCGGCTGGTGTATTATAAACAGGATTTGCTGTATTTTTTACAGTAGTGTCTAAAATAGCATTCTGTTCTGCCTTAAAAAAGTTGTCATTGAGGAAGTCACCGTTTAACCATTTACGAACGGAGGAAGATTTCCAAGTAACATTTTTCCCAGTTTCATCAAATGGAGTAGATCCTAAGGAATTATCTTTTAATAAGAGAACTTTGCCGTCCTGCTTATCAAGAACACGCCAGTCCATGTACGCAAAAGAAATTTTTTTGCCTATTGCGGTATTTTTGATATGTTCTTTCTCAAGAGTTACAAATTTAGCTTGACTGTCTTTATAATCTTCTTTTGCAATTGCCTTGTAATTGCGGTAAGCTGTATCTTCATCTCCGGCTTTCAAAGCTTTTTCAGCAGATTTATAACGGTATTCGATATATTTTTCAAACGCATCTTTGCTGTTAGTTCTATTATAAATATTTTGGTAATTCTGCCATGCTTTTTCATAGTTACCTGAACTGGAGTTTATGCTGGCAAGACACTGCTTGAAAGAAACCGTCCTTGTAAAAAATAAGGCTGCTAAAAGGCAGGCAATAAATGCACAGCTTACGAAAAAACTATGACGTTTTAACTGGGCAGCTTTTTCATCAGCGAGTTTAGCACAAAGTTCCATCTGTTCTTTTGAATCAGAGCATTTGATCGCTTCAGCGTAAACCTCTGGATCAGTCCACTTTTCAATAAGAGGATGCTTTTCTTCGTAATGATAAATACGGGAAAAGATAGTTTGTGCAGAATAATAATCGCTAGGTGTCTTTGCGTTATCACGAATATGGCAGGCTTCTTTATATAATTCAATCTTACCTGCGGCACGAGTGCCGAACTTTTTATTTCGAAGTTCCCTGAGGAGTGGCTGAACCTTTTTGTAAGGTTTTGCCTTTTTTAAATACTGGATCGCACGATGATAATATTTATCCTGGTCTTCAAACTTATTCATATGTTCGGCAATATTAATATATCGGAGTGCCGTCTCATAATTTTGCTGAGCCAGTTCTTCTTCGGATAAATTCTCTGAGGTATCTTCTGTGGCGAGATTGATATCTATTTTTTCATCATTTCTCATGGAAAAGCTCTTCCTTTCTAAAAGTATAATCAGGTTATGTTAACATTTTTTTCGCAAAAATACAAGAGATTTGTGCTACTATTTAATTGATTAAGTTAGAGCATTTTTCAAACACGCTCTAGAAGAGAAAGGATACCCTATATTTGTGACTCGGTTTGAATGCTCGCTTATGTGCTCGCATCCAAACCTTGCTCTGAGGTCACAAATATAGGGTATCCTTTCTCTTCTCTCTTTGAGAGCGTCTGTTTAAACTATGAACGAGCAGCAATAAACTCGTCAATTGCCTCTTTTGTCGGCAGAGATGGCTGTGCGCCTAAATGCTGTACAGAAATAGCAGCAGCGGCACTTGCATATCTTGCGGAAGCAACGATATCCTTTGTTTCAGCGTACTGTTTTACTAAAACACCTGTAAAGCAGTCGCCAGCAGCAGTTGGGTCAACAGCTTCTACTTTAAATGTAGGAACCATCTGGCAGATGTCATCACCATAGATGAAAGAGCCTTTGTCTCCCATCTTTAATACAACGTATTTGCAATCGCTGCGTTCTTTTAAGATTTTACTTGCTGCGATACATGTCTCATCATCTTTAGGAAGAATTCCAACAAGAGCTTCTGTTTCTGTCTCGTTAGGAGAGAGGATAGTGAGGCCCTTGAATCTTTCTAATGGATAATCCTGTGCCGGACCTGCATCAAGACAAGTGATCATTCCTCTTTCATGAGCAAGTTCAAATGCATGTACGTTTGTTTCTAAAGGAATTTCCAGCTGCATCATTAATGCATCATATTCTTTTCCTTCAAAGGCAGCATCAACAGCTTCTGGAGTTGTGTCGTTGTTAGCTCCTGTATAAATAGCAAGACGGTTCATTCCGTCTTCTTCAAGCATGATAACGGCCATTCCGGTGTTTGCGCCTTCTTTTAATGTAAGATTGGATACATCAATTCCTATGTCAGTAAGCATGCCAAGAAGTGCTTCACCGTTGGAATCTTTACCGAGTGTACCACAAACAGAAACTTCTCCGCCAGCTTTGCAGGCTGCTACTGCGGAGTTACTTCCCTTACCGCCCCCAGCGTTAGAATAGCTAGTTCCAAGAAGACTTTCACTTGGATGTGGGATACGAGGCATCTGTAAAATCAGATCCATCATAATACTGCCAGTCATTAAAATTTTTGCTGCCATAATACTTCTTCTCCTTTTATTAAAAAATTGCTATGAGATTCTATACATTTCCATATTAATAAAACTATAGATGAAATGAGATATCCTCCCATAAATTGTTGAAAATGCCGAAAAATGCGGCGCTCCATAAAAATATTTTATAAACTATTTTCCAAAAAGTCAAGGAACGAATTAACTAATTTCGTATATTTTGATGTAACCGCCGTCGGAGCTTGCTCCGTTATAATACATACTTTCTGAAAAAGAAGTACAAGGGAACATATACTCCATAATATCAGATAGATCAACAATTTTTAAACGCTGTCCACCGTTATACCAGGGGCGGTCAACGGAATCGCATAAAAGCACCTTGCCGTTTGTCAGTACACCGAGTAACACCATAGTATGGTAGGAGTTTGTCCAGCGCTTTGTTCTTTTACCAGTGCGGCTATTTTTCTGACGTACTTCAAAAATAATAGAATTCCCTGTTTTTAAATGAGAGATAATATCGTGCTTGGCCTCAGAGTCGGTATAGGTTCTTACATAATTATTATCAACACCGGAAGACTTCAGTATAGAAGAAATTCCGTAGAGAGAGAGGGGCATCTGTCCGCGGAGAGAGCGGTTTACATGCTCCCTTGTCCAGTCTTTGTTCGAAGTAAATTGTTTCTCTACACCATCAATAACAGAACTTGGCAAAATGCCGGAGTAATTATCGTTATAGGCTCCAAGAACCGTAGCAAGTGAGCAGGTAGCACATCCATGCCATGCAAGATAAGAATCGTAGCGAGGATAGTTGTGTGCATTTTGTTTGAAAAGCCGGTAAGTGCGCTGATTTCCAGTTGCGGTTAACATGGAAAAATCGGTTGTTTTCCCCGTATAGCTGTCAGTAATTACATTAACATAGGTGTGACAGGATACATTGCCCAGTGTGCAGGTAATGGTTGCGGAACCTTTCTTCAATGCGGTGACTTTTCCATTAGAATCTACACGGACGATATTTGGTTTATCACTTTTCCAGATAAGAAGTCCTTTATAACGGGTGGCAAGTGCCTGGCTCGAAGAAGAGAATTGAATGGTGTAAGAATCCTTTTTTTGCATAAAAAGGACAGGATCCGTTGTTGTCAGAGCATTGTCCGGCAAAATGAGGTTCTCTCTCTGAGTAGTGCTAAAAGATGGATTTTCAATATCGGCAACATTGATCTTTCTTTGATGAAATACTCCATGTACGCTATAAATAATTTCGGCACTTCCAACATCATTTGCATTCAAAACACCACCTGTAGTTACAGATGCAATATTAGGGTTAGAGCTAAAGTAGGCAGAAGCAGAATCACCGTGAAAAAAATAGAGATTCTTTGTATCCCCTACTGTCATGGAAATTAGCGGATCCGTGATAATCTCGCTCGCCTCTGGCTTTATAGTAAATGACTGCCATAAAAATAAACTGAAAAAAACAAACATAAAGAAATACTTATATGTTGTAGATGTATTCTTTGAAAACATGGAAAACCTCCTTGAATGTAGTATGTACTTTCGGAGTCTTTCTTGCACGTGCTTTTGTGGCTGATTTTCCGCCAGCCGCACCCAGATTTCATCAACGTACGCATCGCGTACGTCTCAAAAAATTGGGCACAACTGACAAAAAATCTTCTCACAAAATCAAGAACAAAAAGATTCCAAGAGTACATTAGTATATAAGTGTCGTGTAATAAACCTACGCTGTATTTACAATATTTTCTAATAGTGTGGATTGAGTATAGCATAATAAAAAACGAAAGTAAAATCTTTAGGAGCAAGATTAAGAATTATTTAAGAATTGAGTATTAATTGTCTTTAGACATGCTGTAGAAAAAATTCATGTAAAAATTAAGAAAATATATAGTAACAATAAATGTTGAGAAAAATAGTTGCAATATGGTAATATATTCAGACAGAAACTTATTTACAGAAGTCATTTACAGAAGAAAATTACAAAGCCACTATATGATTGGTGGTAAAATATGTGATTCACAATGAGATTTCCAGATGCAGGAGGGACAAAAGTGATATATTTTGATAATGCAGCAACAACATTGCAGAAGCCCGAAACAGTAGCAAAAGCAGTAGCGGAAGCTATCAGTAATCTTGGTAATGCCGGAAGAGGAGCCTATGATGCCGCTTTACATAGTATGCGAATGGCTTATGAAACCAGAGAGATGATTAATGAATTTTTTAACGGAGATGGACCGGAACAGGTTGCATTTATGTCGAATGCCACAGAGGCACTAAATACGGCAATTGATGGGATGTTACAGCCTGGTGATCATGTGATTACAACGGCGATGGAACATAATTCTGTGTTACGTCCCTTATATTTAAAAGAACAGCAAGGTGTAGCGCTCACTATTCTTCCAGTCGGAGAAGACGGAACAATTTCAAGTGAGGCATTTGAGGAGGCGATTCGGCCAGATACAGAGGCTATCGTGTGTACACATGCTTCTAATGTAACTGGAACGGCGCTGAATCTGTACCGAATTGGCGAGGCCTGCAAGCGTCATGGTCTGCATTTTATTGTAGATGCATCACAGTCCGCAGGAATTCTCCCAATTGATATTCAGGCAATGAATATAGATGCGCTGTGTTTTACGGGACACAAAGGATTATTTGGCCCGCAGGGAACGGGCGGCCTGTGCCTTAAAAAAGGAGTGACTATTCGTCCATTAAAATCAGGAGGAAGCGGAATCCATTCCTTTGATAAAGAACAGCCACATTCTATGCCGGAACTTTTAGAAGCTGGAACGATAAATGCACATGGAATAGCAGGATTAAAGGCAGGTTTAGAGTACATACAGCAGGAAGGTTTAGAAAGGTTATATACCAGAGAGGCTCTTTTAACAAAGACGTTTTATGAGGGAGTACGCCGTATTGACGGAGTAAAAGTTTATGGAAACTTTGATCAGGAAAAAAGAGCACCACTTGTAGCCTTGAATATTCGTAACGAAGATGCCGGAAAAGTTAGTGAAATACTTTGGGAAGACTATGGAATTGCCACAAGAGCCGGGGCACATTGTGCCCCGCTCATGCACGAAACTCTTGGGACAACTGAACAGGGAGTGGTTCGTTTCAGCTTCTCAAGCTTTAATACTATGGAAGAAATCAAGACAGCGATAGAAGCAATCCGGGAGCTGGCAGCAGAGTAAAAAGAACCTTATTTAAGAATACATTAGAATATGTATGGAAAATTGTTCCAACAATCTTCATGTCAGCAGAAGAGCCTTATATTAAAAAAGACAAAATGACGATAAAAATTTCAAAAAGGAACAAAATAATTAACAAAATGCATAAAAATGACAGGAATATAGATTGCAGTTTTGATATAATTATGCTATGCTAAATAAAGTGGAAACAAACCAAACACCACAGAAAAAAGGAGGAAATACAGTATGAAGAAAATTACAAGAATATTTGCATTAGCTCTGGCATTTGTGATGGCATTTGCACTTCAGGCACCGGTTAATGCGGCAGAGAAAGCAGCAGTGCCAGTAATGGACAGAGAAATGGAAGCTACGACGATGATGACAGATGTCACAAATCAGAACTTTGCGCCATATTATAAATCAAACAAAGAGATTACTTATCAGGTAGCCGTTCCATCGGATGTTACAGGAGTACAGGTTATCTTATATAATTATAAAGGTAAGAAAGTTTCAACACAGAATGCACTTTCCGCATCTTATGGAACAGTGATTCGATATGTGAGGTTTAAAATAGCAAAAAATCAGACTTATACTGTTAAGGTTAGAACTTACTTATCAGTGAATGGAACTACAATTTATGGAAAGCTTTCAAAAGCAAGAGCATTTACTACATTGACGAATATAAAACTTAAGTATAAATATAATTACCGCACTGGTAAGAAAAACTACACAGTAGTAATGCCGAAAGCAAAGAATGCAAAGGGTATAAAGAATTTTACCGTATATATATCCAAAGATAGAAGTAAGGGTTATAAGAAAGTTAAGACGGCAAAGCCGGGTAAGAATGTGAAAATATCCAAATTTAAAGGGAAGGCAATCAAGACGAATCAGATTTATTATATCAAGATTGTTCCTAATTTAAAATGTAAAGTAAAGAGCGATGTTATTTATCAGTATTAATTCATATTGTAAATAAGGTTTAAAGAATCCCTCTGTCGTGAATAATTCTCATTTGCGATAGAGGGCTTTTTGTAGGTAATATATCAGATTACATATAGTTTGCACATAAATTTAAGCAGGAAGGAATAGCACAATGAACGAAAAAACAATGAACCTCGTCAACAAAATACTCTACTACATCGTAGCTCCCATACTCATATTGGAATTCATATTAACAGATTTGCAAATCATAACATTCACAAAAATATTATTCATTGCATCTGTTATTGTCCTCCTCATACTGTGTGCCATATCCTTTCTATATAAAAAGAAACATCCGGACTATGAATTCAAGGCAAACGAGATGTATACAAGAATTCTTTTTGCCATCATATTGCTCGAATGTTTCTATTCGGCCGGATTCTTCAAATGGTAAAGAGATTGCATACAAAGCAAGATTAAACATATGAGATAAGCAGAAGGGTCATCATTAACAATAGTGTTGTTTTTGTTGTTGAATAGGTATTATGATTATGATATTCTAATTATAACAAATAATTACCATATCACACAAAGGAGGAAAAAAAGTCACTAAAATTTTTGCGCTCGCATTAGCATTTGTAATGATATTTACCTTACAGATTCCGGCAAATGCTGCAACAAAGCAGGCAAGGACATCAAAGGGAGTTTATGGGTATATCGAAGAACTCACAGATGAGTATGTTAGTATTGAGTGCAAGGATACTCAGGATGAAGAATTTGAAGTACAGGTAAGAGATAATAAGGGAAAAGAAGTTTTTTCACAAAGAGAAATTGGATATTTCTTTGTTGAGCTTAGTAAGAATAAACTGTATTCTTTCAGAGTCAGAGGAATGAAGATAAACTATGATACAGATTCCTATGATCCATATACTCCATGGTCTAATTCTGTATATTTCTCAACAGCACAGTATAAGTTAAAACAGGTAGGAAAGACAAAGAAAGCAAAGATTACTACACCAAAGGTTGCAGGAATCAGTAAGTACACAGTCTATATGTCTCTTAAGAAAAACGGTGGATACAAAAAAGTAAAGACAGTAAAAGCTGGAAAGTCAATCACTGTATCCAAGTTTAAAGGAAAAGCATTAAAAGCGAAAAAGAATTACTATTTTAAATTTATGCCAAATAAAGGAACAGAGACAGTAAAGTTATTACGTATTAAATAGTTGATTCTTTGCTGGCAGTAAAAGATATTAACTATAAGTATGGGGCTGTTACGCTATCGCCCTACAGCCCCAGAAGAAATAATTAAGGCACAGATGTGATGTCGGAGCAAGAGAAAATACCAAACAGGTATTTTCCTCGCAGCGATTATCTTCACATCTGTGCCTTAATTATTCTAAGAATTATTAGTCAGCCTTAGGACCTGCCTCAGCAATATTCTTAGGCATATTAGGATATTTCTTAGTAAAGTTATCCTGGAACATCTTAGCAAGCTTCTTAGCCTGTGCATCGTAAGCAGCTTTATCTTCCCATGTGTCACGAGGGTTCATAATTTCAGAAGGTACGTTAGGACATGTCTGAGGAATGTCTACGTTAAATACTTCATCATGTTTGTACTCTACGTCATCAAATGTTCCGTTTAATGCTGCAGTTACCATTGCACGAGTGTATTTTAACTTCATACGGCTGCCTACTCCGTAAGGGCCGCCTGTCCATCCTGTGTTAACAAGATATACTTTAGTGTTGTATTTTTCAATTCTTTCTCCGAGCATGTTAGCGTATACGGATGGATCCATTGGCATGAATGGTTCACCGAATAATGTGGAGAATGTTGGCTGTGGTTCTGTGATTCCACGTTCTGTACCAGCAAGTTTGGATGTGAATCCTGTTACGAAGTGGTACATAGCTGCGTTCTCATCTAATCTGGAGATTGGAGGAAGTACACCGAATGCATCAGCAGTTAAGAAGATAACTACTTTAGGGATTCCGCCAACACCAGGAATCTGTGCGTTGGAAATATAATCAACTGGGTATCCTACACGAGTATTCTCTGTAAGAGATCCATCATCAAAGTCAAATTCGCGAGTTTCGTCATCCATGATAACGTTCTCTACAAGGCTTCCGAACTTGATAGCGTTGTAGATTTCCGGTTCGTTCTCTGCGCTTAAGTTAATACATTTAGCGTAGCATCCGCCTTCGAAGTTGAAGATACCTCTGTCAGACCAGCCGTGTTCGTCATCACCGATTAATTTACGGTTAGGGTCTGCAGAAAGAGTAGTCTTACCTGTTCCGGATAAACCGAAGAATACAGCTGTCTCATGAGTTTCTGGATCCATGTTAGCGGAGCAGTGCATTGGAAGTACACCTTCTTTTGGCATTAAGAAGTTCATTACAGAGAATACAGACTTCTTAATTTCTCCTGAGTACTGGGAACCACAGATAACTACCTGTTTCTGTTCGTAGTCAACGATGATAGCTGCTTCAGAATGAGTTCCGTCGATTTCTGGAATACATTTGAATCCAGGTGCAACGAAGATAGTGAAATCAGCTTCGCCATAGTTCTCTAATTCTTCTGCTGTAGGACGAATTAAGAGTTCATGAATGAAAAGGTTCTGGCTTGCTAATTCGTTAATGATACGGAACTTTCTTGTGCAGACAGGATCAGCACCAGCCATACCATCAAAGATGAAGATTTCTCTGTTCTGAAGGTAAGCGATTACTTTAGAACGAATTGCATTGAACTTCTCCTGAGTGATAGGAACGTTAACGCTTCCCCATGCAATGTCATCATGAACAGAAGGAGTATCAACGATAAATTTATCTTTAGGAGAACGTCCTGTATATTTACCTGTAGTTACAACGAGTGCACCAGTGTTAGAAAGCTTGCCCTCGCCTCTTCTTAAAGCTGCCTCTGTTAACTGTGCAGGTGTTAAATTGCGGTAAACTGCTTTAGGATTCACAATCCCAAGTTTTTCGATACCATATGTTTCCATAGTATTACCTCCTAAGTTGTATTTAAATTAAACTATTGTACTTTTTATCGCGTACGTTGTCTATTGTACACTTTTTGTGTCGATTTTCCAATGAAAAAAGAATAAAAATCCCCAATAATGAAATTCTATTATTTTTTCAAACACGCTCTAGTATAACAATGCAGGATTGAAATGTCAATTATTCAAAACAAATAAAATGACCAATTATGAGTAAAAATATTAAAAATATTTAAAAAACGCGTGTATACAAGCAATATTTTTAAGGAACCTTGCTGAGAATTTCTGTTTCCTTTTCTATTTCCTGCCTTAAAATTGCAAAATTGCAAGAACCAACATTCAGAACTGCTTCATGAAAATCAGAAATTTTAAATGATTTTCCAAGAGAGGCAGCCATCTCCTTTTCTAATTTGTTTAATTCATAATATCCAATACTGTAAGAAAGATAAGTAGCCGGATTTTCAATAACGTATTGGTAAAGTTGTTTTGTAGCGGATTTATCAATTCCGTAAGTCTTTAAATAATCGGCATTTTCATCATAATTTTTATAATTCACATATAAATCGCTCAGAGAGGACAGGGAGAGTGAGAGCAGGTCATTATCCCGATATAGCTGGCGGAGCTGTGCCTGTGTTTTTTCATCGACATCTTTAAATTCTGTAAAATTATAGCTGTATAACTGGGCATAAGTCCCCCATCCTTCGTCATATCCGTCACAGTGAAGAAATGTACGGAGAGGGGAAGGATTCGTACTTAAAAAATAATTCGTCTGGTATAAATGTCCCGGATAGCCTTCATGGGCAAGTGTGGAAAACATTTCGTTGGACTCCACACGGTTGTTATTGATGTAAATAATATTTGCATCTTTACTGTCAATTGGAGGTACAAGATAAAATGCACAGGCGGAAGTGCCGGAAAGAGCGTTAGGAACATTTTTTAATTCATAAGAAATGTTCTTTATTTCCGGGAAATCCACAAGAGAATCGTCTTTTAACTGCTCCATGATTTCCTTTGGTTTTGAAAGTGTCGGAACCGCACTGAGATATTCTGTATACAGGTCTTTATTTTGTGTTGTCAGGGAAGAAATATCTTTTATCGTATCTTTTAACTGTGTTTCCAAAGCTGTGATACATTCTTCCGGGGACATGTCTGTTCCGACATCGGACTGGAGAAGAAAACGATAGTAGTCCTGGCCATTTTCATATTCGCAGAGTCTCTCTTTTGTGCTGTTATCAGATGTAGTATGTTTGCTGCCTGTAGAGACCTGTAAAGCAGTTTTTAAATGCTCATATGCGGGAAATACTTTATTTGTAATGAGTAATCGGTTATTTGCGGTGTAGCTTGCTTTCTGATCTTCACTTAAAGTATCAAGGGAATCCAGACGTTCCTCAAAACTTTCAACGAGAAGATTATTTTCTTCGCTTGCATTTAAAAATTGGTTAATCTGGTCGATAGTATCAGAGATTACAAAATCAGGGCTTACAATATCTGCGTTACGGCGCTCTTCCTCAAAATCAAGAACCTGCGTAAAAAGTTCTGGAATTTGATTTACAAGTGATAAATAATCTTTAATATCTTTTTCGTTGTCAAAACGATATTCGGAAAGAGTTACAGGAATATCCGAAGGTAATCCATCTGCACCGAAAGGAGAAGAATAAAGAATATATTTTTCACTCATAATAGTTTCATTTAGATAATCCTGAAAAATCTGCCAGGTAAGTTTCTGTTCTTTTGTCAGGCTGCTTGTTGGAAAAGTATAAAGTTCTTGAAGAAGTTGTTTTGAACGTTTGCAGTTTTTCTTTGCCGTATCCGAAGAAAGCTCTCCATAAGTGGGAGAGGGTTCCTTTTTAATACCGTAAGAAGACGGATCAGAGAGTTTAAAATGCAAAGTAATTGTGTTTTCGGTAGCGAATTCTTTAAAGCAGGAATCAAGAAACTGGTCAAATTTTTTCTGCTTTGAAGAATTATGTGCACTGGATTGTCCACAACCTACTAAACTGACTCCGCAAATAAGGATAAGAAGTAGAAAAAACAAGTGGGTAAATAGTGCTTTAGACAATGGTCTGCGATGATTTTTCTTCATAGTCGGCCTCCTTTGATAGCATTTTTATATCGGAAGATAAAAAGTATTTGGTATTATACTATGAATTATACAGGAAAACTATTAGTTTTTCAGAAAAATAACCATAGACGAATATTCGGATTTATTCTATAATAATATGTACGCGCAAAATTACCATGTAAATACAATTGCTGTATAAATCAGGGATAAAAGATTCTAAGGGTACATTAAGGAAAGTTGACGAACAGATAACAGACCTAATGACACAGGTTGCATAGGAGGTATAATAGATAAATGAGTAAGAAACCATATTACATTACAACTGCAATTGCTTACACATCCGGCAAACCTCATATTGGTAACACATATGAGATTGTTTTAGCAGATGCAATTGCAAGATTTAAGAGAAAAGAAGGCTATGATGTACGTTTCCAGACAGGAACAGATGAACATGGTCAGAAAATCGAGTTAAAGGCAGCAGAAGCTGGAATTTCTCCAAAGGAATTTGTTGATAACACAGCAGGAGAAATCAAAAGAATCTGGGATTTAATGAACACATCTTACGATAAGTTTATCCGTACAACAGATGAGGATCACGAAAAACAGGTTCAGAAGATCTTTAAGAAGCTTTACGATAAGGGTGACATTTACAAGGGACATTATGAAGGAATGTACTGTACACCATGTGAATCTTTCTTCACAGAATCTCAGTTAGTAGATGGCAAGTGTCCAGACTGTGGCCGTCCATGCCAGCCTGCAAAGGAAGAGGCTTATTTCTTCCGTATGAGCAAATACGCTGACCGTCTGATTCAGTATATTAATGATAACCCTGATTTTATTCAGCCAGAATCCCGTAAGAACGAGATGATGAACAACTTCCTTTTACCAGGACTTCAGGACTTATGTGTATCCCGTACTTCTTTCTCATGGGGTATTCCTGTAGACTTTGATCCAAAGCACGTTGTTTATGTATGGCTTGATGCATTAACAAACTATATCACAGGCCTTGGATATGACTGCGATGGTGAAAGTGGAGAATTATTTAAGAAATACTGGCCAGCAGACTTACATCTGATCGGTAAAGATATTATACGTTTCCATACAATTTACTGGCCAATCTTTTTAATGGCATTAGATCTTCCACTTCCAAAACAGGTATTTGGACATCCTTGGTTATTACAGGGTGACGGCAAGATGAGTAAATCCAAAGGTAATGTAATTTACGCAGATGACCTCGTAGATTTATTCGGTGTAGATGCTGTTCGTTACTTTGTACTTCACGAGATGCCATTTGAGAACGATGGTGTAATCACATGGGATCTCTTAGTAGAACGTATGAATTCTGACCTTGCCAATACACTTGGAAACCTTGTAAACCGTACAATTTCCATGTCTAATAAATACTTTGGCGGAGTTGTAGCTAACAGTGGAGTGACAGATGGATTTGATAAGAATCTTATGGACGTAGCATTAGATACAAAGCATAAAGTAATAAAATGTATGTCTAAGCTCAGAGTTGCAGATGCTATGACAGAAATCTTTAACTTATTTAAACGTTGTAACAAGTACATTGATGAGACAATGCCATGGGCTTTAGCAAAAGATCCTGCAAAACAGGACAGACTTGCTACAGTTCTTTACAATTTAGTAGAAAGCATTACAATCGGTGCTTCTTTACTTTCTCCATTTATGCCAGAAACGGCAGAAAGAATTTTTGCACAGCTTAATTCTTCCGAAAGAACTATGGACGAACTTGAAATGTTCGGTCTTTACGAATCTGGAAAGAAAGTAACAGACAAGCCAGAAATCCTTTTTGCAAGACTTGATGCAAAAGAAGTACAGGCAAAAGTAGACGAGATGAATGCTTCAAGACAGGCTCCAGCTGAAGAAGAGAAAAAAGATGACGAACCAGTAATCGACATCGAACCAAAAGAAGAAATCACATTTGATGATTTCGAAAAAATGCAGTTCCAGGTTGGTGAAATCATTGCCTGCGAAGAAGTAAAGAAGTCTAAAAAGCTTCTCTGCTCCCAGGTTAAGATTGGCAGCCAGGTAAAACAGATTGTTTCCGGTATTAAGAAACATTATAGCGCAGAAGAAATGGTTGGTAAGAAGGTTATGGTTCTTGTAAACTTAAAACCTGCGAAATTAGCCGGTGTACTTTCTGAAGGTATGCTCTTATGCGCAGAGGACGAAAATGGGGAATTATCCCTGATGGTACCAGAGAAGAAGATGCCAGCAGGCGCAGAGATTTGTTAATTAAATTCTGAGTTGCCGCAGGCAGGGGAGACGCTCCCGAAGAGAGGCAATACCCTATATTTGTGACTTTCGTCGCTGCAGGTTGAATGTTCGCTTAAACGCTCGCATCCAACCCTTGGTCTAAGGTCACAGCTATAGGGTATCTTCTCTCTTCGGGAGCGTCTATTTTCCCTGTGGCAAACCAGGGATTAAAGAGGTATACTATGATTTTTGATACACATTCTCATTATAATGATAAACAGTTTGATGCAGATAGAGCGGTCGTTCTCGAATCGCTAAAAGATGCTGGCGTGACACAGGTTGTCAATGTCAGTGCAAGCTGGAAAGACCTGATGGATACCTTAGAACTTATTTCGAAAGTACCTTTTATGTACGGTGCAGCCGGAATTCATCCAGACCATGTTGGTGAACTTAATGAGGAACGGATGGAGCAGCTTCGGGAATATTGTCACAGGGATAAAATCGTGGCAGTCGGAGAGATTGGTCTTGATTATCACTGGAATGTAGAGCCAAAAGAAGTACAGCAGGAGTGGCTTATCAGACAGCTTCATCTTGCAACAGAGGAAAAACTTCCTGTAATTATACATAGCAGAGACGCATCGCAGGATACATTTGACATTATGAAAAAGGAACACGCCGGAACGACAGGCGGTGTAATTCATTGCTTTTCCGGTTCTGCTGAAATGGCAAAAGAATATGTAAAAATGGGTTATTACATTGGTGTAGGAGGTGTCGTTACCTTTAAAAATTCCCGTGTGCTGAAGGAAGTTGTAAAGGCAATTCCATTAGAGTGTATTGTAGTAGAAACCGACTGCCCTTACCTTGCACCAGCACCACACAGAGGAAAGCGAAATAGCTCTGCATATCTGCCGCTGGTGATTGAAGAAATCGCAAGACTTAAGGAAATTACAGCGGAAGAAGTAGAAAATGTAACCTATGAAAATGCTCAGAGATTGTATGGGTTAATTCATTAGGAGAACAGAAGGACAGACGAACTCTGGAAGAGAAAGAATCCATATCTGTGACTTTCGTCGCGGCGTGTTGAATGTTCGCTTAGCCGCTCGCATCCAACACTTGCTCCCAGGCCACAGATATGGATTCTTTCTCTTTTACATATTGTCCCTTTCTTGATTTCGTCTCTTGAATGAGATATCCATTTCATGTATTATTATCTTATTATAGAGAAACTAAGTAAAAATTTAAGGGGAAGACTTCAACATTGATTCCCCAAATATAAAATTGCTTTCAAAATCTTATGACAGCCCAAGGAGGTCTTATGGCGAATTTAGGAAACCCGCAGGAAACGATTGCAGTTTTACAGCGGTATGGATTTAATTTTCAGAAAAAATATGGACAGAACTTTTTGATTGATACGCATGTACTCGATAAAATTATTGGTGCAGCAGAGATTGGAAAGGATGATTTTGTTTTAGAAATCGGACCGGGAATTGGAACGATGACGCAGTATCTTGCGGAGGCGGCAAGGGAAGTTGTTGCGGTAGAGATTGATACAAAGCTGATTCCAATTCTGGAGGATACTTTAAAGGAATATGATAATGTTACAGTATTGAACGAAGATATTTTAAAGGTAGATATTCGCAAGATTGCAGAAGAAAAGAATGGTGGAAAACCAATTAAAGTCGTTGCGAACCTGCCTTACTATATTACAACACCAATTATTATGGGGTTATTTGAGAGTGAAGTACCACTGGACTCTATTACAGTTATGGTGCAGAAAGAAGTCGCTGACCGTATGCAGGTAGGCCCGGGAACAAAGGATTATGGTGCTCTTTCTTTAGCAGTACAGTATTATGCAGAACCATATATCGTGGCAAATGTACCGCCAAACTGCTTTATTCCAAGACCTGCGGTTGGTTCTGCAGTTATCCGTTTAACTCGTTATCAGGAAAAACCAGTTAAGGTAAATGATTCCGCATTTATGTTTAAGATTATTCGTGCTTCTTTTAATCAGAGAAGAAAAACGCTGCAGAACGGACTTTATAATTCAAGCGAACTTCGTATTCCAAAGGAAAAGACAGTAGCGGCGCTTGAAGAGATGGGGCTTACTCCGACAATTCGTGGAGAAAAGCTTTCTTTAGAGGAGTTTGCAAAGTTATCGGATATTCTTGGAAGATAAGAGCGTGTTTGAAAAATTATTCCTGCAATCTGCACGTCCCAATTTGCGGTATATTTTTACAGGATATTTGGTGGCATAAAAGTCATTCTGCAGAATACATTAGTGAAAAAAGGAGTATCATCATGGCAGATTATCAAAGGATACTTTCTTATTTGTATCGTTATGAAAAGGCAGAGAAAAAGGAATGCTTCGGGTTTGTTAAGGCAGAACAAAAGTCAGGCAGCCTTAAACTGACGATTCAGATAGACGATGAGCGTTTATTGCAGGGAATGGAGCTTAAATTATGTTTTTATGAGCGGCAGGGAGAAAGCTGGCAAGTCTGGCAGTTAGACACACTCATTACGCAAGAATATAAGGAAGAAATACATTTGACCTACCCTGCAGCTATGCTTCCGGCTGGTTTTCGGATAAAAGCACAGTCGGGAGTATTACTTTATTATCAGGATGCTTTTTATTACGGAAGTGTGTGGATTGGAGAGGAAATTCCGACAGAAACTTTGGAGCCTCTTCGGTGGCATAAGATTGTGAATTCTGCAAAAGATAAATCTCAAATGCAGGAAAATAAATCTGGAAAAGATATTGCTGGTAAAATATCAGAAAAACAGACAGAGACAGAAAAGATTCTTCCAGATAAGATGTCAGAAAAACAAAAAGTATCAACAAGAAATATTACTGATGAAATGTTACAGGAGCAACAAGAATCAGAGGAAAATATTTTAGAAAAAAAAGGTCAGATAAACACAGAGAGTTTTGAGGAAAAGGATTTTCAAAAGAGAGCTGAGAATAAGATAGAGAACATAAAATCAGAGGAAAACTTGCCTGATTCAGAAAATGATATAGCACATAGCAATAATACAAATATAGAAGAAAGTGTTAAAATAAAAGAATTTTCAGAAGATGGTATTGAATCAAAAAATAAATCTGAACTAGAACTAAAATCAGAGTTAAAGACAGATTCTGAAATAGAATCAAAATCAGAGTTGAAGACAGATGCTGAAATAGAATCAAAATCAGAGTTAAAGACAGATGCTGAAATGGAATCAAAATCAGAGTTGAAGATTGACTCCGAAATAGAACCCCAAATAAAAATAGAAGCAGAAACTGAGCCAGAAGCCACTTCTGTTGTTGATAATTTTGAAAAAATGTGGATAAATGCAATGAAAAAGAACCCTTCTGTGGACAATATTTTTAATACCGCTTTTTATGAAGGATGCAGGATTTCAACTGCGGATTTGGCACAGTTTGGGGAAGAAGCCAGCGTACTTAAAAGCAATCAGTTCCTTTTGAAAGGATATGGGAGATATCATCATATTCTGGCAGGAAAAGTAAGGTACGCAGGAGAAGAACGCTACTGTATCGGTGTGCCGGGAATTTATGAGAATCGGGAAAAATATATGGCAGAAATTTATCAGTTTCCAGTATTTTTATCACTTACAGAGAATCGTATGAAAACTGGAAGTTTTGGATACTGGTTGTATCTGCTGAGAGACGGAATATAAATCGACAGTTTGGCAGATTATTGCAAATGTATTTTTTGATGTGATTATGGTGATTTTATTGGGGGAAGGGAAGCTCCCATCTGTAGGCAGGAGGGTATCACAAAATATTGAAATAAGTACGTCGCTATTTTACGGGACTATGAGTTTCATAAATGGGAGAATATTTTATGAGAAAATATACAGAAGACGAAAAATTTATGAAAGAGGCAATTAAGCAGGCAAAAAAAGCAGAGGCGATTGGTGATGTGCCAATTGGCTGTGTTATTGTTCATGATGGAAAAATAATTGCCAGAGGATATAATAAGCGGAATAAGGATAAGACTGTGCTTGCACATGCAGAACTTCTTGCGATGAAAAAAGCATGTAAAAAGCTTGGAGACTGGCGATTGGAAGACTGTACGATGTACATCACTTTGGAGCCTTGCCAGATGTGTGCCGGAGCAATTGTGCAGGCGAGAGTGACGAGAGTCGTTATTGGCAGCATGAATGCGAAAGCTGGTTGTGGCGGCTCAATACTTAATCTTCTTGAAATGCAGGAATTTAATCACCAGGCAGAGGTAGAAAGAGGCGTTCTTCAAGAAGAATGCTCGGAAATGCTCTCAGCATTTTTTAGAAAATTAAGAGAAATTCAAAAAGAAAAAAAGAAAAAGCGAAAGCTGATACAGGAAAAAAATCAGACTGATAATTAGAATTAAAATGTAGCACAAAGCTGGTTGCGAGACTGGCTTTGTGCTTCTTTTATAAAATTGTAAGTTTGAAACGAATAATCAGTAAAGTACTCGGCGATTAAGTGAACGAGGATTCCTGCCTGATTTCCTAAAGAGATAATAACTAGTAACATGTAAAAGTATGCTATGCATTGTATAACACAAATCTCTCAGCAAGAATGCGGAGGCATTCTTGAATAAAAAAGCGTCATAACAATAAAGATATATAACAATCTTCATTATTATGACGCTTTCTATTATGTGAATATAAAAATCGAATTATTAAAACCGTGCGGTCAGCTTTGTATGCTTACCAACAGACGTTACCTCTACAGTTAGCTCGAACCAGGCACCCTCACGGCACACAGGAGAGTCTCCTTAGTGCTGCTCCGTTCCCGACCTGACACGGTTCAGAGGTTCCTGTTGCGCGAGACCCAATTGTCAACACCACTTATAAAGGGCAGCTCCATCAATAAGACATCCGAGGCTGACCATCACTCCTGCTATAGCGGATTTCAGGTACAGGACGCCGCTAACTTCCCAGCTGCACGGTAAATATCAGTATACAGGATTTTTCCAGTTAAGTCAATGGTTTTTTGCTATTTAATTCATTGGAGAAACAACAGACGAAGCCATTGCCCCCAATAAGGCATATTTGTGATTTTAGTCGCGGCGTGTTGAATGTTCGCTCTATTCGCTCGCATCCAACACTTGCTCCGAGACCACAAATATGCCTTATTGGGGGCAATAGCTTCTATGCTGTGGCTAGAGAAGGTGAATTAAACAGGGGAGATTTGGGGACAGAAGCTGATGTCTTCTGCTTACTCGAGAATGAGAGCGTCTCTTTGCCTGCGGCAATCCAGAATTTAAATTATAACATATGTGCTCGAAGTTCTTCTGCACTCATCTGTGATAACATTGCCGGAGCAATATCAAATACGCTTCTTGCACCACATTCTCCCTTCTTAGAAAGCCTGTGAGCAGCACGGGCATAAGCAACGAGAACGCTTCCTGTAAATTCTGGATTAGAATCAAGTTTTAAGGAATATTCAATAACATGTTTGTTACCTTCACAGCCTGTCTCACCAGTACGGATAACGAATCCGCCGTGAGGCATCTTGCTGTGATTTGCCTTTAATTCTTCTTCTGTGATAAATGTTACAGTTGTATCATAATCGGAGAAGTAGTTCGGCATTGTCTTGATTGCATTTTCAATAGCTGCCTTGTCAGCTCCTTCTTCAGCTACAACGTAGCACTCTCTTAAATGTTTCTGTCTTGTTGTCAACTCCGGTTCGCTTCCGCTTCTTACCTGGTCAACCGCTGCTTCGATCGGTACCGTATACTGGATTCCGTTCTTCACACCTTCGATACGGCGGATTGCATCAGAGTGTCCCTGGCTGACCCCTTTTCCCCAGAATGTATAAGTGCTTCCCTGTACCAGGATAGACTCTGCATACAGACGATTCAGAGAGAACATTCCCGGATCCCAGCCTACTGAGATAATACTTACATTCTTTCCTTCTTTTGCTGCTTTATCTACATTTGCAAAATACTCAGGGATCTTAGCATGTGTATCAAAGCTGTCAATGGTATTGAATGATGCTGCTACCTTCGGTCCGATTACCGGAAGGTCTGTTGCTGATCCGCCGCAGAGGATCATTACATCGATCTCATCTTTCATAGCTTCCATATCATCAAAGTGCTTTACTTCTGCCCCTTCTGTCTGGATCTTTACACTTGCAGGATCTCTTCTTGTAAATACTGCTTTTAATTCCATATCATCATTACGCTTGATAGACTGCTCTACTCCGCGTCCGATGTTACCGTATCCAACGATACCAATTCTGATTTTTCCCATAATTCTACCTCTGTTTCTTATGATTTGCCGCCTTATTCGGTGGCCGTTTTTATTCACTGATATCAATCATTTCTACTGTTCCTTTACAGTTTTGCACTGTCTTTTCTGCCGCTGATATCTTTGTAAATTATATCATAGATCCTTTTCACGGCAATCTTTTTCTTTTGCAAATTTCTTTATTGATAATTTTTATGTTTCTACTCACAGAGCAGCTTCCGTTTTTCTTATCTTCTGCCTATCCCATCTCATTATAATGCGCATAGATTCCGCCCTGTTTTAACAGTTCTTCATGTGTTCCACGCTCTGCGATTCCATTATCTGCCACTACAAGGATCTCATCCGCATTGCGGATTGTTGATAATCGATGCGCGATCGTAATCGTTGTCCGGTTCTTTGCAAGCTCTTCCAGACTCTTCTGAATCCAGCGTTCGCTCTCATTATCCAGTGCACTTGTCGCCTCATCCAGAATCAGGATTGACGGATTCTTAAGAAATACTCTTGCAATCGAGATTCTCTGTTTCTGTCCGCCGGAAAGTCTTGTTCCACGTTCACCAACAAATGTATCATATCCGTCCGGCAGTTCCATAATAAAATCATGAATGTTCGCTTTCCTTGCTGCGTCTTCAATCTCTTCCATAGATGCTCCCGGCTTCCCATATGCGATATTCTCTTTAATACTTCCACAGAACAGATACACATCCTGCTGTACCAGAAGATCTGATTACGCAGACTTTCCAGTGTCAGATCCCGGACATCTTTTCCGTCAATCATAACACGTCCGCCTGTTACATCATAGAATCTCGGAAGCAGAGAGCAGATCGTCGTCTTACCACTTCCCGAAGGTCCGACTAAAGCCACGGATTTTCCTGCCGGAATGTCGAATGTAACATTAGAAAGCACCGGTGTATCATCATCGCTATAATGAAACGATACATTTTCATAAGAAACGTGTCCATTTACTTCATCTATTGATTCTGCGTCCGGTGCATTCACGATCTCCGGCTCGGTCTCTACCACATCCAGAAATCTGCGGAATCCGGACAGTCCTTTCTGCATCATCTCAGTAAGCTCGACCAGAATCTGTATCGGGCTGATAAAGATCCCAATATAGAGTGCGTACATCGCAAGATCCGCTGCCTCCATCTTCCCATGTGCGATCAGCCATCCTCCGAATACCAGCGTTACCAGATACATCATCCCCTGAAAGAACAGGTTGCCGCTCATAAAGCTTCCCATACATTTATAATTGGCATCCTTGGAACGCAGAAATCCCTGGTTGCTTTTTCGGAACTTCTCCCGTTCAATCTCTTCATTTGCAAAGGACTGTACAACACGGATCCCGGCCAGTGTATCCTGAAGACTCGAATTAACATCCCCGATCTTACGCCGGTTGTCCATGAATGTCGCCTGCATCTTCTTATTCTGCCCGTACGAGAAGAACAACATGAACACTACCAGAACCAGAAGCGGTATTGCCAGTCTCCAGTTGATCAGAAACAGGAATATGAACGAACCGATAATTTTGATCAGCGAAATAAATAAGTTCTCCGGTCCGTGATGTGCAAACTCTGAGATATCAAAAAGGTCCGATACCAGCTTGCTCATCATCTGCCCGGAATTATTCTGGTCATAATATGAAAATGACAATTTCTCATAATGGTCAAAAAGCTGCTGCCGCATGTCCCGTTCCATATTGGCGCCCATCATATGTCCCTGATAGCTGACATAATATTTACACAGCGCCTGTAAAATATAAATTACAAGAAGCCCCGCTCCGATTGGGAGAAGGGCCTGTAATATACGGTCTGCCGGTTCTGCGAACAAGGTCTTTGTAAGTGTCCGCAATATCTGCGGAAATGCAAGATCTACCAGACTTATAACCGCCGCACAGATCAGATCCAGAAAGAATACCGCCTTATACGGGGCATAATACCAGATGAATTTTTTCATTGTATGCATTGTATATTCCCTGCCTTTTCCTATAAACTCAATCCACTATATTATAGGATATCCGGAAGGAATTGGGAACCATTAAACTCATTTATAAGAAATTTTCTCTATCTCACCACACGCCAAGCATTTTCAGAAGCTCTGTATGCGGATGTGCCTGATCCTTCTGATATACGTCCACATAATTGAGTGCTGCTGCGCCATCCATA
>ERZ827450.1091-NODE-1091-length-31727-cov-4.657837_pt1 | contig 31727 bp, 27 predicted proteins | sample MGYA00519773_ERZ827450 | MGnify/ENA primary metagenome ERZ827450 (study PRJEB31778, sample SAMEA3449306) | human gut metagenome | biome: human gut; feature: human-associated habitat; material: faeces | place: United Kingdom | collected 2010/2012 ...
TGCATGTCTTATGTGCGCCGCCAGCGTTTATCCTGAGCCAGGATCAAACTCTCTTATTTATGGTATTTATATTTAATGTTTTTCAACATTTTATAAATCTAAATCTTTAAGTTTTAAAGCTCATTAAATTTGTTTTTTTATGGTAGTACAAATTAACTACCGCTATTGGTCTTTTTTCAAAGGTTTATTGTTTACTTTTCAATGTGCTCTTGTTCTTTAGCTTTCGCTGTGGAACGTTTCATATTGTACCATCTTTATTTTGTTTTGTCAACAGTTTTTTTAATTTTTTTCAAATTATTTTTTATACTGTTTTTTAGGGCAAAATAATAAACTAGTAATTGTTGTTTTTCTTAAATTGCTCTATTGTTTTTACTAATTTACGTTCTAAAAATATTTATTATTTTCACTCGTTTCTCGGTACATTCTTATAATACCACAGACCACATTCTTTGTCAACACCTTTTTTAAATTTTTTTAATATTTTTGTCTATTTTTATTTTTAAATGTCTACAAGTATAATGTCGTCCCCTATGCAGTGTATTTTTTCCCACGGTATGACTATATCGTTTTTGTTTGAAAACATGCTTGCCAACTTGCTTTCACCAGGTACAATAATTGATGTTATCGACCCCGTGTTTAAGTCAGCACATACATCTTGCACATATCCCAGCCTTTTTCCAGTATTAATATTAACAACCTCTTTATGCTTAAAATCCAGTCCTTTTCCAGTCATAAAAATTTCCTCCTAGAATTATTATATGATTCTTTTCTAGGAAGATTACCAAAGTGTTAATTATATAATTTCTTTATATGTTCAATAGCATTCTTTTCTAATCGTGATACTTGTGCCTGTGAAATTCCAATTTCTTCTGCAACTTCCATCTGTGTTCGTCCTTCAAAGAACCTTTTGTTTATGATATTTCTCTCCTTTTCTTTTAATTTTTTCATTACCTCTAATAAAGTTATATCATCTGCCCAATTTTCATCACTATTTTTCTTGTCTTTTATTTGGTCTTCTACATATATATTTTCTGTATCATCTCCATACACTGGTTCTTGCAGTGAAACCGGATCTTGTATTGCATCCAAGCAAAATGCAATCTCTTCTTTTTCTACTCCCAATTCTTTTGCAATTTCATCTATCGTAGGTTCCTTCTTATTTTCCCTTAACGCTTTTTCTCTCACTGCAAGTACCTTGTAAGCCAAGTCTCTTACCGATCTACTTACTCTTACCATATTATTATCTCTTAAATATCTTCTTATTTCTCCAGCAATCATTGGTACAGCGTAAGTACTAAATTGTACATTTAAATTCAAATCAAAATTATCCATTGCCTTTATTAATCCTATACATCCAATTTGAAACAAATCGTCTAAATTTTCTCCTCTTCCATAGAATCTCTTAATAACGCTCAACACTAATTTTAAATTCCCGTTTATAAACTCTTCTCTAGCTTCTTTATTTCCTTTCTTTATTTCATTTAATAATCTATTTTTTTCTTCATTTGATAGCACCGGTAATTTTGATGTGTTTACTCCACAGATTTCTACCTTGTTAATCAAACAAATACCCCTCCTTTTGGAAATATTTTGTTTATATTATTTCCTAAAAGAGGTTTTCTATACTTTAACCTGTTTTGCTAAGTATTTCTTTTCTCATTTTGCTTATTATTTTCTTTTCAAGTCTAGATATGTAACTCTGTGATATTCCCAACATGTCGGCAACTTCTTTTTGTGTTTTTTCGTTTCCTGTAATAAAGCCGAATCTTAATTCCATTATGTTTTTCTCACGCGAATTTAATTTTGCAATTGCTCCTTTCAACAGTTTTTTATCCACTTCATCTTCCAGTCCCCTAGATATAGAATCATAATCTGTTCCAAGTATATCTGATAACAATAATTCATTGCCATCTCCATCTTGATTAAGTGGTTCGTCTATAGAAATTTCTCCTTTTAATTTATTCGTTCTTCTCAAATACATAAGTATTTCATTTTCTATGCATCTTGACGCATATGTTGCAAGTTTGATATTTTTACTCGTGTCATACGTGTTTATTGCCTTCATTAATCCAATTGTTCCAATTGAAATTAAATCTTCTATTCCGCGTCCCAGTATTCTCAAATTTTTTAGCAATATACACTACTAAGCGTAAATTTCTTTCTACCAACAGCTGCCTAGTCTCTAGGTTACCATTAGCCAATTTTTTTATTGCATCTTCCTCTTCTGTTGGTGATAGTGGAGGAGGCAAAGTCTGGCTTCCTCCTATGTAGAATATAGGTAATGTTTCAATATCATCTTTCTTTATGTACTTCGCATACAATATATTCGCATTGTTTTTCAATATTTGTAGTAAATTCAATGTAATCACTTTCCTTTCCTAACATTTGGATTGATATAATTCTTTTTCTGTTTCTAGCAAATTCAATCCAATAAGTGCATTATATTTATTGTCCTTTGTTATTTTTTTATCGTATATTCCAGCTATTACATCTTTTCTTTCTACATCTATATCTTCTGTTTGAATTTTTATTTTATCAAGTCTAATTCCAACTAACATTCCATTTTCTTTTCCTATGGACATAAATGGCACCATTCGTATTTTTGATATGTAGTTTTGAATATCATAATTTTCTTCAGCCTCATCTCCTTTCATTATTTTTTCTATATAATCCAAAATATTTTTTGGTATTATTTTATACATAATTTCTTTTTCTATTATTATTACTGGTATTTCACTTACTGGGTCTTTTAACATATTACCAGAATCCAGTAAAGCTTTTATATTGATTGTTTTATCCTCATAATATATTTGTATGTCAAAAATTGTATTTTTCGTATTAAGCTTATTTTTATTTATTTTAAATGCTATTTGAGTAATTATAAAACCTATTACTCCACCAATTATAGCAACCTTAATTGGATACATTCCTACAAACACTCCGTTTCGCATTTGAACGTTTTCTGGTCTAATGAAATATATTAATGCAAATGTACAGCCACCAAATATAAATGATATTAAATAGAATATTAATAATTGTTTGAATAGTTGTTTTATGCTTTGAGGATTAAATGCTACATATACCATTACTATTGATAATATCGCCTTTGCAATTATTCCAGAATATATCGGAAGTATGTCTAAATACACAATGATTGCGTACGCACTTCCAATTATTCCTGACAATAGCAATCGTATCTGCTGCCACTTATTTTTCACTTTTAATATAACGAGTGTAGCAAAAAGAATAATATAATTCATTAAAATATTCTCTACAAAAATAATATCAAGATATATTGTCACCTTCTCACCTTCTTATATTTAGTCATATCGTATTTAGTATTATATCTTTTTTAAATTTAAAAGTTTGTCATATCTTGTGCACGAAAAAAAGAAATAATCTACAAATTTAGATTATTTCTTTTCTAATTATATTCTATTCATCATGTATATTCAAAAAGTAAAAATATTTTGTTTATTTCCCTTTATTTTTTCTTAAGAATGTAGGGATATCAAGGTCTCCGCTTGAGCTTGATGTATCTGATGATATTGTTGAAGTCTTTGGTGACCAGCTCTTGCTTGTTATTTCTCCTATTGAAGGAACTTTTTCATCTTCTTTTTCAAATCCTGTTGCAATAACAGTTATTACTATATCTTCATCTAGGCTTTCGTCTATAACAGCACCAAATATGATATTGGCCTCTGGGTCTACGCTTCTTTGAATTAATTCAGCTGCTGTGTTTACTTCGTGTAATCCTAAATTGCTTCCACCTGTAATATTGATGATAACTCCTCTTGCACCTTCTATAGATGTTTCTAGTAATGGACTTTGGATAGCTTGTTTTGCTGCATCTTCTGCTCTATTTTCTCCAGATGCTCTACCAATTCCCATGTGTGCCATACCTGTATTAAGCATTATTGTCTTTACGTCTGCAAAGTCTAAGTTTACAAGTCCTGGTATAGCAATTAAATCAGATATACCTTGTACACCTTGTCTTAATACGTCATCAGCCATTTTGAAAGCTTCTACTATTGATGTTTTTCTATCTATTACTTGTAATAATTTGTCGTTTGGAATTACTACTAAAGTATCTACTTTGCCTTTTAAACTTTCAATTCCTCTCTCTGCTTGAGTTAATCTTTTCTTTCCTTCAAATGTAAATGGTTTTGTAACAACACCTATTGTTAATATTCCCATTTCTTTTGCGCATGAAGCAACTATTGGTGCAGCACCTGTTCCTGTTCCTCCACCCATTCCGGCTGTAACAAACACCATGTCTGCTCCTCTTAAGGCTTCTGTTATTTCAGCTTTGCTCTCCTCAGCAGCTTGAGCACCAATGTCAGGGTTCGCTCCTGCACCTAGTCCTCTTGTAATTTTTTCTCCAATTTGAATTTTTGATGAAGCTTTTGATAGAAGTAAAGCTTGTCTATCTGTGTTAACAGCTATAAATTCTACTCCTCTTATTCCTGAGTCCACCATTCTGTTTACTGCGTTTGTTCCAGCTCCTCCAACACCAATTACTTTTATGGTTGCTGTTCCGTCTGCCATTGTGTTCTCATCAACACTACTATCCATCATCATAAAGTTTTTCCTCCCTACTATTTTTATTGTTATTTATCTATATTCCGCGTCTTTTGTACCATTTTTATCTTACGAATAAAAAAATTCTTTTATTCTATCCATAATCTTTGTGAAAAAGCTTTCGTTTGAATTAGAATCTATACTGCTCGATACACTCTTTGCAAATGGTCTTGCTGCTATGTATCTAACTAAGGCAAATGCTGTTCTGTATTCTGGTCTTACTGTGCTTATTAATCTTCCTGTTGCAAATTTTACAGGGATATTTAATATTACTTTACCAGCCACATCACTCTTGCTTATATTTGTTATTCCTTGTCCTGTTAAAACAACATTATTAATTCGTGGTTTTATACCTTGATTTGTTATGTCTTTGTTTATTAATGTAAATATTTCTTCTATTCTTGCTTCAATTATTTCTATCAATTCAGAGCTTTTAATCACTTTATTTTTGGCATCTTCTACAGTATTTAGTACTATTTCGTTATCATTATCTATATATGATTTCATTGCCAATCCATACTGTCTTTTTAGCTTTTCTGCCTCTTCCTCAGAAATATTCAATACCATTTGAACATCTTTTGTGATGTTATCTCCCCCTAATGGTATTGTATTTGTGTATTCAAATGCAGAACCTTCGAATATACCTATTTCTGTATTTCCAGCGCCAATGTCAATTATCATAACATTATCATTTAGCTCGTTTGTGTCTAATATTAAATTACGTTCTGCTAATGTTATTGGAATAATTCCATCTATGTCTATATCGGCTTTTTTACATATATTAGATAGTTGTTTTATGTATTCTCTATCCCCCAATATAACCTGAGCATTTACTGTGAATGAAGAAACTAGGTTTCCAACTGGATCTTCAACCGCTCTTCCATCATCTAATATAAATTTATCTGTTACTATGTCAATTATGCTCTTTCCATCAGGTACATCTATGTCTTTAACCTGCAATAATGCTGATGATACATCTTTTACAGAAACTCCAGAAAATTTGTCTTTTATATTTTTTGTAATGCTATTTTGTACTATTGTTACATACTTTCCAGCTATTGTTAAATATGCCGAATTTATTTTTATTTCTGCTTCCCTTTCGGCATCCTGAATTGACTTTACTATTGCATTTGCTATTTCGTCTTCATCTATTATTTTTGTTTTTTTAATCCCTTTACACTTATGTTCCACTGTATAGACAAGCTCTACCTGGTTAAAATTGTTCACTTCTCCTACAACTAAGCTAATTTTTGAGGATCCTATATCTATACCTACTATTATATCTCCGATTGCCAAAATTAACTCCTCCAATTTACTGCTTTTTTATTGCTTCTAACTTTATTATATTTTGAAAAAAAAGTCAATAGTTTTGTTATATTTTTGTAATATTTTTGTAATAAAATTCTTATTATTTTTTATTCTGTTTTTTCTTCCTTTAAATTGTCTTTTTTACTCTTTTTATCTTCTATTTTTTTCATAACTATATCAATATAATATCTACGAATTATAGCTAAATTTGTAAACATTCTTCCAACAAACACTATAATTGCAGCTAAATATATGTCTACATTTAATTTTTGCCCTAATATCGTAAGTAAAATTGCAAGAATTGCATTACCAAAAAATCCAGTTATGAAGATTGTAAGGTTAAAGTTCTTTTTTAGAGTTGCAACAATTCCTCCAAAAACAGAATCTAATGCTGCTATTATAGCAATAGCTAAATATCCCGAATATGTGTACGATACCATAGGCGCATACATTCCTATTAATGCTCCTATTAAACATCCTATAATTATTGCTATTAATATCATTTACTTGTAACCTCCTTCATATATTTAATATCCATATTTCCTGTATATTTTGTAATTTTTATATTTCTTTGTTTCTCTAATTTTACAGATTTTCCACTATTGTTATATTTGTCTACATATCCACTATTTTTTAGACATAATGTACTAACCAAATATGTTTGGTTCCCGATTGCTTTCACAACATAAGGCGAAACAATTCTCTGAGATGGTTTTATTATGATATATGAGTCTATGTCTACAATATCTGTCATTGGCATAATTCTTACGCCATTTATAGAAATAGCCTCTGCTCCTGCAAATCTTAATTCATTTACCAATGTTATTAAGTCATCTGCCGTAATACTACTTTCTTCTGTATCTGTTAATGTAACTACCACTCCTTCGCCTGTAACATCTGTTGTGCCAAGCAATAATTGTGATTTTTTCAATTCTTCGTCTAATAATTCAGACGCTTCTTCATTGCTTTCTATTTTAGTTTGATATTCACTTATTTTTGTATTTGTATCTTCTAATTTTTCATTTGCTTCTTCCCATTTACTCTTCCATGAAGAAATTTGCTCTCTTAATTCTTCATCTCTCATATTTTCTATATCTGTTTCATTTACTTGTTCAACTGTTTTAAACTGTATAAACGATATAGATACAAGAATAACACATACGAGTAATATGCTTATTGACATTGTTATATTGGCTTTGTCAAATTTTATTTTCAAGTCCTGTCACCTCTCTACTCTGTATATTTTATATATTTAGGGTTAAGCACACCCGTATATTTGCCTATTGTAATATTATTCGATGTTTTTACCGATGCTTGTATATATCTATTTAAATATTCTATAGTTCCTCCAGCCCTTGTTAAAGCAGAGTTCATGTATATTGAACTTCCTATTGCTTTTATAACGAATGGAGAACTAATTTTTTCGCCATTTATATTAATTATATTTCCTTCGCATGTTAATGATGTTGTAGAAACTACTCTTTGGTCATTTATAGATATTGCTTCTGCACCAGCATTTTTAAGCTCGTTTATTACGCCTAAAATGTCTGGCATATGCACAATTACCATGCTTGGATCTAATATGTTGCTATCTGCTGTAACAGTATTATTGTCTTTTAGTGTTACAATAACACCTTCTCCTGTAACATCTGTTAATCCAATTAATATATTATTTTTCTTTAATTTTGCTTCTTTCTCATCTGAACCATCTGTGTTTTCACTTGCTTGTTGTCTAACATCTTCTAGCTTTTTTTCTGATGATTGAAGCTCTGCATATGTTGTGTCATATCTTTCTTTCCACTTTAAAACTTGATTTCTTAAATCGTTACTAGTAAATGTTTGTGATACAACTTTGTTTGCATTATTTGTTGTCCTTATTTGAATTACTACAAACATCGTAAGTATTAAACATACTATTCCCAAAGTAATTGCTATTTGTTTTTTATTCAATCTAAATCTCTCCTTTTAAACGCTCTCTCTAAAGTATGCATCATCCGTATTCAAGTTCATATTTATAAAGATTTCGCCTGGATTTTCTTTTTCTTTTTCAAGTATTCCAACTAAGAAAAGCATTCTGGTTTCTAGGTTGCTACAATCTCCTAAATATGCTGTTTTTCTCTCTGTTTCTAAAAATAAAGTATAATTATTTTCATTGCATATATCTATTTTTGTAATTAAACTTGCAATTCCATTCGTCTGTGCAGAATTCATAATTTTTATTACAGTTCCTAGTTTTATTAAGTCTTCTTCATTAAGTCTATTTCCAGCTTTATAATCTTCCTTTGAAGTTGATATTCCAATAAGTATTGGAAGCTCCTTTTTTATGCTTGATATTTCTAGCATATAACCTTGATTATTAACATATACAAAGCCATTACCATACTCCAGCATATAACTTGCTTCTCTTTCTTCTACTTCAATATGTATTGTATCTGGAATTTTCTTGCTTACTTTTACTGTATTTATGTATGCATTTTCTTTAATGTTATTTTCAACCTTTTTATTTATTACTTTAAACAAATTTTCATATATCTCAATGCCAGATAAACTTTTAATTTCTTCTTTTGATATTTGCTTGTTTCCTACTACTTCTATTGTTTGAATGTTGAAAACAGGAGACAAAAGCAATGCAATAATTGCAGATATAATCAATATTGTTAGCAATATTATTTTTATTACTTTATTTCTTCTTTTTCTTTTTATAATTCTCTGTGGGTCATTTTCATCTATTTGCTTTTTTATTTTTTTATTGTTTTTATGATTATACTCTTCATCTTGCTGTATATAATATTGGTCGTCTTGTCTTTTACTTTTTTTGTTAATTTGCCCCACATTATATTTTTCTCTGTTTTCTTCATTCTTCCTTCTTTTTTGAAACTTTTTATTAACTTTTTTTGTGTTTTTTTGATTATTTGTCTGTTTTTTCTCTGGATATCTTGTAACTCCAATTATTATTTCATCTTCATATCTTTTCTTTTCTGGAACTTGTCCATGTTTTCCATTTGCTTCTTTTTTTGCTTCTTTGGAGGCAGATTTTTTCACTGCCTTTTTACGCTTAGCCTTCAATTTTTTCTCTTCTTTAGACTCATAGTCAAAATCATATAGTTTACTTTCGTCCTTTTTCTGTTTTGTTTTCATTTATTCACCTTCTTCTATTTGTATATTCGCTCCTAATTTATTCAATTTTTTTTCAAAATTTTCATATCCTCTTAAAATATATTCTATATTGTTTACCTTTGTTATACCTTTTGCCTGCAATCCAGCCAATACCAAAGATGCTCCACCTCTTAAATCTGTACTGTTTATACTTGTTCCTGCTAATCTTTTTACTCCTGTTATTATTGCAACATTACCCTCTTGTTGGTTTTTAGCACCCATTCGTTTTAATTCTGTCAAATATTTAAATCTATTTTCAAATATTGTTTCAGTTATAACCGAAGTACCTTTCGCAACAGCTAATATTGCTCCAAATATCGATTGCATATCTGTTGGAAATCCGGGATAAGGCATGGTTTTTATTTCCACAGCTTTCAATCTTTTTGAATTTTCTATTAAAACCGCATTCTTCTCAACTGTCAACTTACAGCCAGCTTCCTCTAATTTTGATATTATTGGAACAATCTGCTCTGGTATAACATTTAAAATCTTTACTTTTCCATTTGTTATTGCACCTGCACATAAAAAGGTTCCAGCTTCTATTCTATCTGGCATAACTCTGTATTTCACAGATTTTAATTCTTTTACTCCATTAATTTCTATAACATTTGTTCCTTCACCAGAAATATTTGCACCCATCTTTTTTAACATCTTTATCATATCTACTATTTCTGGTTCACGTGCAGCATTTGTTATAGTCGTTTTTCCTTCTGCTAGAACAGTTGCAAGAATTATATTTTCAGTTGCTCCAACACTTGGAAAATCTAGGTCTATATTTGCCCCTTTTATTTTATCACAACTGCACCTAATAAATCCATACTCTTCGTCAATATTTATGCCTAATTTTTTAAAAGCCTTTAAATGTAAATCAATAGGTCTGGCTCCAATATCACAACCTCCTGGGTATGAAAAACTTGCATCCTTAAGTCTTCCAATCAAAGCCCCTGCAAGAATTACAGTTGACCTCATTTCTCTCATAAGATAATCCGGAATATCATTTTTTTGTATGTATTTCGTATCTATTTCAATTTTACCGTTAGTCTTTTTTACTTTACAGCCCAAATATTTCAGAATTTTTAAAGTAACTTGTGTGTCATGAATGTTTGGAACATTATAAAGAGTTGTCTTTTTTCCGCTAAGAATACTAGCCGCAATTATTGGCAATGAGGCGTTTTTCGAACCAGAAATTACTACTTCTCCCTCTAATCTTTTTCCTCCTTCTATTATAAAACTTGCCATATATTTTCACCTATGTACCTTTCTTTTTTTGATATATATTATGTGTACATAAAGAAAAATGTGAAAATTAAAAGGACCTTTTACAGTCCTTTTCACTAAAATAAGCAAGCTTGTATATATTCTGTTGTCTCTTTTTCTGGTAATAGTTTTTTTAATTTATAATTTAGTTTTACATTTACATCTAAAAATTTATATAAATCATCCATTGTTTTTATGTGATAAAATTTTCTTTTTGTTAAGTAATATATAATTACTTCTTTATTTAATTTTATACAATTTACAATGTTGTTAAAAGTTCCTCTGCTCTTCCCGTTCCAAATCATGAATCCTATGTCCGCCTGTTTTGCCATCTCTAAATCCTTTTGAATATAAAATTCAAAACCTGTTATATTATGATCTACATTGACGCATTCAACTCTCCAACCGCCAAAATTATTTCTTGCTATTCCGTTACTAGCGAATATAGTTACATTTTTGTAATTTTTTGATTGCATATACTTTTGAATACAACTGTCAATGCCGTCAGCCTCACCAACAAAAACCTCATATTGTTTTGTGCATATATTCTCTAATTTCTGTTTTACACGCTCATCTAACTCATTAACAATTCTCGGTCCTGCAATAAAAACTTTCACTTTTATTCTCCTTTCGTTTTTGTTAAGACCATGCAATATATTTTCTTCACGTTATCATCTTTTCTTAAAGCCTTACAAGCTTCATTTAGTGTTGCACCAGTGCCATATAAATCATCTATAATTAGCACATTTGATGGTTTCTCTATTTTTCTAATTTGTTTAATTGAGTTGCTTATATCCTTTCCATCTTTCGCTTGCAACTTATTTTTCTTATATAGCACATCAATTTTGCATTCTTTTTTCAAATAATTAGATACTTGTTTTGCAATTTCATAAACTGGTTGATACACCCTATTTTTATTTGTTGGAGGTATTGGTATTACAACATCAAACTGTTCTTTTATTTTCCAGTTATCTAAAATATCTGTTACAATTTTCATGATATCACTTAGACATTTTTTATCTTTTTTGTACTTATATCTATAAAGCAATTCGCCTATCTCTGTTCTTACATTTTCAAACTTTTCTTTTCCATTTTCATCATAGCCTAAAAATTTACTCTTTAACATATGATAGTCAATTACAATACCTTCATCCCATGTTCCATAAATTTTAATTGGTTTTAGCAATAACATCTCTCCCTCGTTACTGAGGTGTCAATTATTCTAACCTTACTATTATTTTGTCTAGTTAATTTTAACACATTTATCTTTACTAATCAATGATAAAGTCTTATCTCATGTAATATAATCATGCATGCCTTGATTACAATATATCCTCATTGTAAAAAAATCAAAAGGACCTTTTACAGTCCTTTTATAAATCTAAATATTGATTTTAATTTTTCCAAAATTCTCTTAAAGCTTGAATCTCTTTTTACGATTAACTCATTATTTTCTTCTTGTTCAACTTTCTTTACTTCTTTCTCTTTTTTAAACAAATTTTCTGAATTATATTTTTTTATTTTTTCGCTCTCTATTTTATAATTTCCCAGTCTTTCTTTTTGTTGCAAATATTTCCTTTGTTCTTCTGTTGCTAGATATTTTTTAAAAATATTATATAAAATTGCTTTTGTTTCTGGCATCAGCGACCAGTCTTCATATTCCAGCTCTTCATCATAGTCATACGTGTATTCTTCATCTTTGTTGTTTTCAATTGCATCTATAATATTGGTCGGTATTTTTTTATATTCATTATAGTCTAAACAACTTAGAACTGCATCAACTTCTACAAGAGCTTTTTTATAATTATTTATTTTTGCTTCTACCATGTTGTCTATTCCTGTTCCTCTCTTTTTTCTTTATCTTGTGTTATTGTATTTAAAAATTCGTTAGCTTGTTGTATTTCTGTTACTGTTACAGCCTTCCCTACAGCTTTGCCGAGACTATTTGCACTTTTTTTCGCATTTCCAAGATAGCCATAGCTTCTCACCTGTTCTACAATCGCTCTATCTTCTTCAGGTATTTCTTCTATTGGTACACCCATATATTTATCTACTAATTTTTTTTCATCACTTCTAATCCACCTGGCATATAGATTGCTTTCATAAAGTTGCTCTTCTGTCATTGTAACTTTTGTTCCGACTATATGCTTTGGTAATCTTCCGTTTTTCTCGCAAAATTGCATTACCTCTTTAAAAGTTCCTTCTCTTAGTCTTTCTTGCAATAATCTTACAAAATCTTTTCTTACTCCTTTTATAGCAATTCCATCTATAAACTGATTGATCAAATCTTCCTGTCTCTGCTCTTCATCACTAAAATCTAGTTTTATGGCTTCACTGAATAATCCTATCTCACTTCCTAATTCTATTATATCTTGTATTTTTTCCTGTTCTTCTTTATCAAGTTGTTTTATCATTTCCTGATTTTGAGCATATTTTATATATTTATTATTTATTCTAGCCATTCTCTTTGCCATTGTTTTCTCTTTTAGTGATTTTTCGGCAGAATATTCTGGTAGTTTTCCATTATTTTTGTTATTTATCCAATCTATTAATTTTTGTAAAGCTTCTATATCATTTATTTCATATCCATATTCTACTTCTTCTTTATTGCTTAAAATTTCATTATTATTTACTAAGTCTATAACTATAGCCTGTTTTCCATTTTTTTCACTTGATATACATCTTCCTACTCTTTGCGTATATACTGGTCTGCTTTCAGTTTTAGTAGCTAGAATAACTCCTGAAACATTATTCAAATGAACTCCTTCATCAATCATTCCAACACAATACATCAATTTTAAATGGCTAGATTTTGAGTTATTAAAACTCTGTAACTGTTCGGCACTTGTATTATCCTGTGAACTAATACCATATATTTCTGGTTCTTCATCAATTTTTCCAAACCATTCTTTAGCATTAGCCATTTTTTCTTTCATGTCACTTATATCTTTACAAAATATAATATACTTTCCATCTTTTTCGCTTATATTTTCTTCCACAAGTTGCGGTATACCAGGAGCATTTGCAGATTTTAAAGCTAATTCATCATACATTGCTTTTAATTCTTCTTTTCTTGCTCCTTCAGCTTGTTCAATTTGTTCAAGAAGAGTTTTCAATTCGTCTTCTCTTACAAAATCTGGCACAACATATTTTGGTGGATATATTATTCCTTCTTCCATTGCTTCTAGCAGGGACTTTTGACTTGCAACAGCATCTTTGAAAATTCTTTCAACAACATTTGCTCCGTCATGTCTTATTGGCGTGGCTGATAGTCCTAATAATTTTGCTTGTGGGTTGTCCTCCAAAAATTTTTTAAACTTTTTTCCCCATTTATTTTCTCTTTCTATTCTATTAGAATCTTCTTCATATTCATCGTTGTCTTCAACAACATTACTACCAGCTATTGCTCTTATGGATTTAGTTTTTAAGTGATGCATTTCATCTACAATAATCATAGTAGGCTTTAAACTGTTTAATATTTTATCAACGCTTTGTCTTTCTCCATAAGCAGATATCATTTGATATAACATACATTCAATATTTGGTATGTAACTTCTAGCAGCTAATTTTAAGCTTTCACCTGGATTATTTCCAGTTCCATATTCTTTTTGAATTTCTTCTATGTACCTTGTATCACCACCAATATATCGAACTATATATTCATACATTTGATTTGCAATCGCACGTCTTGGTGATAAAAATAACACCCTTTCGTCTGGATGCTGCAATATATATTCTAATACCACAAAAGATTTTCCAGTACCTGTTGGGGATATTATTGCTGCTTTTCTCTTTTCCTCCAATTTTTTACAGCAGCTTGGTATGCTTCATTTTGATGTGGTAATAATTTTAATTTACTATTTTCTGTATTAGCCATTTTATCCTCCACTTTTTACTATTTTTATTTATTTAAACATTCTTTTATTTTTTTCATGTTTTCTATTGCAGCAATGTACCCTTGATTATAACAATAATCAATTTTCTTAATGTTAAATACACTTGCTTCTGATAGATCTAATGTCATCGCAAAATCGCTACTCTGCACCTCTGAATCTGTCCTCTGCTCAAATAATAAATCAACTGACTTTAAAGCAACTTCTATTACATTTTTAGGGTCAACATCGCTTTTAGAGCTAAAACGAATTGATAAAACCTTGTCTGCCCCAAGTTTTCTAACTTCTTGTGCTGGAAGATTGTCTATAATTCCGCCATCTACAAATTTATGCTCTTTAAATATTGTAGGAGCAAACATTCCAGGATAACTACAACTTGCGCGTACTGCTTTTCCTATTGTTATATCTCTTATGTATGTATTTTCATCAAAGTTTTCATCAAATTCGTGGTTTGTAAATACGTATTTTCTGCTGTTTTTGATATCAACTGTTGGCATAACTATTGGCATTTTTATATCATCTACTTTTTTGAAACCTTTTAACTCTGCACATTCATTTATTGCTATTTCAATGTTCTCTCCAGATAATACTCCATATCCCATAAAATTTTTTGTAGTTTTAACATTTGTCCAATAATACTTCGGGTCTGCTTTCATTATTGTTTTTGAAAAATATTTAAATAATTTAAGCATTTCTTCAGTTGTGTATCCCATGGCAAACAATGAAGCTACAATGCTTCCAATGCTGGTTCCTCCTACATAATCTACTTCTATTCCGTTTTCTTGTAAGGCCTTAATTACACCAATATGACTGGCACCTTTAACGCCTCCTCCTGCTAAAGCTAAACCAACTTTCATATTCTCCTCCTTTTTCGCCCAAAAAAGGGCGTCCCTAATGGGCGAATTAATATTTTACGACTAATCTGTTAAATTTTGAATGTATGTATTTTTCTAGTTTTCCCATGAACTCATCTGATTGTATTTCTTTTTTTGCTACCATATCTAATCCTTTTTCCCAGCTTGCTGTAAGCTTTGGATTAAGCATGTCTGGCATTGAGTTGTTTACTATATCATATATTATTTCACCTTTTTGTGTTGGTGTTATTATCTGTGTTTTGTCATTTATTTGTATGTATTGAATTCTTTCTAATTTTTTCATTATTTCTGCTCTTGTAGCACTAGTTCCAATTCCAGCGCCCTTTATCTGTTCTCTTAATTCTTCGTCTTCTATAAGTTTGCCGGCATTTTCCATTGCTAAAATCATCGAACCAGAATTGTATCTTGTTGGCGGATTTGTCTGTGCTTCTTTTGTTTCGTAGTTTATAACATCTACTTCTTTACCTTTTTTTAGCTCTGCCAAAATTGCTAAGCTATCCACTTCATCATCTGTATTTTCTTGTGTTTTATCCACATTTTGTGTACTTTCTGTGGATTTTCCTTTTAGTACTTCCAAATATCCGGGGTTTAAACATACCTTTCCACTGCAACTAAATTCTTCTTTATTCTGACCGTTTTCTACTTCTATTGTTGCAGAAACCTTGTTGTATTCTGCTGGCGGATAGAATATTGCTAAGAATCTTTTTACTATTAATCTGTACACATTTTTCTGCAAATCTGGTAGTTTATCGTAGTTTTCAAATCCTTGCCCCGTTGGAATTAGTGCATAGTGGTCTGTTATTTTGCTATCATTTACATATTTTGTTTTTAATAAGTCTGTTGAATATTTTTCTTGCGACATTTTCTTCAAATATTGCTGAATTTCTTCATCTTTAAATCCTTTAGCAATTCCATTTAAATTTTTTGTAATTACCTTTGCAACGGCCGTAGATATAACTCTTGCGTCTGTTCTTGGGTATGTAACAAGTTTTTTTTCATATAGATTTTGTATTATTTCTAGAGTCTCGTCAGGTTTTATTTTAAATCTTTTTGTACATTCATTTTGTATTTCTGCTAGGTTAAATAATAGTGGTGCATTTTCTTTTTGCTTTGATTTTTTTATTTCTTTAACCGTTGCTTTTTTATCTTTTAATTCCATTATAAAAGCTTTGGCATCTTGTTCTTTCTTAAATCCAGTATCATTATATAATTTTACTGAATCTTTTTTCGATGAATTATCTGTTATTTTCCATTCTGCCTTAAAATATTTATTTTCTTCTTTGTTACCAAATTCTCCTACTATTTTATAATATGGAACTTTAACGAAATTTCTAATCTCTCTTTCTCTAGAAACTACCATTCCAAGCACACAAGTCATAACTCTACCAACCGAAATCGAAATCTTGTCTTGATCTAATTCTTTTGCAGCTCTTCTTCCATATATAATTGTTAAAAGTCTCGAAAAATTTATTCCTATTAAATAATCCTCTTTTGCTCTTAAATATGCACTATCTGCTAAGCTATCATATTCATCAAGCTCTTTTGCTTCTCTTATTCCTCTCTTAATTTCTTCTTCTGTTTGTGAATCTATCCATACTCTTTTTCTATCTTTATTTTTAACACCTATCATCTGCTCGACCAATCTATATATATACTCTCCTTCACGTCCAGAGTCGGTCGCAACATAGATTGTAGATACATCTTCTCTTGTAAGTAGTGATTGAATCGTATTAAACTGCTTCTGTACACTTGGAATTACCTCGTATTTATACTCTTCTGGAATAAAAGGAAGCGTGTCCAATCTCCAGAATTTTAGCTTTTCATCATATTTTTCCGGATATGACATCGTTACCAAATGACCAACACACCATGTTATTATCCAATTATCTGCTTCCAAATAGCCGTCTTTTCTAGAAGTATTTATATTTAATACCTTTGCAAATTCCATTGCAACAGAAGGCTTTTCGGTTATTAATATATTTTTTGCCATATTCAAATTGCTCTTTTCTATAGTTTTTTAAAATTTTACAATATCCATTTCAGAAGTAAATTTATTATTTCCATATGGAAATAACACATACAAACTTCCATCTTCTCCAAAGAAGAATGTCTCTATGTTTTCTATATTGTAAATATCACTGTTTATATCTCTACTATAAGTCTCATATCCTGTAAGTTGTATCTTATTTGCATCTTTTATTGCATTTGTTATAACTGTTTTTACTTTAGAATTTAATGCATCTTGCGTAATATTTTTCTTGTTCAAAGCATCATAAATGCTTACTTTATTTTCAGTTTTTAAATTATAATTATAAGTTTCAACAATAGTTCTTTGTGCATTAGAGCCTTCTTTTAATGTTGACTTAATTATAACAGACAAGATATCTCCATTAACATATCCTGTATATGAAATGCTATAAATTGTATAAGCCTTTGCATTATCTATAACCCCAGCCGTCTTATTCGCAAAAAGTTCTTGAGTAATACTATTAAACTCTGCTGCCACTTTGTTATCTATATTGATTACTGGAATATTTATATCTAATTCATATTTATTATCCTCTTTTGCTTCACTACTATATGCAGTATATACAATGTTTTTTCCACTTTCTAATTTTTTTATGTTGCTTGTATCATAATCATTTAGTTCAACAACATTGTTAAACATTTGATCAAATTCTTTTTTTAATGTTTCTTGTGATTCTTCTGTTTTTACGTTGTTTGTTGTGTTACGATTGCTACTTGGTTGTTTACCACTTTGCAAATAAACAGCTAAGACTACTGCTATAACACACATTACAACAATTGCTATGTACATTAACTTTCTTGAATTCATGTTTCTCCTTTCAAACGTTGTAATTCTATAAAAATTATACTTTAAATTAAGGAGAAAATCAAGGCTGATAGGCATATTAAATTTTAGTTCTTTTAATAGAAAAAACCATAAAAATAGTCATTAAGCATTTAACTTTAATACTTTTATGACTATTTTGCTTTTTTATAAGTTCTCTATCTCTGCTTCACTTAATCCTGTTATTTGGCTTATGTCTTTTATCTCCATTTTGCCTTTTAATTTTTTTGCAACTAATGCAATTCCCTGTCGTAATCCTTGTTGAATTCCCTGCTCAAGTCCAGCTTTTCTTTCCTTTCTTATTTCTCTATTAATTATTCTTGATGCATTTGTCATAATCTCTTCACTCCCTTCTATATTTCTTATTTTTTCTATAAACTCATGCATTATGTTTTTATCTTCTGTTTCGCTCAATTCATATGTTATCAATTTTTCTAATTGTAAGTTATCAAAAGCCTTTTTTGCTTTTTGCATATTTATTATATCTTCTATATTTTTATATAATTCTTCTTTATTTTTAGACTTTTCTATTAACATCGCTTTAGTTATTATTAAATTATCTGCTAATAATTGTTCTTTACTAAATTTATTTACATCTATCAAGGTATATTCCAACCAGTTTTCTGCATATCCTTCTACTTTTTCTTCTATATCATTTATTAATAGCCTCTTCCATTTTCTTTTACCAGTGTACAATACTACCGGGATTACCATTGGAATTCTATAACTTTTTTCTTTTAGTCTTTTTTTATCTATTGCAGACTCTATTATTGCATATTTGTAACGCATTATTCTATATGACATTTTATAATCCACACTTGATTGGTGTTCTATTAATATAAATACATTCTTATTTTTTATTTTATACACAACATCTGCTTCTACATTACTAAATTCTGACGTTCTAAATTCTTTTTCATATTTTTCTATATCATCTTCTACTAAATTTAAATGTAAAAAACTATTTATAAAATCAACAGTACTCTTTTTGTCAGATAACATTTCTTTAAACATTTTATCATGTTTCTGATTTATATAATATTTTTCTGTTTCTTCTCTTATAATGTTTTCATTTTTTCCCTTAAATTCTTTTGACTTTTGCTCTTCTTCTCTTAGAATTTCTTCACATTTCTTTAGCATTTTATCTATCTTTTCTTTATTCTTTAAATAAAATGCCCCTGTGTAGCACATAATATCTTTTCCATCTACTGTCTTTAAGCCAGATGGAACATACATTTTTTCTTCTTTCAATTATCTTCCTCCTAATTATACAATTATTTTACTTATTGGTCAATATTTTAAAGTAATATTACTTATTGATATTGTTTAAGAATTAATTTTTTTCGCTATAGCGAAATTTGAAATAATTTTTTAATGAAAACTTTTTGAAACAATTTATTTTCGAAATTTAATAAAATTATATTATGCTTTAAAATAAAAAGCAAGTAGAATCGTTCGACAAATTTCTAGCAATTTACTTCATCCTCTCCTATTAGTTCAGCAAATTTTTATTTAACAGATAATATGCAATCTTAGACCTAGTGCTTTAAAGTACAATTAATTTTTCTTTTTTCTGTATACATAAGTAAATTATGGAAATACTAGGAAAAAGGAAGGAATTTAGTATGAATAAAAAAATTATTATTGCTTTAATACTTATTATAATTGCAAGTATTGTAACTACTTTTGCTATTATAATTTATAATTTAAAATCCGTTCAAAATATTGGTTCTGCAAATGAAACTATTGAAAATTTTCAAACTACATCTCCATATACAACCGTTCCAACAAGCTATGATGAAGTGAAACTTTCTCCTAATGCGATTTTAACTTTTCTTAAACATTATGATGGATGTGGACACACTATAAAAGAAAAAGAAAATATAAGTACAGAGATGGCTAATATTACAAGAAATGAATTTTCCAAGCTTTATAGTGATTGGGAAATTAAAAATTTTTCAAATACTGATGTAGAGTTATATAAAGATTTTTCTGGAAATTGCGGTGAACATTTTTTAGTGAAATCAAGTTTGAATGGATTTGTTGAAATTGATAGAATAAAAGATGACGGAACCTATGAATTACATGAAACTACTGAAATTGCGATAAAATATTTATCGGATGATGATAGAAAAGAACTGGAAAATGGTGTAATTCTTTATGGCAAAGAAAATTTAAATTCGTATATAGAAAATTTTGAATAATTATATAATGAGTGAAAGATGTTAATTTATAAATCGAAACTGGAAGCTCGCCCTTTGAGGAGTCCGAAGGAGCTCCGACAAAGAGCGACATGTTGAGAGCTTATAAATTAACATCTTTCATTCGTTTATTTTTATCTATCAAAATTTTAAAATCGTGTTCTATTTATTAAAACACGATTTTTACTATTATTTTTCTATAACTTTCTTATCTGCAGTGCTCAATTCTTCTTTATTTACATATCCTTTTTGATAGAATTCTTTGAAATACATTATTAAAGCAAATATTGTTAACGCAAGTGCTACATAGTATATGTAAATGTCTATGTGGAATGCAAAATTAAAGTTATTTGTAATTAATGAAGCTACTATTGCCACATAGAACATTACTGTCGCAAGCTTTCCATACCATCTGCTTGATACTACAAGTTTTTTTCCATATAAGAAAGATGCTCCTGCTATCATTATTGTTTCTTTAATAAACACCACTATTAATATCCAATCTGGGATTATTCCTGCAAATAGCAATGCTATAAGTGTAGAAATTTGTGTTGCCTTATCTGCTAGTGGGTCTATCAATTTTCCAAAGTTAGTTATTAAATTAAATTTTCTTGCTATAAAACCATCTAGTATATCGGTAATTCCGGAAAGTGTTAAGAATACGAATGCTGCTACATACTGATTATTTACTATTGAGCCGAATATGAATGGTATTAATACGAATCTACACATTGTTAGAATATTTGGTACATGTTTAAACACTTTTTTACCTCCAACTTTTTTATTTTTAGATTATTGTATGTTGAATACTAATTTGTCTTGCTCCTTATCATATTCAACCAATACTTTTTTACCATTTGTTAGTTCAGATTTTAATATCATATCAGATAGTTCGTCTTCAACGTATCTTTGTATTGCACGTCTTAAAGGTCTTGCACCATATTTTAAATCTGTTCCTTTTGTTAATACATATTTTTTAGCCTCATCTGTAAGTATTAATTCTATGTTTCTGTCATTTAACACTTTTTGAGTATCAGATACCATCAAATCAACTATTTGTAAAAGTTGCTCGTTTGTTAATGAATCGAAGGCTACAATTTCATCTATTCTATTCAAAAATTCTGGTCTGAATAAATCTTTTAATGCGCCAAGCATTCTGTTTTTTGAAGCTTCTGAGGTTCCACCAAATCCAATTGAATTTGTATTTAAGTTTGAACCTGCATTTGATGTCATTATTATTATTGTATTTTCAAAACTTACTGTGTTTCCTTGTGCATCAGTCAATCTGCCATCATCTAGCACTTGCAATAATATATTAAATACATCATTATGCGCCTTTTCAATTTCGTCTAACAATATTATTGAATAAGGATTTCTCTTTACTCTTTCAGTTAGTTGACCTGCGTCATCATATCCTACATATCCTGGAGGTGCACCAATCAATTTCGCTGTTGAGTTGCTTTCCATGTATTCAGACATATCGAAACGGATTATAGATTTTTCACTTCCAAACATCTCATATGCTAATGCTTTTGCAAGTTCTGTTTTTCCAACACCTGTCGGCCCAACAAATATGAATGATGGTGGTCTTTTTGTACTCTTTAAGCCTACTCTATTTCTTCTTATTGCTCTTGAAACCGCCTCAACTGCCTCATTTTGACCTATAATTCTCTTATGCAAATTGTCTTCTAGATTCAACAATTTTTTTGTTTCTTCTTCTGTAATTTTGTTTACAGGAATCTTCGTCCAGCTTTCTATTACATTTGCAATGTCTTGTGTTGTTAAATCTTTAGGTTGCATTCTCTTTTTCAAATTATCAATTTGCTCTAGTAATGCGCACTCTTGTGTTTTAAGTTCTGCTGCTTTTTGATAATCTTCTGTAGAATCTGCTTGTGCAGCTTCTTCCTTTTTAGCTTGAACCTCTTTTAATTGATTATTCAACACTTCTAAGTCATATAAATCTTTATCATTTAAATTTATCTTTGAGCACGCTTCATCTAATATATCGATTGCCTTGTCTGGTAAAAATCTATCATGAATATATTTCTCAGACATATTTACAATCTGTCTAATTATATCATTCGAAATTCTTACATGATGATAGTCTTCGTAATACTGCTTAATTCCTTGCAATATTGAAATTGCATCTTCAACAGATGGCTCTTCTACTATTATTGGTTGGAATCTTCTCTCTAAAGCAGTATCTTTTTCAATATATTTTCTATATTCCTTTAGCGTAATAGTACCAATCATTTGTAGCTCGCCATTTGCAAGTGATGGTTTCAAAATATTTGCTGCATTCATTGAATGCTCTGCATCTCCGGCTTCTATAATGTTATGAATTTCATCAATTACTAAAATAATATTTCCATCGTTTCTACATTCATCTATTATAGCCTTCATTCTAGCCTCAAATTGGCCTCTAAACTGTGTTCCAGCAATTACAGCTGTCATGTCTAATAAATAAACTTCTTTGTTTAAAAGTTTCGCTGGTACACTTCCGCTTGCAATTCTAAGAGCTAAGCCTTGAGCAATAGCTGTTTTTCCAACACCTGGCTCACCAATTAAACATGGGTTATTTTTAGAACGTCTATTTAAAATTTGTATCATTCTTTCAATTTCTTTATCTCTTCCAATAACTCTATCAATTTGATTATTCTTAGCCTTAACTGTTAAATTGGTTCCATAAGTGTCTAATGCTTTTCTCTTTTTATTTGGTTTAGTTTTCTCTTTAACCTTTTGAGTTCCACCAGACGAATAATTTGATGACTCATCTCCATTTTGTTTTATTCCAAACAATCCAGAAAAAATCGAGCCAAGAGGAACTCCTTGAGCCCCCTCTATTTCACTTTCTCCATTAATCATTTCTGAAAGTTCATCTTCATCTATATCAGCCATGTTGTCTGATAAATTCTTAAACATTGTATCTAATTTATTAGATAAATCTTGTATATCTTTATCCGATAGATTAGCTTGTTTCGCCATTGTATCTATTGGATTTATTCCCTTCTTTTTAGCACATTCGTAACATAAACCTTCAACTTCAGCTTTTCCATCTGCGCCTTGTTTATTTATAAATATTACTGCTGTGTTTTTCTTACACATTGAACATAACATATATTAAAACTCCTATCTTCAATTTACTATCCAACAAGTATATAATACTATAAAATAGTCAAATAGTCAATAAATTGGAATTTGTTCACAAACAATTCAATTTCTCCATTTTCATCTGTTCTTAATATTTTACATTTTATTTTGTTAAGTCTTTCTATTGTTCCATCAGATGGATGCCCAAAGCTATTGTCTTTTCCAACTCCAATTAGTGCAATCTCTGGCATTACAGCCTTAATAAAATCTTCTGTTGATGAACTTTTAGAGCCGATGATGTGCTACTTTAAGAATATTAGCTTTCAATATTTTTGCATTATTTTTATATTTGGTTAATATTGCATTTTCTGCAATTTCTTCTATATCTCCAGTCAACATTATTGAAAAACTTTTGTATTCTAACTTGCAAACAAGCGAATTATTGTTTAAAACATTTTCATTAATCTTATTTTTTGAGTCTGGCCATAAAACTTTTAGATTTATATCTTTTTCTATATTTATCACATCTCCAGCTTCTACAACAATAACTTTAATTTTCTTTTCTTGTGCTAATTTAATAAATTTTTTATAATTATTAGAGTTTTCAAATTGTCTTGCAATTATTGCTTTTTTCACTTTCAACTCTTGCATAACAGTCAATATTCCACCAACATGGTCTTCATCAAAATGTGATATAATTACATAATTCAATGTTTTTATTCTTCTATCTAGCAAATATGGTACTAAAATCTTTTCGCCTATATCATAATCTGGATCCTTACTTCCACCGCCATCAATTAAAATATTTTTTCCATTCACAGTTTTTACAAGCATGCTATCTCCTTGTCCTACGTCTATAAAATAGATTTTTAGTTTTCCATCAATATTTATAAAAGTGCAAACCTGCATAACAATAAATATTATTAAAGTAACCATAGTCAAAATTTTAGTAATCTTCTTTTTGTTATATATTAATGTGGCAATTATTGCATAAGTTAAAAACACTACTATGAACCATGGAGTTTTTACAGTATAATTTCCAAATGGAATTTTAGAAATTAATTCTATTATCTTTATTAGAATTTTTAAAATAATTTGCAATGGAAATGATATTAATTTTGACACAGGAAAACAAACTGTTGAAATAATTACTGTGAACATGCCTAATATTATGCATATTCCAAGTAATGGACCAGCTAACAAATTTGATATTATTGAGTTTATTGGAATTGTGTTGAATTCATAGATTGTAATTGGAAGAATTAAAATGTTTGCACTCAAAGTGAGCATCGCACTCTCATACAAATACTTTTTTACTTTATTATTAAATTGTTTTTGGGTGAATTTAGAATAAAAAATTATTATGCTTAAAGTTGCAAGATATGACAGCTGTAATCCAACATCAAAAATTGCAAATGGATTATTTAATAATGTTAATAACAAAGCAATTGAAATTGTTGTATATGTATCTTGTTTTCTGTAAATTAAAGTTGCAAATATTGCTATAATAGTTGATATTCCAGCTCTTACAACCGATGGGCTCATGTTAACAATAACCATAAAAATTAAGATAAATATTATAGATAAAATTTTTCTTCTTCGTATTCCAAATGCCTTTTTGCTTAAAACAGTATTTATTCCTAACACTAGATAAGATAAATGAGCTCCAGATACTGCTAACATGTGCGATAAATTACATTCTCTAAAATCTTCTTTTATCTCACTTTCTATATCAGACGTGTCTCCTAATAAAATTCCCTGTTCGATTTCAGCTTCTTGCTCTGGTAATAATTTCTTCAAATTTTGTTTAAAAATTAGCGATAATTTATTTATTATTGTAAATATTGAATTGATTTTTTTTGTTTTTACCAGCTTTACTTCTCCATCTACCATTAAAGAACCACATATCTTTTTAGTCTTTAAATATTTCATATAATCATAGCCTTTATAATTTCTTTTCTCTGTTGGCTTCTTATACGTTCCTGTAACAGATATTTTATTGCCGTATTCTAATTTTAAAACATTTTCTTTTTTATCTATATAGACTGTTAATTTTAATTTATTTTCTAGTTTAATATTAACAGAATACTTATAATCAGTCTCCTTTATTTGACTGCACACAGTTCCAGTTATTGCAATGTTTTCATCAGCTAATTTATACATTTTATTGTATTTATTATTTAAATTATTGGTCTGCTGACAAGACAATAAGCATGGTACAATACATATTGCAATAATTACAATTTTTTTCTTTTTTATTATTTTCCAAAATATAATTCCAGTAATTCCTGTAAGTAAAATAAAGAGTATACTTTGCTTAAAGTATACCCCTATAATTATTCCTAATATGTATGATATAGTAACAATTAAAAGTGGTCTTTTCACTAACATTCTCCTTTTTAATTGCCCTATATTATTTGTAAAACTCTATATTATTACGTCGTGCTCTTATTAGATTAACCTTCTAGCTGTAGCATATCTCGTGTTATAGCTTCCTGTTAATAAGTTCGATATTTTTACACAATATCCACTTCCAGAAGACGCATGTATAAATTCACCATTTCCAATATATATTCCACAATGTCCTATGCCATCCATTGTTTCATAATCTAAGAAAAATACCAAGTCCCCAACTTGTAAATCTTCTTTTGCAACATATGTTCCAACTTTAGATTGCGCTATTGCAGAATGGCTTAATGTATATCCAAATTTCTTGTATACATACATTGTAAATCCAGAACAGTCAAAAGATTTATCCCCCGAACCTCCATAAACATATGGACATCCTAAATATTGTTTTGCATATTCTGCAATCTCTTGTCCCTTTGAAGTTTCTTTTGTTGTAGTTTCAGTAGTTACACTTGAAACAGTTGTAGCGCTTTCTCTATTAGCGCTACTTCTATTTGTTTCTTCTGTTTTTTTATCTGACAATAGTTCTTTATAAATATATCCACTGTAATCTTTATATGTAACTTTGTACCAATCTCCTGATTCTCCAACAACTGTAACATCAGTGTTTCTAATTAAAGTTGTTACAATTTCGGCACTTGTTGAAGCTTCTTTTCTAACATATACTGACGAAGCATTAATGTATTTTGTTGTTTTAGTATAATTTGTATCTGATGAAGTTGTATCGTCATTATTATCCGTATTAATTTTGGTGTCAGTTTGTTTCTCACCCTTGTCATCATTATTGCTAGTATCTGTGGTGTTATTATCTGTACTTGAGCCAGTATTTTTATCTTCTGAACTCGTAACTTGTCCCACACTTGAATCTTTTACTATCCATCCAGCAATTTCGTTTGTTTCTATAAATATCCAGTTATTTGCTGTTGTAATAACAGTAACTTCATCTCCAGCTTTTGCCGTTCCAAGATTATTCGCATTTATTAATGGTAATATTTTTATTGTAACATCTTTTTCAAGTTTTAAAGTAGAATTTGGTGTTACAGTGTTTGATGTGGTTTGACTTGAAGTCGTTTCATTGTTTTTATTTTCTGTTGAATTTGCACCAGAATTATTTTTGTTATTATCGGTTGGTGTCGTATTGTTTGTTTCTGTTGATGTTTTGTCAACTTTTACATAGTCTTTACTAACATAGCCTTCATTTTCTCCAACCTTAACTTTATACCAATTTCCTTCTTCTGATATGATTTCCAAATCATCGTCCATGTTAAGTAACTTTACCACTGACGAATCAGTTGAAGCCTTGCTTCTTAAATTCAAAGTTTCTGTTGTTACTTTTCCTGTAGCTGCCTGTACCTTAGTTGTGAATACTATCATTGATATTGCTATTATTATGCTTGATATTGTTGTTTTTTTCATATTTATTAGCTTTCCTTTCGTAAGTTATAAATCTGATTAGTTCATCCTCTGTTTCTTTAGTATTTACGCTTAAAGTATATACTTAAATCAGTCAAAAGTCAATTTAATTTGGCAATTTTTCATATATATGTTGGTAAATGTTCTTTAATGATAATCCGTTTGTAATAAAATAAAAAACACCCACAGTAAAAAAGATAATAATTTTCTTTTTATTCTGTAGGTATCTATTTAATAAGCTATATATTATTCATAGATTATTCAATTATATCAGAAACAACTCCTGATCCAACTGTTCTTCCACCTTCACGAATAGCGAAGTTTAATCCGTTTTCGATAGCGATTGGAGTAATAAGTTCGATTGTCATGTTTACGTGATCTCCTGGCATAACCATTTCTGTTCCAGCTTCTAGTTCGATAACACCTGTAACGTCTGTTGTTCTAAAGTAGAATTGTGGTCTGTATCCATTGAAGAATGCAGTATGACGTCCACCTTCGTCTTTAGTTAAAACGTATACTTGTGCTTTGAATTTTGTATGTGGATGTATAGATCCTGGTTTTGCAAGAACTTGTCCTCTTTCAACATCTGTTCTTTGAACACCTCTTAATAATGCTCCGATGTTGTCTCCAGCTTCAGCTTGGTCAAGTGTTTTCTTGAACATTTCAACACCTGTAACGATAGTTTTTGTAGAAGGTTTAATTCCAACGATTTCAACTTCGTCTTGAACTTTAACTTGTCCTCTTTCAACTCTACCAGTAACAACTGTTCCACGACCTGTTATTGTCATAACATCTTCGATAGGCATTAAGAATGGCTTATCTATTGGTCTTGCTGGTGTTGGGATATAAGTATCAACTGCGTCCATTAATTCTTTAATGCATTGATATTCTGGTGCATTTGGATCTGTTGATGTACTTTCTAGTACTTTTAATGAAGATCCTTTTATAACTGGAATTTCGTCTCCTGGGAAACCATATTCTGATAATAGGTCTCTAACTTCCATTTCAACTAATTCTAATAATTCTGGATCATCAACCATATCACATTTGTTTAGGTAAACAACGATGTATTTAACACCAACTTGTCTAGCTAGTAATATATGCTCTCTTGTTTGAGGCATTGGTCCATCAGCTGCAGAAACAACTAATATAGCACCATCCATTTGAGCAGCACCAGTGATCATGTTCTTTACGTAGTCTGCGTGTCCTGGGCAGTCAACGTGAGCATAGTGTCTGTTTGCTGTTTCATATTCAACGTGAGCAGTATTAATTGTAATACCTCTTGCTCTTTCTTCTGGAGCACCATCGATTTGATCGTATGCTTCGTATTTAGCTTGTCCTAATAAGCTTAAGTATTTTGTAATAGCTGCTGTTGTAGTAGTTTTACCGTGGTCAACGTGACCAATTGTACCAATGTTTACGTGTGGCTTTGTTCTTACAAATTTTTCCTTTGCCATTTAATTTTCCTCCTTTTTAGTTAGTCTTGAGTCTTGCTCATGACTATTTATATTTAAAATTAATATCTTATTTCACACCTGCATTTTACTATATTTTCAAGTAAAATGCAAGTGTTATTTTTGTTTTCACAATATATACATATTTGTATATTATTCTGCTTTCTTAGATCTAGAAGCAACTATTTGCTCTAATACAGACTTTGGAACTTCTTCGTAATGGCTTGGTTCCATTGAATATGTTCCTCTACCTTGTGTCTTAGAACGTAAGTCTGTTGCATAACCAAACATTTCTGAAAGTGGAATAAATCCTCTTATTATTTGGTTACCGTTTCTAGCTTCCATTCCTTCCATTCTACCACGTCTAGAGTTAATGTCTCCAATAACATCTCCCATGTATTCTTCAGGAACAGTTACTTCAACCTTCATTATAGGCTCTAATATAACAGATTTTGCTTGCTTACATCCTTCTTTGAAAGCCATAGATGCAGCAATCTTGAATGCCATTTCAGATGAGTCAACTTCATGGTAAGAACCATCAACTAATGTTGCTTTGAAGTCTATAACTGGGTATCCAGCTAATATACCACTCATTGCAGATTCTCTTAATCCATCTTCGATTGGTTTGATATATTCCTTTGGAACAGCTCCACCAACGATTTTGCTCTCGAATTGAACTCCAGAACCTGGCTCTAATGGTTCCATTTCGAACCATACATCACCATATTGTCCGTGTCCACCAGATTGACGAACAAACTTACCTTGAACTTTAACCTTATTTCTGATTGTTTCCTTGTAAGAAACTTGTGGCTTACCAACTGTACATTCAACTTTGAACTCTCTCTTTAATCTGTCTACGATGATATCTAGGTGAAGCTCACCCATACCAGCGATGATTGTTTGTCCAGATTCTTGGTCTGTCCATGTTTTGAATGTTGGATCTTCTTCAGCAAGTTTTGCTAAAGCTATTCCCATTTTTTCTCCATTAGCCTTGTCTTTTGGCTCGATAGCTATATCGATAACTGGCTCTGGGAATTCCATTGATTCAAGTATAATTGGGTGATCTGGATCACATAATGTATCACCTGTTGATACATCTTTTAATCCAACTGCTGCTGCAATATCTCCTGCATAAACTTTTTCAATATCTTGTCTATGATTTGCATGCATTAATAGGATTCTTCCTATTCTATCTTTCTTATCCTTTGTAGCATTTAAAATAGTAGTTCCTGTTGTACATGTTCCAGAGTAAACTCTAAAGAAGCATAGTTTTCCAACATATGGATCTGTCATTATTTTGAATGCTAATGCTGCAAATGGAGCATTGTCATCAGTCTTACTTTCAACTTCGTTTCCATCTTCGTCAACACCTTTGATGTTTGGAATATCAAGTGGTGATGGTAAGTAGTCAACGATTGCATTTAATAATTCTTGAACACCCTTGTTCTTGTATGATGAACCACATGTCATAAGAATTAGAGCGTTTGATATAGTTCCTTTTCTTAATCCTGATTTGATTTCAGCTTCAGATAGTTCCTCACCATCTAAATATTTCATCATTAATTCATCATCTTGTTCTGCTGCTGCTTCAATCATTTCTTGTCTATATTTTTCAGCATCTGCTTTCATATCTTCAGGAATATCACATTCTTCAATGTCTTTTCCTAAATCGTCTTTATGAATAAATGCTCTCATTTTTATTAAATCAATAATTCCTTTGAAATTGTCTTCTGCACCTATAGGCAATTGGATTGGAACTGGATGAGCTCCTAATCTTTCTTTTATTTGGTTTATACAACCATAGAAATCAGCACCAGTAATATCCATTTTGTTTACATATACCATTCTTGGTACCATGTATTTATCAGCTTGTCTCCAAACTGTTTCAGATTGTGGTTGAACTCCACCTTTTGCAGCAAGTACTAGAACAGCACCGTCAAGAACTCTTAAAGATCTCTCAACCTCAACTGTAAAGTCAACGTGTCCTGGGGTATCGATAATGTTTATTCTATTACCTAACCAGTGGCAAGTTGTAGCAGCTGATGTAATTGTAATACCTCTTTCTTGCTCTTGGGCCATCCAGTCCATAGTAGCAGCACCATCATGAACCTCACCTATTTTGTGTGTTCTTCCTGTGTAGAAAAGTATTCTCTCTGTTGTTGTTGTCTTTCCTGCATCAATGTGAGCCATTATTCCTATATTTCTTGTTTTCTCTAAAGGAAATTCTCTTCCGTCTCCGGCCATATTTTTTCTTCCTTTCTAAATAATTTTTTCTTTTAATATACATGTAAAATTTCAACTAGAAGCAAGTATAACAAGGCAACCGAATCAAAAATAACGGAGGCGTACGTGGTGTACGTCGAGTATATTTTTAGATGAAGGTTAACGAAGTTAGACGACGCTTATAGTTTAAATTTTTAAAATTTGTAGTGAGCAAAAGCTTTATTAGCTTCAGCCATCTTATGCATATCTTCTTTCTTCTTGAAAGCTCCACCGTTTCCAGCTACAGCATCCATTATTTCTCCAGCTAATTTTTCAGACATAGTTTTTTCATGTCTCTTTCTAGCATATGAAACTAACCATCTAAGTCCTAATGTTTGTCTTCTTTCTGGTCTAATCTCTAATGGTACTTGGTATGTAGCACCACCAATTCTTCTAGCTTTAACTTCTAGAACTGGCATTACGTTATTTAGTGCTGCTTCAAATACTTCTAGTGGATCTTTTTGCTCTTTTTCTTTTATGATATCGAATGCATCATAAACGATAGTTTGAGCAACTGTCTTTTTACCATCTAACATAACGTTGTTTATTAACTTTGTAACAACTTTGCTATTGTATATTGGATCTGGTAAAACATCTCTTTTTGCTATAAATCCTTTTCTTGGCACTTTTCTTCCCTCCTTATAAAATTGATACTATTTTCTCTTACCTAGTATCTTCGGTACTCTAAAAAGTTTAATACTAAGCCTTCGGCTTTTCTTCTTAAAACATTTCTAGTTTAGTGCTATATATCTATGCTAAATTTAAGAACCTTAAATTAGTAAGTTATATGCACCTTCTAAGTATTTTGAATTTTTATTTTTTAGGGCGTTTTGCTCCATACTTAGATCTTCCTTGCATTCTGTCTTTAACACCTGCTGTATCTAATGTTCCTCTAATAATATGATATCTAACACCTGGAAGGTCTTTTACTCTTCCTCCTCTTATTAAAACAACACTATGTTCTTGTAAGTTATGTC
>ERZ827450.1103-NODE-1103-length-31450-cov-3.405574_pt1 | contig 31450 bp, 27 predicted proteins | sample MGYA00519773_ERZ827450 | MGnify/ENA primary metagenome ERZ827450 (study PRJEB31778, sample SAMEA3449306) | human gut metagenome | biome: human gut; feature: human-associated habitat; material: faeces | place: United Kingdom | collected 2010/2012 ...
TGATGCATCCCCGCGCCGAGACGGCACTTGGTACTCAGCAGCTCATTCCACATTCTGCTCCTCCTCCGCAAACCTCGTTGTCCACGCTGTTCTTTCCGGCTGAAAAAAGAGTTTGCCTGCCCTTCCGTCCGCCGTCTAGATACAGTATACGGCAAAAAAACGCCTTTGCAAAGAGCGTTCGGGCAAATTTTCCCTTGTGTTCTCTGCTGTCAAAAAACTTTCTAAAATTTTGTGCAGTTTCGACATCGTTTTTCTTTTTAAGTACGACTTCTTGGAGAAACTTTCTATAATAAATATTCTTTTAAAGGCTCTCCCTCCGGGAGAGCTGTCGCGTCAGCGACTGAGAGGTCTTGCCGAGCGAGTGCTCTATAGGAGAGGTTACTCCTCCATCGCCTTCACTTCATTCAAGAAAGCCTCGATCTTATCCAGCTGATTCTCCGCCACGGCGCGGCCGGTATCGTAGACCCGGCGCAGCTGGGCGGGGTCGCGCTCCATAGCGCCGATCTCCAGCGGGATGGGCGGGCGGATGACGAACGCCTTGCCGGTCTGCTCCAGCATGGCGGCAGCGTCCTCGGCGGTGAAAACGTCTCCGTTTCCGATCACGGGAATTGACACCGCCTCCTTTACCTGCCGGATGCTTTCCCAGTCCGCGGAGGGAGCGTACATCTGCTCGCGGGTCCTGCCGTGAACGGCGATAGCGTCGGCTCCCGCGTTTTCACAGATCTTCGCCACTTCCACGGCGTTGACTGTGCGGGTGTCCCAGCCCTTCCGAATCTTCACCGTTACCGGTACGGGTACGGCTTTTTTTACCGCTTCCACAATCCGGCCGCACAGCGCCGGTTTTTTCATCAGGGCGCTGCCGCAGCCGTTGGATGTGATCTTCGGTGCGGGACAGCCCATATTCAGATCGATGATTTCAGGCTGGTACTCCAAAGCAAGGACGGCGGCCTCCGCCATGGTCTGGGGGTCGTCGCCGAACAGCTGGATAGCCGCCGGCCGTTCCTGAGAGGAAAGCTCCATCAGTTCTCTGGACTTTTTGTCGCCATAGGTCAGCGCCTTGGCGCTGACCATCTCGCTGATCACGTAAGCGGCGCCGAAGGACGCGCAGATTTCCCGAAAGGCCCTGTCCGCTGTTCCCGCCATTGGGGCCAGCACGGCGGGGCCTTTTATTGTCACGCTTCCGATTTGTACCATAAGAAAACTCCTTTCAAGGCCGGGACGGCTTAAGCCGCCCGGTGCTGAAGACAGCCCTGTCCGCCGGCGGAGCGAAAGGGGAAAGCCCAGAAAGGGCTCCGGGCTTTAGCTTCTGGCGCTTAGACAGCGAGGCGGAGCGTTTGCCGCTTGCCTGGATTTGGCGGAAGGCGTCCCTTGAACCATTCGCAGCCCTGAAGCGCGCTGCCGGCGTTTTCCCCTTGTACTGGGGAAGGACCGCTTTCAAGAGGGCAATGCTTCATTTTTACCAGATGCGAATTTTATAGATACGATGAAATAGACATGAGCGCCCTGACAAGGCCGCCCTATTAGTATAGCATATCCAAGGCTTTTTTTCAGCCTGTTTGCCGGAAAATCAGTGAAATCCGCTGGTTCCTTTAAATTCTGAAAAATTCACATTTATGCCTTTATGTTCCAGGGGATTTGGTGATATAATATACTAGGCGTTTTCTGGACGCTGAGAAATCACTCCCTTGGAGGAAGCTATGAAATTATTGATTCTGGATGGCAACAGCATTTTGAACCGGGCGTTTTACGGCATCAAGGTGCTGACCACCAAAGAAGGATTATATACCAACGGTATTTACGGTTTTTTGACCATGCTGCAAAGACTGCGGGATGAGGTGGACCCCAACGCGGTGGCTGTGGCCTTTGACCGGAAGGAGCCAACCTTCCGCCATAAAGCCTATGGCGGCTACAAGGCCAACCGCCACGGAATGCCCCCTGAGCTTGCCCAGCAGCTGCCCATCCTGAAAGAGCTGCTGACGGCTTTAGGCTACCGGCTGGTGGAATGTCCAGGCTTTGAGGCGGACGATATTTTGGGAACCCTGGCCGCCCAGGCGGAAAGAACAGGGAATGACTGCGTCATCGCCACCGGAGACAGGGACAGCCTTCAGCTGGTGTCCCCCGCTGTGACGGTGCGGCTGGCGGCTACCAAAATGGGCCGGCCCGAGGTCACCCTGTACGACGAGGCCAAAATCATGGAGGTCTACGGCGTGACCCCGAAGGAGCTTATTGAGATCAAGGCGATCCAGGGGGATTCCTCCGACTGTATCCCCGGGGTAAAGGGGATCGGGCAGAAGGGCGCGGCGGAGCTGATCCAAAGGTACCACAGCGTCCAGTATCTGTACGACCATATCGACGAACTGGAGATCAAAGAGGGCCTGAGAACCAAGCTGAAAGCGGGGGAGGAAAGCGCCCGGCTCAGCCGGATGCTGGGAACCATCCGCACCGATGCCCCGGTGGATCTCAATTTGGAGGATTACCGGCTGGGGGAGGGCGACCGGAAGGAAGCTCTGCGGCTGATGGCCAAGCTGGAGTTTTTCTCTCTGATCGATAAAATGGGCCTGCGCCGGGAGGGTGACGAGCCTGTGGAGGAGGCCCGGGCCGGCGGGGAACTGACGGTAACGGAAGAATCGCCGGAGGCCTTTTTAAAAGCCGCCGAAGAAGAGCCGGAGGTCTGCCTCGCCCTTGCCTATGGCGAAGAAGGTGAGATTACTCAATGCGCCTTTTTGAAAAGCGATACCGTCCATCTGGTGACGGAGGGCGCGGGGAAAGCGGTTATGGGGCTTTGCAGCCTGGAAGGTATGAGCTTGTGCGTACACAATTCCAAGCCGCTGTTCGCATGGCTGGATCGGATGGGCGGGAAGGCCCGGGTCAGCTATGACGCTATGCTGGCGGCCTATCTGCTGAATCCCAACGCCTCTGACTATTCCTTGAAGCGGCTTCAAGAGGAGGCGGGAACCGCCGCCCCGAAGCTGGAAAACGAAACCGCCTGGCAGGCGGCGGTGCTGCCACGGGTAAAAAATTGGCAGGCGGCCAGCCTGCTGGCCAACGGCCAGCAGAAGCTGCTGGAGGAAATGGAGATTCCTCTGGCTCAGGTGCTGGCCCGCATGGAGAATATCGGCTTTTTGGTGGATGGCGAAAGCATCCGGGTGTACGGAGAGCGTTTGGAAACGGAAATCGAGGCCTTGCAAAAGCAGATTTATGAGGAAGTTGGCTACGAGTTCAATATCAATTCTCCCAAGCAGCTTGGGGATGCCCTGTTCGTCAAGCTGGGGCTGCCCTCGGGGAAAAAGACAAAAACCGGCTATTCCACCAACGCGGAAATCCTGGAAAAGCTTCGCTACGACCATCCTGCGGTAGAGCTGGTGCTCCATTACCGCACATTGACCAAGCTGAAATCCACCTACTGCGAGGGGATGCTCAAGGTCATCGGCCCGGATGGAAGGATTCATTCGAATTTTAACCAAACGGAGACGAGAACCGGCCGCATCAGCTCCACCGAGCCCAATTTGCAGAATATCCCTGTCCGCACCGAGCTGGGCCGGGAGCTGCGGAAATTTTTCCTGGCCAAGGAGGGCTGGGTGCTGGTGGACGCGGATTACTCCCAGATCGAGCTGCGGGTGCTGGCCCATATCGCCCATGACGAGAATATGATCAAGGCCTTTCAGGACAAGGAGGATATCCACACCATCACCGCCTCCCAGGTGTTCGGAATGCCCCCGGAGATGGTGACGCCCCTGATGAGAAGCCGGGCCAAGGCGGTGAACTTCGGCATTGTTTACGGCATCGGCGCGTTTTCTCTGTCCAAGGATATCAACGTTTCCAGGAAAGAGGCTCAGCGGTATATCGACGATTACCTTACCCTGTATTCCGGTGTGGACCGGTATATGAAGGAAGTGGTGGAAAAGGCTAAGGAGGACGGCTATGTGGAAACCCTGTTCCACCGCCGCCGCTACCTGCCGGAGCTGACTGCCTCCAATTTCAATCTGCGGGCCTTCGGAGAGCGGGTAGCCCGAAATATGCCCATCCAGGGCACCGCCGCGGATATTATCAAAATCGCTATGGTCCGGGTGGACCGGCGGCTGAAGCGGGAAAATATGAGAGCCCGGCTGATTTTGCAGGTTCACGACGAGCTGATCGTGGAGGCGCCGGAGGATGAGGCGGAGCAGGCAGCCCGGATTCTCACCGAGGAGATGGAGGGGGCGGTCTCCCTGACCGTGCCTATGGTAGCGGAGGCCAGCGTTGGAAAAACCTGGTATGACGCCAAGGGCTGATAAAATAACGGCGGGCGGAAGGCCCGCTGAATACATAGAGGGATCACTATTATCATGAAGATCGTATTTGTCTGTACGGCCAACATTTGCCGAAGCCCGATGGCGGAGGGGATGTTCCGGAAAATGATTGAGGAAAACGGGCTGGAGGAGTCCGTGTTTTGCTTAAGCTTCGGACTGGCCGCCAAAGAAGGAAAGCGGCCTCCGGAAAACGCGGTGGCTGTCTGCCGGGAAATCGGCGTGGATATCAGCGGCCATAAGGCGAGAAACCTGTCCAGCCTGAAGGATCTGGATATTTTCGACGCCTTCGTGGTCATGACGGAGACTCAAGCCTATGTGCTGAAGCAGGCCGGCGTGCCGGAGGATAAGCTTTATTTATTAGGAGAGGAAGAAATCAAAGACCCTTACGGAACGGATCTGGATGAATTCCGGCAGTGCCGGGATCAGATTTGGCGGCAGCTTCAGGTGCTGTTCCAAAGGCTTTGCAGGTTTATCCGGAAATGAGTGTTAAAATCATCATTGAGACCCTGGCGGAGAGGCACCTGGCCCAGGCGGCTCAGCTGGAAAGGGAATGCTTTTCCGATCCGTGGTCTCTGGAAGGGCTGCGGGCGGAGCTAACCAATCCCAACGCCCGGTTCCTGGCGGCGGTGTCTGGAGAAGCCATGGCGGGCTACCTGGGCCTTCACGCTGTCTGCGGTGAGGGCTACATCGCCAATCTTGCGGTGGCCCCGGCCTTTCGCCGGCAAGGGGTAGCCCGGGCTTTGCTGAGGGCCGGGGCGGAAATCGCGGAGAAGGAGAAGCTGGAGTTTCTCTCCTTAGAGGTGCGGACAAGCAACCTGCCGGCCAGAAGGCTTTACGAGTCGGAGGGGTACGTTCATATCGGCGCGCGTCCCGGCTTTTATACGAACCCCAGGGAGGACGGGGAGATCTATACCAAACGGTTTGGAGGATCGTTATGAGAATATTGGCTATTGAAAGCTCCTGCGACGAGACCGCCGCCGCGGTGGTGGAGGACGGAAGAAATGTCCTTTCCAGTGTGGTGGCCTCCCAGGTGGAGGAGCATAAGCTGTACGGCGGCGTGGTGCCGGAGATCGCTTCCCGCAGGCACGCCGAAGCGATTGTGGGAGTGGTTCAGGAGGCCCTGGATCAAGCGCGCCTTACGCTAGGAGAGGTGGAGGCCGTGGCGGTGACCCATGCCCCAGGGCTGATCGGCGCCCTGCTGGTGGGGGTGAATTTCGCCAAGGGGCTGTCTATGGCGGCAGGCCTGCCCTTGATTCCGGTACACCATTTGCGTTCCCACATCGCCGCTAATTATCTGGCGCATCCGGAATTAAAGCCTCCCTTTCTTTGTCTGGTGGTGTCCGGCGGCCACAGCCACATTGTAGAGGTGGCGGATTACACTAAAATGCGGATTATTGGCAGAACCCGGGACGATGCTGCGGGAGAGGCCTTTGATAAGGCGGCCCGGGCTATGGGGATGCCCTATCCCGGCGGGATTCATTTGGACCGGATCGCGGAGGAGGGCGGAGACAGCGCCTTCGCGTTCCCCAGGCCCAGAGTGGACGGGGCGGAATACGACTTCAGCTTTTCCGGCCTGAAAACCGCGGTGATTAACCAGATTCACAACGCGTCCCAAAAGGGCGTGGAACTGCCGGTGGCCGATCTGGCGGCCTCCTTCCGAAAAGCTGTTGTGGACTGTCTGGTGCAGAATTTTCAAAAAGCGGCTGAGGATTTTCACTGCACGACCCTGGTGACCGCAGGAGGGGTTTCCGCCAATTCCTTGCTGCGGAGCCGTCTGGAGGCTCTGTGCGGGGAGAGGGGCTGGAAGCTTTATATGCCGCCCAAGGAGCTGTGCGGAGACAACGCCGCCATGGTGGGAGCCCAGGGCTTTTACGAGTGGAAAGCGGGAAACCGAGCAGGATTAAATTTAAACGCCTGCGCTACAATGTCCATTGAGGGTTGATTTTTCTTTTAACGAGGCGATTTTTGCAGGAATTTTTGTAAGAGGCTTCAAAAAACGCACTGGATTTTGACAAGAAATTCACAGATTAGTCATTGATAAATTTCTGGTAATCGTGTATAATAGTACCAAATTATGTGGAACCATAAGTGTAAGAACATTCCACGTGCCCATTGGGGCGGAAAGGGGAAACAATTATGACAACAAACAAGTCTGTTCTTGCTTGGATTGACGAGATGAAAGAGCTCGTGCAGCCCGACAAGCTGGTATGGATTGACGGTTCCGAGGAGCAGCTGGAGGCCCTGCGTGCCGAAGCTTGTTCCACTGGCGAAATGCATAAGCTGAATCAGGAGAAGCTGCCTGGCTGCTATCTGCACCGCACCGCTGTTAACGACGTGGCCCGTGTAGAGGACCGCACCATGATCTGCTCCAAAAAGGAAGAGGATGCGGGCCCCACCAACCACTGGATGGATCCTGAAAAGGCTTATAAAATGCTGTATGACATTGCCCGCGGCAGCTACAAGGGCCGCACTATGTATGTCATTCCTTATTCCATGGGTCCGGTAGGTTCTCCTCTGGCCAAAATCGGCGTGGAGCTCACCGATTCTATTTACGTTGTGCTGAACATGGCCATCATGACCAGAGTGGGACAAAAGGTTTGGGATACCCTGGGCGACAGCACCGATTGGGTTAAGGGCCTCCACTGCAAATGCGACATTAACGCTGAGAAGAGATATATCATGCACTTCCCGGAGGACAACACTATTATCTCTGTAAACTCCGGCTACGGCGGAAACGTTCTGCTGGGCAAAAAGTGCTTCGCTCTCCGTATCGCCTCTTACCTGGGCAAAAACGAGGGTTGGATGGCCGAGCATATGCTGATCCTGGGCATCGAGAATCCCAAGGGCGAGAAGAAGTATGTGGCCGCCGCCTTCCCGTCCGCCTGCGGCAAGACCAACCTGGCCATGCTGATTCCGCCGGAGGGCTATAAGAAGAAGGGCTACAAGGTTTGGACCGTTGGCGATGATATCGCTTGGATGCGCAAGGGCCCCGACGGCCGCCTGTGGGCCATCAACCCGGAGAACGGCTTCTTCGGCGTTGCCCCCGGCACTAACATGAAGTCCAATCCCAACGCTTTGATTTCCACCCAGAAGGGCACCATCTTTACCAACGTGGTGCAGAATCTGGATGACAATACCGTTTGGTGGGAGGGCCTGGATAAGAATCCGCCTGAGCACGCTCTCAACTGGAAGGGCGAGCCCTGGAACGGCAAGACCTCTGAGGAAAAGGGCGCCCATCCCAACAGCCGTTTCACCGCTCCCGCGAAGAACTGCCCCTGTATCAGCGATGAGTTCGATTCCACCAGCGGCGTTCCGATTTCCGCCATCATCTTTGGCGGCCGCCGCGCTCAGACCACTCCTCTGGTATATCAGTCCCGTGACTGGGCCAACGGCGTGTTCGTAGGCTCTATTATGGCCTCTGAGACCACCGCCGCCGCTGCCGGCGCCGTAGGCGTTGTCCGCCGTGACCCGATGGCTATGCTGCCCTTCTGCGGCTACCATATGGGCGACTATTTCAAGCACTGGTTTGAAATGGGCGACGTGCTGGGCGATAAGGCTCCTAAGATCTTCAATGTAAACTGGTTCCGTCTCGACGAGGAAGGCCACTTCATTTGGCCCGGCTTCGGCGACAACTTCCGTGTGCTGGAGTGGATCATCAAGAGATGCGAGGGCGAAGTGGACGCGCAGGAAACCGCCATTGGTTACGTTCCTTATGCCGAGGATATCAACCTGGAGGGCCTGGACTTCAGCCTCGAAACCCTGAAGAGCATTCTTTATGTGGATAATGAGCAGTGGAAGAAGGAAGCCGAGGGCATCACCGAGTTCTACAAGAAGTTCGGCGATAAGCTGCCGGCTCAGCTGGCAGCCCAGTTGGATTCCCTGAAAGCCAGACTGGACAAATAAGCTGTCCCTTTTCATTCAAGAAATGTAGGAAAGCGCGGATCATAGCGATCCGCGCTTTTTTATTATTCTTAAACCTGTAGGATACAGCGCGAAGCGGTGTATCCTAAAAAACTGACCGCTGGCGGGTGGATTAGAAGCTTAAGCGAAAGCAGCACCTTTCCAGTACTATGGCGATGGCCCCAGGGATCACCGCCGCTCATGGGTAGGTTTTGTCCCGGCGATTCCTTTTCCCGGGGGTTGCCTGCCTTTTTATTATTGTTAAAGTTCTTCGAAAATAAAAAGAAACAGCAGAAAAACGTATGTCTAGCGCTTCTGCTGTAAATTCAATTACAATATTAATTTCTGTCTTGGGCGTATAGAAGAATGGGTGCTACCGCAGGAGAAAAGGCAAAAGAGCAATGAAAGCCCCCGCCGCCATAAAACAAATACCGCCGAATTTGGTGCTGATGCGGTAAAGGCCGGAGGGCTCGTCGGCGCGGTAGGATTTCCACTGTTCGGTAAGGCGCCAGAAGGTCTCCGGCCTGCAAAAAAGAAAAACGCCAAGGGCCAGTATCAAAACGCCTGCGATAACGGCCCAGACAGCCTGAGGCTCCATAGAGCTTTCCCCCTAAAATAAGTTTCAAGATACTGCGCAAGGAAAAATAAAAACTACCGCTGAAAAGCCTTTTAAAGGCATAGCGCATAAATTCGCGCTTTAGATGGTTTTCATAAGAAAAGAGCAAGGAAAAGAGATGAAGAGTAAATACTTCACACAGCAGGCCTCAAAAGGAATTATAATTTCAAAGGCAGACCGGCTTTGTCGGTAAAGCTGCCGCATGCGGTCATGATAAGATCGATCAGCCAGCCGATGCCGCAAAGGCCGCCGGTAAAAAGATAGAGGAGTCCCGTGCCGACTTTTCCCACATAAAAACGGTGGATTCCGAGAATACCGAAGAAAAAGCAGAGAACAAAGGCCACCCAGCGATGGCTGGGGGAAACCGGAGAAACTGGCATGGGAGAAATTGGGGAAGGACAAGGAGTATAGGAAGAATAGGGCTGTTGGTAAAAGCCGTTGACAGGCAGGGCGGCGCCGCAGCTACCGCAATGATGATTTCCATGGGGGTTCTCCCAGCCGCAGTGAGGGCATCTCATAACATTCTCTCCTTTCTGATTTTATCAGTATAAGGAAAAGAAAATAGTTTGTCAAGGATCCGTCTTTTTATGACAGTTAATACTGTGAAAATTTTCAAAAATCTGTGCATTTTGCAGAATTAGGAAGAATTTCACAAATATAGTTGATTTTATGACATAAAAATTTTACAATGTATTCATAATTAATTTGAGGAGGATTTAAATGGCACAGAATTCAAAGGCCGTGCATCCAAAGGGCGACTTTTTTGACCTGAAGGGTACAGGCTCCAATGTGAAAACTGAAATCGTCGCAGGTCTTACCACATTCTTCACTATGGCGTACATCATCTTCGTAAATCCGGGAATCTTGGCGGCAGCCGGCATTCCTGAGAGCGCTGTTTTGATCGCCACCTGCATCTCCGCTGCAATCGGTACGTTCTTAATGAGCTTCCTGGCCAACTATCCTTTCGCTTTGGCCTCCGGTATGGGCTTGAACGCTTTCTTCGCTTATACCATCTGCGGTTCGATGGGCTTTTCCTGGCAGGCTGGTCTGGCTGCCGTGTTCCTGTCCGGTATCATCTTTATCCTGATTACTGTTACCGGTTTGCGTACCGCGATCGTAAACGCCATCCCCATGTCCTTGAAAAAGGCAATCAGCGGCGGTATCGGCCTCTTTATCGCTTTTATCGGCTTTAAAAACGCCGGAATCGTAGTTTCCAGCGAGTCTACCTCTATCGCTCTGGGAACTTTCAACAATCCTACCGTGATCCTGTCTGTGATCGGCCTGATTATTACCATAGCGCTGGTGGTATGGAAGGTCAAGGGCAGCTTGCTGATCGGTATCGCCGTAACCTCCATTATCGGCGCTATTATGCAGTATGCGCTGGGCTTCAACGTTGGTATGCCCGAGCAGGTTGTATTCTCCTTTAACTTTGATTTCTCCGCTACAGGCGCTTTTGCCAGCGGCTTCGGCGAGCTGTTCAGCACCGGCAAGGGAATTGGGGTGTTGATTTTCTCTATCATTTCTGTGCTGCTGTCCCTGACCATGGTGGATATGTTCGACACTATCGGTACTTTGGTGGGTGCTGCCAGTAAGGGCGGCTTCCTGGATAAGGACGGTAATCTTCCAAGAGCCAACCGCGCTCTGCTGGCCGATGCTATCGCTACCTCTGCGGGCGCTGTTTTGGGGACCTCTACCGTTACCACCTATGTGGAATCCAGCTCTGGTATCGCGGAAGGCGGCAAGACTGGCCTGACCAGCTTGACCACCGGTATCTGCTTCCTCCTTGCTATTGTGGCAATGCCGCTTTTGGGCTTCGTGCCTACCGGCGCTACCGCTCCGATCCTGATCATCGTAGGTGTTATGATGTGTGGTTCCCTGAAGGAAATCGACTGGGCTGACATCGAGATCGCAATTCCCGCTTTCTTCACCCTGGTGATGATGCCCTTCGGCTACAGCATTGCTGACGGTATCGCTTTCGGCTGTATCTCTTACACTGTGATCAAAATCGTCCGCGGACAGGCCGCCAAAGTGCATCCGGTAATGTATGTTATCAGCATTTTGTTCCTGCTGCGCTATATCATCCAAGTGATCCCAATGCCTCAATAAGAGGAGGGATTCAATCAAAGCACAAAAAGCTCCTGCGAAAAGCAGGAGCTTTTTTATTGTTTCTTTTAGCAGGAGGATCTCCCGGTAAAGCTAGAGAAAAATAAAAAGCCCTAAGCAAATAGATATGGAAGCCGGCAGCGAGAAGAAAATAATTTTCTACAAAAAGGTTTTAGAAACAAGAGATCCACAAAGAAAAAGAACCACTGATAGAAATCGCTGCAAGCTTCAAGCGGCCAAGGCTGGCTGTTTTATCGGTTGCAGGGCGGGCGATGTGATGACATTTTTCAGCACCCATTCAAGAGGCCGGCAAGTACTGACCTCTCTGAAGGCTGGCGCGGCCCATTGCTTTACTAGTTAGTGGATTTTATCGCTTTTATTGGGATAAGAAGCTATTTTCCTTGCCGAAACAGACAAGCCGTTTGGAGTTTTTATCCTTCTTTATAACTGTAATAGAAGGCGGGCTGCTTTTTATATTTATTCCTCCCGCGGCGCTATTCGGCTTCCCGGTAGTTGCCTAGGAACGAAAACCCGGGAAGCTCGTCGCTCAAAGCGCAGATCAGATCCAGAACCTTATCATCCCGGACGCTGCCGATAAAATCCAAATAAAAGAAATACTCAAAATAGTGCTCAAATTTGCGGTCAGGAATCGGACGGGACTCGATCTTGGTTAAATTCAATCCCAGCATGGCGAACCTGCCCAGTACGCTGTAAAGGGAGCCGGTGGTGTGGTTCAGGGAGAAGCAAAGGCTGATTTTGTCAGCGTCATCCGGAATGGAAAGAGCCTTGGAGATGGCGACAAACCTGGTTTGGTTGGCGGAGCTGTTTTGAACATTTTCCTCCAGGATGTTCAGACCGTATTCCTTAGCGGCCTCCCGGGAGCAAATGGCGGCAAGGGCCGGATTTTTTTCCATGGCGACCATTTCCGCGGCGGCGGCCGTGTTGGAGTAATTTACCGGCTTGAGGCCGTGCGCCTTAATTTTCAGGGAACATTGGGAAAGCGCCTGGGGATGAGAATATACCTGCTTTACTGTTTTTAGAGAAGCGTTTTCCGAAGCGCACAGGAAATGCCGGATAGAAAGATGAGCGGCGCCGACAATGGAGAACCGGTAGCGGAGAAGAAGGTCATATACATCGGAAACAGAACCGGCAGAGGAGTTTTCCACCGGAATCACGCCGAAATCCGCTTCATCCCGGTCTACGGCGGAGAATACATCCTCAAATACCGGATAAAACGCGGCCTTACTGCCAGGGTAAAGCCGCATGGCCGCCTGATGGGAAAAGCTGCCAGCCACGCCGGGACAGGCCACAACCGGTTTTTTTTCAGAAAGTATAGGCTTGCCGGCGGTTTGAATCTGGCGGCGAAGCTCCTTTCCAGAGTGTAAGGCTCCGTGCTGAAGGGCGCGGCTGGCCTGCATAATGGAGGCGTACAGCATTCGGGCTGCGTCTCCATATTCCCCGGCCTCCTGGGCCACTCGGTTCAGAATTTCCTCCTCCCGCTGGGCGTTGAAAATGGGAAGATTCTCTCTCTCCTTGATCTTGGCGACCTCCCGGGAGCAATCCATCCGCCGGCAGAATAAAGGAACCAGCTGGCTGTCGATGGCGTCGATCTGGCGGCGTACTTCTTCTAATGTCATAGAGATCCCCTTTCCAGCAGTAAATCAAGCGTCGCAGCCGCGGCCGCGGCCTCCACAACAGGCACCGCCCTGGGAACGATACAAGGATCGTGGCGGCCCTTGACCACCAGCTTCGCATTTTCCTGCCTGCTCAGATCGATGGTATCCTGTTCTTTTCCAATGGAGGCGGTGGGCTTGATTCCCACCCGGAATAGAATGGGCATACCGTTGGTGATGCCTCCCAGAATCCCGCCGCAGTGGTTCGTGCGGGTCTTTACCTGCCTGCTTTCATTGTAATAGAAGCTGTCGTTGTTTTCGCTGCCACGGCGGCCGCAGCAGGCGAAGCCGTCTCCGAACTCCACGGCTTTTACTGCTGGTATGCCGAATAGGATGGAGGAGAACACGTTTTCCACGCCGCCGAACATCGGAGAGCCGGCGCCGGCGGGAACGCCGGTAACGGCGCACTCTACCACGCCTCCTACGCTGTCGCAGTCAAGCCTGGCACGCTCGATTTCAGCCCGCATGTCGTCTTCGGCCCGGGCGCGGATGACCGCAAAAGAGGAGCGGCTCAGCCGGGCCATCAAGTCACTGGGGATGTCCAAAGCGGGGAAAGAGTCGTCAGTTACGGAGGCAATCCTTGCAATGTGGGCGGCGATTTTTATGCCCCGGCGCTCCAAAACCTGGCGGCAGACCGCCCCGGCGAACACCAGAGGCGCCGTCAGACGCCCGGAAAAATGGCCGCCGCCCCGGATGTCGTTAGCGCCCTGATAGCGGATGTATCCGGTATAATCGGCGTGGCCCGGCCTGGGCAGCACCGACAGATTTCCGTAATCCCCAGAACGGACGTTGCGGTTGCGGATCACCGCTGCCAGCGGAGCGCCGGTCAGGGTGCCGTTTCGTACGCCGGACAGAATTTCCGGCAGATCTTCCTCCTTGCGGGGAGTGGAGGATAGATCCCGGCCGGGAGCCCGGCGGGCCATTTGAGCGAAAATCTCCTCCTGATCGATGGGGATGCCGGCGGGCAGACCATCCAGCACCACGCCGATCCCGTTACCGTGGCTTTCCCCGAAAATAGAAAGCTTTAATTGGTTTCCCCAATTAGATGACATCCGCTTTCCCTCCTAACGAAATAAAGTCCTCAAAAAAGCCTGGATAAGACTTGCTGACGCTTTGCGCGTCTGTAATTTCTACCGGCTTCTCACAGCCCAAAGAGGCGACCGCCATGGCCATGACGATCCGGTGATCGTTGCAGCCTTCGGCCCTCCCGCCGGCAAGCATGGGTTTTCCGGTAACAACCAGGCCGTCGGGCAGTTCCTTAATTTCACCGCCCAGAGCGGCGATGCCCTGGGCTACGGCTTTCAGCCGGTCGCTTTCCTTGATTCGCAGCCGGGCTGCCCCGGTGATGGAAGTGATGCCGGGACAAAGGGCCGCCGTGACCGCCAGGATAGGGACCAGGTCGGGAATTTGAGAAGCGTCGATGGCAGGAATCGGCCGCAAGGCCCCGGGAGAGATCCGGAGCCCCTCCGGCTCCCAGCTGAGCTTAGCCCCGAACCTCTGAAACAGGGAGAAGGCCTGACGGTCCCCCTGTGTGGAGTGCTTTTGCAGGCCCCTCAGAAGAATGGAGGAACCCTGCGCCTGGGACAGCGCGCCGGCGGCCAGGAAAAAAGCCGCCTGAGACCAGTCGCCCTCGATCGCCAGATCCCGGGGGACATAGCTTTGGCTTCCGGGCACCAGCCAGCCGTTTTCCACAGGCGTAACGGTCACGCCGAAGCGCTTTATCATTTCAATAGTCATATCAACATAGCCGGCGGATTCTAAAGGAGAAGTCAAACGGATTTCGCTGCCGCCGTTGAGAATGGGAAGAGCCAGCAAAAGACCGGTAATAAATTGAGAGCTGATATTGCCGGGCAAGCGGAAAACACCGGGCCGCAGAGCGCCGCTGATAGACAAGGGAAGACCGCCCTGGGTGCGGCAGGCGACGCCGGCCTGAGGCAGGCAGTCCAAATAGACGCCGATAGGGCGTTCCGGCAGGCGGCCCCGGCCGGTAAATTCAGCGCGGACCCCTCCTGCGGCCGCTGTAGGAATGAGAAACCGCAGGGTAGAGCCGGATTCGCCGCAGTCTAAAACCGCTTGGCTGGGGGTGAATAAGCTTCGGGAATCCACGGTCAGGGTGTCTCCCGTCAGAGAGGTTTTTACGCCCAGCGCCTCCACAGCCCGGCAGGTAGCCTCCATATCCTGAGAAAAGGAGAAATTGGAAAGATGGGAAATTCCCTTAGCCAGGGAAGCGCAGAGAATCGCCCGGTGGGCGGCGCTTTTAGAAGCGGGAAGGCTGACGGGTCCGGAAAGGCTTTTACCGGGAACAGATACCTTACGAATCAAGGGAAGGCCTCCTTTCCGGCAAGGGCAGCCGTCTGGTTTGCCTGGCGGCAGTTATATGGCGCCGGCCGGTTCTCCTTGCGGACGAAAGGCTTAGCTTTCCGTTTAAAAATTTGCTGCCGCCGAACGCGCTGGAGAGCGCGCCGCCGGGAATACGAGAATTGCAGTTCAAAGGGAAAGCCTCCCCTCCAGTAAGGGCAGCAGGTCTGCCTGGGAAATGGGGACCACGGCGCAGCGGCCGATTTCCTTTAAAAGCACTAGGTTCAGTTTTCCGTTTAAGGATTTTTTGTCGTTGACCGCGCCGGCGGCTAATATTTGATCAGAAATAGGATCGCTGACGGGCAGGCCGTAGGCCTGCAGCACAGAGACAATCTCATCCGCGGTCCCCCTGGCTGTAAACCCGGCGGCTTCGGAGGCCCGGACGATCCGCACCATGCCGACGCCGACGGCTTCCCCGTGGGAAGGGCCTTGAAAATGGTAAGCTTTTTCCAGAGAATGGCCCAGAGTATGGCCGAAATTTAAGATCATGCGTTCGCCTTTATCCCGCTCGTCGTTTTCCACCACCTGGCGCTTGATGTCTACGCACTGGTAGATAATATCCTCGAGCCGTTCCCAGGCCTGTCCGTCCCTTAGGCTGTCGAATAAGGCGCGGCTGCGGATGCAACCGTATTTGACCACCTCGCCCATGCCGTCGGCGAAGTAGCGGGGCGGCAGAGTGTTTAATGTGTCCGGGTCGATCAGAACCAGGCGGGGCTGCCAGAAGGCGCCCACCAGGTTTTTTCCCTGAGGAAGATCCACGCCGGTTTTTCCGCCTACAGAGGAATCTACCTGGGCCAGCAGGGATGTAGGAATCTGGACAAACGGAATCCCACGCAGGTAAGAGGCGGCGGCAAAGCCGGCCATATCCCCGGTGACGCCGCCCCCGAACGCCACGGCGAAATCGGTGCGGGTCAGGCCGAATTGGGCGAAGGCCTCCAGCATGGCGGCGATGGACGAAAGATTTTTGCTCTCCTCTCCGGCGGGGAATACGTGAAGCGTTACGTCATAGCCCGCGGCTTTCAAAGAGGCCTTTACTGCCTGGGCCTGGGTTGCTAAATTAGAGTCTGTGACCACGGCGGCCTTGCGGGCCCCCCGCAGCTCCGGAATCCGGCGGATCTCATCCCCGGCCCGTCGCAGCAGCCCCCGCTCGATTTTAATTTCATAAGGGGTTCCTGTTTTCACCAGAAGGGTTTTCATTCTCCAAGCGCCTCCTTGATTTTCCGTCCTTTCCGCAGCAGGGCTTTCAGCTTTTCCTGATTGCCGCCGCTGATCTGGTTCCGGATAGCGGTAAGGTTCTCGATTAACGTATCGAGCTCTGCGGTCAGCGGTTCCCGGTTTTCCAGAAACAATTCGCTCCAAAGGGTTTCATTGATCCTGGCCACCCGGGAAACATCCCGATAGCTTCCCGCGGAATAGCCCTTATGGTTGGGGCATTGAGGGCTCATCACGTAGGCGCAGGCCAGTACATGGGGGAGCTGTGAGGTAAAAGCGATCATCCGATCGTGCTCCTCCGGCGTGGTTTCCGGCGTCATGGTAAAGCCAATCTCCAGGGCAAGCTTTTTTAGGGTGTCGACGGCCATTCTGGGAGCGCCGCAGGGCACCAGAATGTAGCTGGCGCCGTTGAATAAAGATGCCTCGGAGACCTCGAAGCCGCTGCGCTCCTTTCCCGCCATAGGATGGCTGCCTACAAAAATGAAACCGTATTCCTCCGCCAGCGCTTTCAATTGGGAGCAGATGGCGGTTTTGATCCCGGCGGCATCGGTGACGATGCACCCCGGACGGATACAATCATGATATTGCTTTACAAAGTTCACCGCCGCCTGAGGGTATAAGCAAAGATAAATCACATCGGCGGTTTTCAGAGCCTCAGGCGTGCAGATCTCGTGGACTGCTCCCAGCTCCAACGCTCTCTGGGCCACCGCGGCGGTGCGGTTGTAGCCTATGACGTAATGGCTGGTGTATTCCCGAAAGGCCTTGCATAAGGAGCCGCCGATTATGCCAAGCCCAATGACAGCGATCCGCATCTCAGCCCACCTTACGGCCGAAGGCCTTGGCCGCGGCGTTGACATGCTTGGCCACCTGATCAAATTGTTCCGGGGTCAAGGACTGGGCGCCGTCGGAGAGGGCGTGCTGGGGATCGTTGTGGACCTCGATGATCAGGCCGTCGGCTCCGGCGGCCACCGCGGCCAGGGCCAGAGGCTCTACCAGCCAGCTGATACCGGAGGCGTGGCTGGGGTCTACGATGACCGGCAGGTGGGACAGCTTTTTCAGAATTGGCACTGCGGAAATGTCAAGAGTGTTTCGGGTGTAGGTTTCGTAGGTGCGGATGCCCCGCTCACAGAGGATAACCTTTTCGTTGCCGCCGGCCATAATGTATTCCGCGCTCATCAGAAGCTCCTCGATGGTGGAGGACAGGCCCCTTTTCAGAAGGATCGGCTTATCCAGCCTGCCCAGCTCCTTTAAGAGCTCAAAATTCTGCATGTTCCGGGCACCGACCTGGATGATATCCACATCCTCGAACAGGGGAATGTGGCTGACCCGCATGATTTCCGTGACGATGGGCAGGCCGGTCACCTTTCTTGCTTCCCGCAGAAGCTCCAGGCCTTCCGCTTTCAGGCCCTGGAACGCATAGGGGCTGGTGCGGGGTTTGAAGGCGCCGCCTCTAAGGAACTGGGCGCCGGAGTTCTTTACACTTTTGGCGATCTCCACGATCTGCCGCTCCGACTCCACAGAGCAGGGGCCTGCGATCAGGCTCAGGCTGCCGTCACCGATTTTCTGGCCTCCAGGCAGTGTGATCCCCGTGTCATCCGGGTGGAATTTCCGGTTGGCTTTTTTGTAGGGCTCCTGTACCCGTTTGATGCTTTCCACAATATCCTGGGCGGAGATATAATCAATATCAATGGCCGAGGTATCGCCGATAAGGCCTAATACGGTGGACTGGGTGCCGACCCATTCGTTGACCTTTACATCGTAGTTCTTTTGCAGAGAGTCTACGAAATTGTCCACCATCTGTTTGGTGCTTTGGGGCTTTAATACAATAATCATGCTGGTTTCCTCCTAGAAAATAGTTTGCTTTGTTATGGCTTTTGACTTTTTACGGAATCAAGCTTTTCTTCGGGCAATAAAAAAGCGGAACTCTCTGCGAGTTCCGCGAAGCGTCAGCCGTCAAATTTTAACTAAATAAATATAGAAAAACAGAAGACGGATTACGTCCGAAAAAGATCGCAGTTTTTGATTTGATTGCACGCAGAAAAATCCCAAGCCATAAAATAGCTGGGATAGAGAAAGCTTGTAAATCGCTTTGTTTCTGTGGCAGAAATCATAACTGGCGTCCTTCCGAAAATTGATTCTGGTAACATAGTAATACAGTTGTCAGCTGTTTGTCAAGTTTTTTTCTTCCAAAGCCTGCAAAACCTGCCGGCATACGGCGTTAGGAGAGCCTTTCGTGGGAATTACTACATCGGCGGCCCTCCGATAGAGGGGCATCCGCTTTTGGTGAAGCTCCCGGATAAACCGGAAACGGTCCGGCCGCTGGAGCAGAGGCCGGTTCCGGTCGTTTTTCAGCCGCAGCTGAAGCACCCGCAGAGGAGTATCCAGCAGTACGATCACGCCGCCTTCCTTGAACGCGTCCACATTCCGCTGGAAGGTCAGGGCGCCGCCGCCGGTGGCCACCACATAGCCGCCCCGCTGAGAAAGCTCCACGGCGGCCTCGTGCTCCAGGTCCCGGAAGAAGTCTTCGCCGTGTTTTTCAAAAATATCCGGAATTTTCATGCCAGCCCTCTTTTCGATGTAGCCGTCCATATCCACGAATTCCATTTGGGTCATCTGGGAAAGCTTTTTTCCCACCGTGGATTTTCCGCAGCCCATAAAGCCGCAGAGAACGATATTGAGCTTTGTCTGTGCCATGGCGCCGGTCACCCCGGGAAAACGCGGAGCAGCTCCTGCTTTGTCTCTTCGCAGAGAGCCGCGATTTCGTCATAGGTATACTGAGAGCCGTCCCAGATTTTGTGGGAAGCCGCAGCCTGCCATACCAGCATGGAAAGGCCGCCCAGCACCTTGCAGCCACATTCCCTGGCGGTTTTCAAAAGCTTGGTCTCCATGGGGTTGTATACCGCGTCGAACACATACTCCGTGTTCTCTAAAATTTCGCGGCCTACCGGCATTTCATCTATCTGAGGATACATGCCCACAGGGGTGGCGTTGATCAGCAGGTCAATGTGGCCGGAAAGGCAGTCTAAACGGCAGGTTTCCGTATCGCCGTTGTGCACATCGTTGCGAAGCGCTCCGGAAAGAGAGGCGGCGTGGCTCAGGCTTTTCCGGCGCACCGCCAGCATCACGAAGCAGCCGGCCATGGTGGCCTCATAGGCGATGGTGCGGGCGACCCCGCCGGTGCCTAAAATCACCACTCGGCCCTTCAGAGGAATCCCAGCTTGCCCTAGGGCGGAAAGAAAGCCGTCCGGGTCTGTGGTGTAGCCCTCCAGACAGCCATTGTTTTTTACGGTATTTACGGACTGGTATAGAGAGGCTTTTTGATCCATTTGCTTTAAAAAGGGAATGATCGCCTGTTTATGGGGAATGGTGATATTAAAGCCATCGAGAGACTTCAGCTCCTGGATTTTTCCGATCAGGTCCTCAGTGGGGATGTCGTAAACGCCGTAGTCAGCGTCGATGTCCCGCATTTCAAAAAGGCGCTTGTGGATAAACGGCGACATGGTGTGGCCGATTGGATGTCCGATTACCGCGTAACGTTTTTGGCTCATAGAATACACCCCTTAAAATTATGTGGATTTTTTTGAAGAAACTGCCGAAGATTTGTAAAATTGGAAATTTGTTATTGACAAAGCCTATTTTTACTAATAAGATGTGGATATAGAGTTTGGCGTGACAGGGGAAATCATCTGTATGATTCGATTGTACACGAAAAAAGCTGATTTGTCCATGTCATGTTCAGGAGAATGATTATTTTTTAGGAGGAATTACAATATGGTATTAGAAAAGGTCAAAGCGATTTTGAGCGAGCAGTTTGATGTGGAAGAGGATTCCATCACTCCCGACACCAACCTTTCTGAGGATTTGGAAGCGGATTCCTTGGATGTTGTGGATCTGCTGATGTCCATTGAGGATGAATTCGAAATCGAGGTTCCCGATGAGGAGATCGAGAACATCAAGACTGTTGACCAGCTGGTAAAATACATCGAAGCTAATATGAAATAAGTTTGCCCCGCTTTTATAATTAAAAACGGCAAATTCAAAAGCCGCCTTGTAGCAGTAGGAACAAGGCGGCTTTTTATTTTTGCGCCGCTTGAAAAAGAGCGTCCCCGCTTTTTCTGCTTCCGGCAGCGGAAGGAGGATATTACGGCGCGGTGGAAAAAACGCGGCGCTGCAATGCTGCGTGAGCTTAGGGAAGCGCCGCCTTTTATCAGGCTCGCTCTCGAACCTCCTGACAGGGAATCAGGGGGAAAAGCGGAGGAGATTTTCCCGGCGCGGCGCTTTTTTTGAATTCTTGTTGAAAATTGGGAAAACATTCTATATAATAAATTTATATGTGTTTCTAAACTATTCTAGTGTTTACAACACGAAAAGGAGAGAATTTCTTTGGGTGATTTTTCATTCTTAATCAACAGTGTGCAGAATATCACCGGGCCTATGGTTGTGATGTGGCTCATCGGCGGTCTTCTGATCTGGCTCGCCATTAAAAAGGATTACGAGCCGGCCCTGCTGCTCCCTATGGGCTTCGGCGCCATCCTGGTAAACCTGCCGGATACCGGCGTGCTGGGGGACAACGGCATTATCCAATGGCTTTACAACGTGGGGATCGGCGCCTCTGAGGCGTTCCCGCTGCTGCTGTTTGTGGGAATCGGCGCTATGATCGATTTCGGCCCCCTGCTTTCCAATCCTAAAATGCTGCTGTTCGGCGGCGCGGCACAGTTCGGTATTTTTATGACCGTCGTCCTGGCGGTGCTCTTAGGCTTCCCGCTGCGGGACGCTATGTCTGCGGGCGTCATCGGCGCGGCGGACGGCCCCACCGCCATTATGGTTTCTCAGGTGCTGAACAGTGATTATAAGGGCGCCATCACCGTGGCGGCATACTCATATATGGCTTTGGTGCCGATTATCCAGCCAATGGCTATCAAGCTGGTCACCACCAAAAAGGAACGGCAGATCCGTATGCCCTATAATCCCAAGTCAGTGTCCAGAACCACAAAGATTTTATTCCCCATTATCGTAACCCTGATCGCCGGACTGATCGCTCCCGACTCCATCGCCCTGGTAGGCTTTTTGATGTTCGGCAATCTGATCCGGGAGTGCGGACGGCTGGAAAACCTGTCTCTGACCGCCCAGGGCCCTCTGGCAAACCTGATCACCATTTTTCTGGGCATCACCATTGCCTTCCAAATGAAGGCGGATCAGTTCTTAACCTGGGGCACCTTGCTGGTCATGGCTCTCGGCCTGTTCGCCTTTGTATTCGATACCATGGGCGGCGTGCTGTTTGCCAAGCTTTTAAACATTTTTCTGCCCAAGGGCAGGAAGATCAACCCCATGGTAGGCGGCGCCGGCATTTCCGCGTTCCCCATGAGCGCCAGGGTGATCCAGAAGATGGCCTTGAAAGAGGACAACCAGAATCACCTGCTGATGCACGCGGTTGGCGCCAATGTGGCCGGACAGATCGGCTCCGTGGTAGCGGGCGGCATTATTCTTTCTCTGGCCCGCACCTTTGGCCTGCTGTAAGGAGGTTAGGACTATGATGTTAATGACGATGCTATACAATTTTTTAGATACGGCTTTCAACAGCGCCCTGGGCCCGGTGGATTTAGAGGATATTTGGAAATCCCTGCGGCTGATGCTGGAGGGAATGGTTGGCATCTTTGTGGTAATGGTGCTGATCTTTCTGGTAATCTTTATTTTAAGCAGAACCTTTGACCGTAAGAAAGACGACGATACCGATAAAAAGGAGTAATCACACATGGCAGAACAGAAGAAAATGGTAGAAGCCATCACCTCGATGGAGGAGGACTTTGCCAAATGGTACACAGATATCGTAAAGAAAGCGGAGCTGATGGATTATTCCAGCGTGCGGGGCTGCATGATTATCGAGCCTTATGGCTGGGCCATTTGGGAAAATATCCGGGATATTTTAGACCATGAGTTTAAAGAGCTTGGTCACGAAAACGTGGCGATGCCGCTGTTTATCCCCGAGAGCCTGCTTCAAAAGGAAAAGGACCACGTGGAGGGCTTCGCTCCTGAGGTGGCCTGGGTGACCCACGGCGGCGAGGAGGAGCTTCCCGAGAGGCTCTGCGTCCGTCCCACCTCGGAGACGCTGTTCTGCGACCATTACAAAAATATTATTCACTCCTGGCGGGATCTGCCCAAGCTGTATAATCAGTGGTGCTCTGTGGTTCGCTGGGAAAAAACCACGCGCCCCTTCCTCCGCTCCGTGGAGTTTTACTGGCAGGAGGGTCACACCATGCACGCCACCGCCCAGGAGGCGATGGAAGAAACTGAGCGTATGCTCAACGTTTACGCGGATTTTTGTGAAAAGCAGCTTGCTATTCCGGTGGTAAAGGGAAGAAAGACGAAAAAGGAACAGTTCGCCGGCGCGGAAGCCACCTATACCATCGAGGCCCTGATGCATGACGGCAAGGCTCTTCAGTCCGGCACCAGCCACTATTTTGGAGACGGCTTCGCGAGGGCTTTTGAGATCACCTATACAGATAAGGAGAACAAGCCTCAGTATCCCCACCAGACCTCCTGGGGCATGTCTACCCGGATCATCGGCGGAATCATCATGACCCACGGCGACGATAACGGACTGGTTCTGCCTCCCGCTGTGGCGCCGATCCAGGTGATGATTATACCGATTGCCCAGCATAAGCCCGGTGTATTGGAAAAGGCAGAGGAGCTGCGGGCAAGGCTGAAAAAGATCTGCCGGGTCCGGATGGACGACAGCGAGCAGAGTCCGGGCTGGAAGTTCAGCCAGTATGAAATGAAGGGTGTGCCGCTTCGTTTGGAGATCGGCCCTAAGGATATCGAGAAAAATCAGTGTGTGCTGGTGCGCCGGGATAACCGGGAAAAGACCTTTGTCTCTCTGGATGAGCTGGAGGCAAAAATTCCTGAACTGCTGGAGGCCGTTCGCCAGGGAATGTACGATAAGGCGCTGGCCCGCCGGGAGCAGATGACTTATACCGCTGTCAGCTTGGAGGAAATGAAGAAGACCGCTGATGAAAAGCCTGGCTTTATCAAGGCCATGTGGTGCGGCGACCAGGCCTGCGAGGAAAAGCTCAAGGAGGAAGCAGGGGTCTCCTCCCGCTGTATGCCCTTTGAGCAGGAGCACTTGTCCGATACCTGCGTTTGCTGCGGCAGACCCGCGAAAACTATGGTATATTGGGGCAAGGCGTATTAAAAATAAAAAGTGCCGGCTGACTGCCGGCACTTTTCGCTATATGGCTCTGGACGCCCTTTCAAAAGCGCCTGAATTTTCTCTTAGCATTTTTATCTCTGCGGCGGATTTTTAAAGAACCCTTGGGCCAGCGGCGGCCTTTGTGTGAAGCCCCGCCCATTCTCCGCCGGCGGCCTGCTTTTAGAAAGCTGAGCTAAAATATCATCTGAATGCTCCGGAACCTTTGCGTCAATACTTCCGCGCTGCTGTGCCAGTGAAAACCCCAAAGCCCGGTTTTTCGCTGAGAAAATTCCGGTATGAGAATCCGCTTAAGCCCATAGCCTATTCCAGCGGGCTTTCACCACGCCGGCGAGCCTGCTGAACACATTGGAAACCGCCTGGGGATTCGCCCGGCCGCTGATAAAAATAGCGGTTGGGCCGTCGGCGCCGCCAATGATACCAATGCTGCCGGCCTTTTTCGGCCTGCCAATGATCTTGATGCTGTGCTGTTTGCCGCAAACACGGTTGGAAACGGCCTCGCCCAGTCTCAGGATCAAAGCCGTGACGGCCACCATGCCGGCGGCTTTACAAAGAAATTTAAACATCGCAACTACCTCTTTTCGTATTATTTTCTGCCTGTTCGGCTTTGCGTTCAAGCCTCTGGCTCCAGCCTTTTGAAAGGTCCGATTTCGATCTTTGAACCGGCCATGGGCCTTCGCCTGGAATTTTCTGGGGGCCTGAATTTGTCATAGCTTTGGTGCGGCTGGCCTTTTCCGCTCGGCTTTAATTTTATTACTTAAACCCGTTATAAGCCGCCGCTTATATTTTAAACGAAAGACAGCTCATGAAACTGTATACCTATTACTATAATGGATTTTAAAGGTTTGTCAAATACAAAAAAGCGGAGGGATGTTTTTGGAAACGCCTTTATACACCGCGTTGACGGATTATCAAAAAAAGAAGTACGCATCCTTTCATACGCCCGGGCATAAAAATACAATAAGTTTTTTAAAATATAATCTATACGATTTGGATTTTACGGAACTGCCGGACACCGACAGCTTATTTGAAGCCGAGGGCTGTATTCTAAAAGCGGAGCAGACTGCGGCAAAGGCGTTTTCTACACTACTTTGCGTATTATCTGCCGGCGGCTGTACAATGTGTATCCAAGGGATGCTCCGGCTGGCGGCGCCCAGCGGGGGAAAGCTGGTGTGCGGCAGGATCATCCATCGTTCCGCCGTGAATACCATGGCCCTTCTGGGAATCGACCCCGTTTGGGTAATGCCGGAACCGAACGCGGGAGAGGGGCTTGCCGGGCGGATTACGCCGGAAGGTGTCCGCAGAGCCTTGGAGAAAAATCCGGAGGCGAAAGGGGTCTACCTTACCAGTCCTGATTATTACGGGGTGATTTGTGATATTCAAGGGATCGCCTGCGTATGTAAGAAATATGGGGTGCCGCTGCTGGTAGACAACGCTCACGGCGCCCATCTGGGCTATTTATCGGAAAACCTTCATCCCATCCATTTGGGAGCCTCTATGGCCGCCTGCTCGGCGCATAAGACGCTGCCGGTGCTGACCGGCGGAGCCTGGCTTCAGATCAACGACAGCCGTTATCTGGAGGGAGTAAAGGAAGCTATGAGCCTGTTCGGCTCCACCAGCCCGTCTTATCTGATCCTGCAGTCTCTCGATGCCTGCAACCGGCTGCTTTCCACCGATTACCCGGCACGCCTGCAGGAGTGCTGTGACCGGCTGGCCGTTCTGCGTGCCCGCCTGAACGCGCTGGCTGCCGCACAGGGCACGGCCCTGCCGCTGGCACTGGACAGCCCCGCCCGGGAACCCATGAAGCTGACGCTGGACGCAGCGACGCTGGGCCTGACCGGGCAGGCACTGGCCGACTATCTGCGGCAAAACGGAATGGAGTGCGAATATGCCGACCCCCGCTACCTTGTGCTGATGTTCACCCCGGAGAACCCGGCGGAGGACATTGCCCGGCTGGAGGCGGCTCTGGCAGAACTCTGTGCGCGGGGCATCCCCCCGGCAGAACCCCCTGCCGAGCACCGAGAAGCATTCTGTGCGCTGGCCCGGCAGGCGGAGCCCCGCCTGACCGTGCGGCAGGCCGTGTTTGCCCCGCAGGAGACCATCCCGGCAGGGTCTGCGCTGGGCAGGGTCTGCGCTCTGCCCACTGTGTCCTGCCCGCCCGCCATTCCCATCGTCGTCAGCGGCGAGGTGATCGGCCCGGCGGCGCTGGAGCTTTTCACAGCCTACGGCGTGGAGACGGTCTCGGTGGTGAAATCGGAAAAATTTTGAAAAATCAGGGCGGATCTGCAAGATTCTGCGGCTCTGAAACGTATGAAAGATAGAACAGAGAACATAACCCCTATTCTATGCGGTAATCTGAGGTGTTCCAATGAAAATTCTTCTTGCATCAGATACATGGTCCCCAATGGTCAACGGTGTGGTGCGCTCGGTGGAGCTGCTGTACCACCAGCTGCTGGCACTGGGCCATGACGTGCGGGTGGTGACCCTTGCCCAGAATGGCCATTCCCATGAGGAGAACGGCATCCTGTATGTGGGCAGCATCAGCGCGGAGCGGGTCTACCCGGGTGTGCGGATCAGTGCGGCGGGCGCTCTGCCCATCTCCCACTGGCTGGACGAGCTGGAAGCCTGGGGCCCGGAGGTCATCCATACGCAAAGCGAGTTTTCTACCTTTATGCTGGCACAGCGGGTGGCCCGCCGGTGCCATTGCCCGGTGGTACATACCTACCATACTGTCTACGAGGATTATACCCAGTACCTTTTCTTCAGTGAGCGTCTGGGCCGGATGACCGCCGAAAAGGCCACCCGCATCCTCTCGGGCTATTGCTCCCTCATGCTGGCCCCCACCGAAAAGGTGCGCGCCATGCTCAACCGCTACGGGGTCAGCTGCCCGGTGGTCACAGTGCCCACCGGCATCGACCTGACCGCCTTTGGCCCGGCGCAGGACAACGGCGAGGAAAAGGCCCGGATGCGGGCAGAGCTGGGCATCCCGGAAGGGGATACCGTCCTGCTCTCGCTGGGCCGTCTGGCTGCCGAGAAGAACCACGCCCAGCTGGTGCGTCTGCTGGCCGCGCAGCCGGAGGAGAACCGCCCGTGGCTGGTGTTCGTGGGCGACGGCCCCGCCCGGCCTGACCTGGAAGCACTGACAAAAGAGCTGAAGCTGACCGACCGTGTCCGCTTTGTGGGCATGGTCAAGCCCGATGAGGTGCCCCGGTGGTACCGCGTGGGCGATATCTTCGTCAGCGCCTCCCAGAGCGAGACCCAGGGCCTGACCTACTTCGAGGGCATGGCCTGCGGTCTGCCGGTGCTCTGCCGTGCGGACCCCTGCCTGGATGGCGTGGTGGAAAACGGCTTCAACGGCTGGCAGTGGAAGGACGAAGCCGAGTTTGCATCGGCACTGAACACCATCATCTCGGATCCCGCCCTGCGCGGGCAGCTGCACCAGAACGCTCTGGCCACCGCCGCCCGCTACTCGGCAGAGCATTTCGCCCAGCAGGTGCTGGATGCTTACCAGCAGGCCATTGCGCTGAAGCGGTACGAGTCTGAACACAAAAGCATCCTCAGCTGGGTGTGATCCCAATCCCCAAAGAATCCAGAAAAAGCAGCAGCGCCCTGTCTCCCGCAATGGGAAACAGGGCGCTGCTTTTTGCGCATCCGTTATTCGATGCCGGTCACCTTGTAATCCTGATCCTCAACAGCCTTCTTCAGGTCTGCGTCGGAAACTTCGGCGTTCAGGGTGACGATGGCGGTACCGGCCTCGTGGCTGACCACGGCCTCGTCCACGGCGGGCAGGGCTTCCAGCGCCTTTTTCACGCGGGCCTCGCAGTGGCCGCACATCATACCTTCAACATGCAGGGTCTTTTTCATGGCATTGTCCTCCTTGACAACGGGAGCCGAAACAGGTTCGGCAGTATTTTTAGCCGCTGCAGGCTGCACGGGGGCAGCGGGCAGGGCGGCAGACTTGGGTTTGCGGTCGTGTTTGGTGCTGTGCAGGTCGAACAGGTTCAGCCGCAGGGCATTGCTCACGACACAGAAGCTGGAAAGGCTCATGGCCGCAGCCCCGAACATGGGGTTCAGGGTCAGGCCGAAGGGGATGAACACACCGGCGGCCAGCGGGATGCCGATGATGTTGTAGATGAACGCCCAGAACAGGTTTTCGTGGATGTTGCGCAGGGCAGCGCGGCTCAGGCGGATGGCGGCGGGCACGTCCGACAGCTTGGAGTTCATCAGCACCACGTCCGCCGCGTCGATGGCAACGTCGGTGCCTGCGCCGATGGCGATGCCGGTGTCCGCGCGGGTCAGGGCGGGGGCATCGTTGATGCCGTCGCCTACCATGGCCACCTTGCCGCTCTCCTGCAGCCTGTGGATCACGGCCTCCTTGCCGTCGGGCAGAACGCCTGCAATGACCTCGTCCACGCCCGCCTGCCGGCCAATGGCATCGGCGGTGCGCTGGTTGTCACCGGTCAGCATGACCACCCGGATGCCCATGTTCTGCAGCTCCCGGATGGCGCGGGGGCTGTCCTCCTTGAGGGTGTCCGCCACAGCGATCACGCCCATCAGGCGGCCTGCACCGCCAAAGAAGAGGGGCGTTTTTCCCTCAGCGGCCAGCCGGGCGGCTTCGGCCTGGAGTTCGGCGGGTACGGATGCCTTGGTGGCGATGAACTCTGCATTGCCGCCGTAGATCTCCATGCCGTCCAGCCGTGCGGAAAGGCCATTGCCGGGCAGGGCGGCAAAATCGGTCACATCGGGGCAGGCGATGGTCTCTGTCTCGGCATAGGCCAGCACTGCCTTGGCCAGCGGGTGCTCACTCTTCTGCTCCAGCGAGGCCGCCAGCGTCAGCAGCTCGCTCTCGGAAACGCCCTCCGCGGGCAGGATGTCAGTGACCCGGGGCTCGCCGCTGGTGATGGTGCCGGTCTTGTCCAGCGCTACGATCTGGGTACGGCCTGCAGCTTCCAGCGAGGCGGCAGTTTTGAACAGGATGCCGTTCCTGGCCCCCAGACCGTTGCCCACCATGATGGCCACCGGCGTTGCCAGACCCAGCGCACAGGGGCAGCTGATGACCAGCACCGAGATGCCCCGGGCCAGCGCATAGCCCAGCTCACGGCCCAGCAGGAGCCAGACGATGGTGGTGAGGACGGCGATGGAGATGACGGCCGGGACAAAGTAACCCGATACGGTGTCGGCAATCTTGGCGATGGGAGCCTTGGTGGCGGCGGCATCGCTCACCATCCGGATGATCTGGGCCAGGGTGGTGTCCTCACCCACGCGGGTGGCCTGGCACTGCAGGAAGCCCGACTGGTTGGTGGTGGCGGCGCTGACCTTGTCTCCCGCAGCCTTGTCCACCGGGATGCTCTCGCCGGTCAGGGCACTCTCATTCACGGCGCTGGAACCTTCCAGCACAAGGCCGTCCACCGGGATGTTCTCACCGGGGCGCACTACAAAGAGGTCGCCTTTTTTCACCTGTGCAATGGGCACAGTCACTTCGGCCCCCTCCCGCAGCAGGGTGGCGGTCTGGGGTGCCAGCTTCATCAGGCTCTTGAGCGCGTCGGTGGTCTTGCCCTTGGAGCGGGCCTCCAGCATCTTGCCCACGGTGATCAAGGTCAGGATCATGGCGGCAGATTCAAAGTAGAGCTCCATCATGTAGTGCATGACGAGCGCGTCGTTGCCGTCCACCTGAGCGCGGGTCATGGCGAACAGGGCGTAGGTGCTCCAGAGAAAGCTGGCCGAGGAACCCAGCGCCACCAGTGTATCCATGTTGGGGGCACGGTGGAGCAGGCCCTTGAAGCCGCTGATGAAGAACTTCTGGTTGATGACCATTACGATGCCCGCCAGCAGCAGCTGGACCAGACCCATGGCAACGTGGTTGCCGTCGAACCAGTGGGGGAGCGGCCAGCCCCACATCATGTGGCCCATCGAGAAATACATCAGCACCGCCAGAAAGACCAGCGAAGCGATGAGCCGTTTTTTCAGCCTGGGTGTTTCGTGGTCAGCCAGTGCATCCAGCTCGGCGCTGGGGGTCTCGGCGGCAGCAGCCTTGGGGCTTGCGCCGTAGCCGGCCTCCTGCACTGCCTTGACGATGGCCGATGCGCTGGCGGTGCCCTCCACTCCCATGGAGTTGGTCAGCAGGCTCACTGAGCAGCTGGTCACGCCGGGCACAGCTTTTACGGCCTTTTCCACCCGGGCAGAGCAGGCCGCGCAGCTCATGCCCGTAACAGTATACTGTTCCATTGTTTCCCTCCGATAAAAAACGCTGCGTGAATGGGATCAAACGAGCTTGTTCAGGATCCACAAAAACTCCTGCAGCTTCTCCTCACCGCCGTTTTTCAGGTCCTCAGCCACGCAGGTGCTCAGGTGCTGGTCGATCAGCTCCCGGGTAAAACCGTTCAGGGCACTTCTAGCGGCAGCGGCCTGCACCAGAATATCCGTGCAGTACACGTCCTTTTCCACCATGCTCCGGATGCCCCGGATCTGGCCCTCGATGCGGTTCAGCCGGGTGATGAGGTGCTTGTACTCCTCCTCGGTGCGCTGCTTGTGGCGGCAGCCGCAGCCGGTGCTTCCCTCAGCCGGGGTGCAGCAGGGCTCTTCTGCCGGGGCGGGGGAGCAGTGGGGGCAGCTTCCCTCCGGGATCTTGTTCACATCGCTCATGTCTATTCTCCTTTCATTACCCCTTGGGGGTATCTTGCTCCATAGCTGCATTATAGCACGGCTGTCTTGTTTCTGCAAGTAGGGCTGGGGGGTATTATTGTGAACTTTTTATGAATACGGAAGATAAAACAAAAGGCCCTGCGCCCCAAACGGGGAACAGAGCCTTTGAAGCATCCAAAACGATCAATAGGCGAATCTGCGCATAAAGGCAAGGTCGCTTGCGGCGCGGGTGGGCACAGCTTCCTCCCGCAGCACGGGCAGGGAAGCCTGCGGCATCTGCCGCAGCATCTCAAAGCCGCCGGCGTAGTCCACACAGGAATCCTCCAGACTGGTGGAATAGAGCGTTCCATCCGGCTGGAAGTTCTGACCCTTGAAGTGAACCGCCGTGATCTTGTCGCCGTACCAGCTGCCCACCTTATCCCAGATGCGGCGCTGTGCATCCACGGACGCAGCCTCCGGGCCCACATAGTTGGCAAAATCGCAGATGACGCGCAGGTTGGGGCTTGCCATGGTGTCCAGCACCATCCGTACCGCCTCGGGGGTATTCATGGCATGGTAGTAGACGCACTCCACGGCAAAGAGCACTCCCTGCTCCTCGCAGGCGGGCAGGATCTCGCCCAGACTGCGCAGGAGCGCTTCCTGCGCCTCCTTCCGGGTCACACCGGGCTGCTTGGCCATGTTGGTGGTCTCGCTGCCCATGCAGCCTGCCCCCAGTGCCCTGGCAACAGGGATCTGGCTCAGCACCTTTGCCACCTCGGCACGGCGCTTGTCCTCGTCGGCATAGCTCAGCTCCACATAGGTGCCGTCCACGGCAATGCCCACACCGGACGCTGCCGCAGCTGCTCTTGCACGCTCCACCAGCACAGGGGTCACATCGGCATAGCTCTTTACGCCCTCCACCGCCTTGGTAAAGGCCAGCTGGGTGCAGGCAAAGCCTGCCTGCCCGATGGAGGAAAAGAGGGTCTCGGGGTCATGGCGGCCAAAATCGTGGCCGCGTGCACCAAGAATGAATTCAGGCATCCTGCACCTCCATCAGCCGAACACACGGGCGGCAAAGAGATTCAGCTCCTTGCCCCACCAGTACCAGTCGTGGGAGACATCGCTGCCCCACACCTCCAGATGCACGGGCAGGCCGCAGTCGGTCAGCGCATCGGTCATGGCCTGGGTGTCCACCAGCGCGTCGCCCTCGTAGCTGCCCTGACCGGCACAGAGGAGAAGGGCGTTCTCCTCAGCCTTTGCCAGCAGCTTCTTGTTCGCAAGGCCGTCCTCTGCCAGATAGGCCAGGGGGGCATTGCGCAGGACCAGGTCATCTGCTGCATTGCCCAGGAAACGGCGCACATCGTACAGGCCGGAAAGGCCGATGGCACCTGCGAACACCTCGGGGCGGCGCAGGCGGCAGTTCACTGCCTGATACGCACCGGTGTCCACGCCCACCGCCCAGAGCAGGGTGTCC